>MDTA01142807.1_pt1 | contig 12327 bp, 12 predicted proteins | sample 811151 | NCBI WGS metagenome assembly MDTA01 (sample SAMN05326648, study PRJNA326480) | marine metagenome | isolation source: seawater | place: Indian Ocean: South | collected 2010
AGAGAAAAAATGCACTCAGATATAGCTGTAGCTATGGGAGGAAGAATTGCAGAGGAGATAATTTTTGGACACGACAAAGTAACATCAGGAGCTTCTTCAGATATAGATATGGTAACTAAGATGGCCAAAAATATGGTAACAAAATATGGGATGAGTACTGAACTAGGGACTATCGCTTATGGAGAAAACGAAGAGGAATTATTTTTGGGAAGATCAGTTACAAAACAACAAAATATGTCAGAGGAAACAGCTAAAAAAATTGACTCTGAAGTAAAGAAAATTGTTGATAAAGGATACGAGAGAGCGAGAAAAATTCTTACAGAAAAAATAGACGATTTACATAAATTAGCAAAAGCTCTTTTAATTTATGAAACATTATCAGGAGATGAGATTAGAGACTTAATTCTTAAAAATATTAAGCCAACTAGATCTTTTAAAGAAGAAGATGAAAATGACGGTAAAACGTCCTCAGCTCTTGGATCTCTGGGATTAAAACCTAAGCCTGCAATTTAATAAACATGAGAAAATATTACACTCGAGCGTGTAATTTTTTCTATGGCTCCAATTCAATAAAACTTGTTAAAAGCAAGAAAGCTTTACCATTGTGTGGGAATAATTCTATATCATTCGATCAAATTGAAATTTTTACCAGGGATAAAAATAAAATTAATTCAAAAATTATAAATATAAGGGATATAAAAAAAATATCCCCAAATTTGAAAAAAAAAATTAATAAAGATATTAAAAAAATTACTTCAAAGAGAAAAATATTTAAAAAAAAAACTCACATAATTATGGGTATTTTAAATGTAACTCCTGATAGTTTTTCTGATGGAGGAAAATACAATTCATTTCAAAAAGCTATAAATAAAATATCAAGCATGATAAGATCTGGAGCAGATATTATTGATATAGGAGGTGAGTCAACAAGACCAGGGTCAAAAATCATCCATCAGGTTAAAGAACTTATTAGGGTGAGGAGGATAGTTGAAAAATTTAAAAAAAAATTTTCCAATACTTTACTATCAATTGACTCAAGAAAATCTTTAGTAATTAAACATTCGATTAAAAATAAAGTAGATTTTGTAAATGATGTATCCTGTTTTAAATTTGATCCAAATACTTTTAATTCTATTAAAAACAAGAATTTGTGGAAGATCATACACCACATGCAAGGCACACCACAAACAATGCAGATTAATCCAAAGTATCATAACGTTTTATTAGATATCTATGATTTTTTTGAAAAGGAGATAAATCGATTTAAAAAGGATAAATATAAAAAAAAGTTAATTCTTGATCCCGGTATAGGTTTCGGAAAAAACTTGAAACATAATTTGATAATTTTAAATAAAATCTCCATATTTCATTCACTTGGTTTTCCTATATTAATTGGTACGTCCAGAAAAAGATTTATAAATCAAATTTCTGGCATTTATGATACTAATGAAAGAATTGGAGGAACGTTATCTTCAATTATATTTTCTTACTCTCAAGGTATTAAAATTTTCAGAGTTCATAATGTTGAAGAAGTTAAACAAGGGCTTTTAGTATTTGAAAAATTATTAAATAAATGAAAAAAAAATATTTTGGCACGGATGGAATTAGGGGTACAGTTAATTTAGGAAACATTAATGGTGAAAAATTTTTTAAATTTGGTTTAGCTGCTGGAACATATTTTAAAAATTTAAAGAAAAGAAAACAAATAGCTATAATTGCAAAGGATACTCGATTATCAGGCTATACTTTAGAGCCAGCTTTAGTATCCGGATTAGCCTCAGCTGGTATGCATATATTTACTTTAGGGCCATTACCAACAAATGGTCTCGCAATGTTAACAAAAAAAATGAGAGCAAATCTTGGTATAATGATAACTGCATCTCACAATCCTTTTGAAGACAACGGTTTGAAATTATTTGGGCCGGATGGAATGAAACTATCGGATAAAATTGAGAAAAAAATTGAAAACTTGATTGACACAAACACTCTAAATCACTTATCTGAACCGAAGCTATTAGGGAGAGTAAAAAGACTAGAGGATGGGAACGACAAATATATAAAAATTTTAAAAAGCAATTTTCCAAGTAATTTTAGTCTTAAAGGTATGAGAATAGTAATAGATTGTGCTAATGGTGCAGGCTATAAGTCTGCCCCTAAAATTCTCTCAGATTTAGGAGCTAAAGTTTTTTCAATAGGTGTTAATCCGAATGGATTAAATATTAATTATAAATGTGGATCAACATTTCCTCAAGTTCTAAGAAAAAATGTTAAAAAATTTAAAGCCAATCTTGGAATAGCTTTAGACGGTGATGCAGACAGAGTAATAATGTGTGATGAAAAAGCAAAAATAATAGATGGGGATCAAATTATTGCAATGATCGCAAATAGATGGAAAAGAAAAAAAATACTTAAGGGTGGAGTTATTGGAACACAAATGTCAAATTATGGTTTAGAAAAATACTTTTTGAATGAAAATATTATTTTTAAAAGATCAAATGTAGGCGATAGATATGTAAAAGAAATGATGAAAAAATATAATTTTAATCTAGGAGGAGAACAATCAGGTCATATAATATTAGGTAAATTTGCTACTACAGGAGATGGTCTTTTGGTAGCACTTGAAATTTTATTTGCTCTTAGAAAAGGAAAAAAAGCTAGCGAAATATTTAAAGTATATAAACCAGTGCCTCAAAAACTTTTAAACATTAAGGTAAAAAACAAAAAAATTATAAATTCAAATAAATGTAAAAAAGCTATAAAATTGGCTAATGAGCTTATAAAAAATAAGGGCAGACTATTAGTAAGACCGTCTGGCACAGAACCAAAAGTAAGAATTATGTGTGAGTCGCATAATAATTCTTTGATGAACAAGTGCATTAATATAGTAAAAAAAACTATTCATTAAATTATGAAGCCTAAGTCTAAAATTCTGATTATTGCTGGCTCAGATTCGTCCGGGGGAGCGGGAATTCAAGCAGATATAAAAACTGTTACATCTCTCGGATCTTATGCTATGACAGCAATTACGGCAGTTACTGCACAAAATACAACAGGTGTGAAATCAATTGTGGGAATAAAGCCTAAAGAAATTTCAAACCAAATTGAATTTTCTGCGAAAGATATTCAGCCACAAGCAGTAAAAATTGGCATGCTGCACTCTAAACAAGTAATAAAGGCTGTAATAAAATCCTTAAAAAAATTAAATATAAAAAAGATTGTTCTTGATCCTGTTATGGTTGCAAAAGGAGGAACAAAACTTATAAATAGTTCAGCTATACACTATATTCAAAAAAAATTAATTAAAAACACCTTCTTGATTACGCCAAATATACCTGAAGCAGAAATATTAACAAAATCTAAAATCAATAATATTGATGATATGATTAAGGCTGGTAAAATTTTAGTTAATTTAGGTGCTAATAATATTTTGATTAAAGGAGGTCACTTAAGATCAAATAGAATGTATGATATTTTGATTAATAAAAAACTTATTAAAATATTTAAGAATAGAAAATATAATTCTAAGAATACACACGGTACTGGTTGTACACTATCTTCTGCAATAACAACCTATTTATCGTGTGGAAAAGATCTGATTAAATCCTGTGAGCTTGGAATTAAATATGTTAATGAAGCAATTAAATCAAATCTAAAATTAGGAAAAGGAAATGGACCGATAAATCACTTGAATTCGATCATTCTTAAAAGAAAATTTAATTAATGAAAAATGTTGTAGTAGTAGGCTCCCAATGGGGAGACGAAGGAAAAGGAAAGATAGTAGATTGGCTTTCTAGTGAAGCAGATGTAGTTGTTCGATTTCAAGGAGGCCATAATGCAGGCCACACACTGGTAATTGATAAAAAAGTTTTTAAATTAAGATTGCTTCCTTCTGGAATAGTAAGAAAAGGGAAAATATCAATTCTAGGTAATGGTGTAGTTATTGATCCATGGTCTCTTCTTAATGAGATTGAAGAAATAAAAAAACAAGGTGTAAATGTAACTCCTGATAACTTTATGATTTCGGAGTCAGCATCACTTATTCTGCCTTTCCATCAAGAAATGGATGAAATCCGTGAGGACGCTGCTGGGATAGGAAAAATTGGAACTACTCGAAGAGGCATTGGGCCTTGTTATGAGGATAAAGTGGGCAGAAGATCAATCAGAGTCATGGATTTAAGATCAGAGAGCAATCTTGATAAAAGATTAGAAAATGTCCTGTCACATCACAATGCAATTAGAAAAGGCCTTAATAAAAGAATATTTGAAAAGGGTGACTTAAAGCAAAAATTATTAAAAATTGCACCTGAAATACTAAAATACGCACAACCTGTTTGGCTTAAAATTCATCAATATAAAAACGATAGAAAAAAGATTTTATTTGAAGGTGCACAAGGTATACTTTTAGATGTTGATCACGGAACTTATCCATTCGTAACCTCTTCAAATACGGTACCTGCAATGGCAGCAACTGGTTCTGGAACTGGGCCTAATACAATTAATTATGTTCTAGGAATAACAAAAGCTTACACAACTAGAGTTGGAAGCGGACCTTTTCCTTCAGAATTAAAAGACGAAATTGGAGAAAGCCTAGGACGTAGAGGAAAAGAGTTTGGAACTGTTACTGCAAGGAAACGAAGATGCGGCTGGTTTGATGGAGTTCTTGTAAGACAAACAATTAAAATTTCTGGAATAAATGGTATAGCTTTAACAAAATTAGACGTACTAGATGATTTAGAAGAGATCAAAATGTGTGTGGGTTATAATTTAAATGGAAAAGAAATAGACTATTTACCTGCGGCTTCAGAAGATCAATTTAACATAAAGCCAATTTATAAAACTTTTAAAGGATGGAAAACTAAAACCCAAGGAGTAAGAAGTTTTAAGGATTTACCCGATAATGCAAGAAAATATATTCACGCCTTAGAGGATTTTGTGGGTGCAAAAATCTCTAGTATTTCTACGAGCCCTGAAAGAGATGATACAATTTTAGTAGAGGATCCTTTTAATAACTAGTTTGCAGGTAATAAATTTTTTGACTTACTAGCGTTAATCATTGATTTTTGTAACTTTTCAAAAGCTTTTGTTTCTATTTGTCTGATTCTTTCTCTACTAATTTTATATTTTCTACTTAATTCATCTAATGTTTTTGGTTCTTCCGATAGTCTTCTGGCTGTAATAATTTCTTTCTCTCTTTCGTTCAAAATTTTCATTGCACTTATTAATAATTCTTTCTTATCATCATATTCTTGTTTTTGGGAAATAAGCAATTCTTGATCTAAACTATCGTCAACTAACCAATCTTGCCACTCATCAGTCTCTCCATTTTTTATTGGATCATTTAGTGATTTTTCTTGACCCATCATTCTTCTATTCATATTTATGACTTCATGTGAGTCCACATCAAGTCTTTTTGAAATTTCGTTTACTTGATCTTCTTTTAAATCTCCTTCCTGTCCTGGCGCAATTTGATTTTTAATTTTCTTTAAATTAAAAAAAAGTTTTTTTTGAGCAGAAGTAGTGCCCATTTTAACTAAACTCCACGATCTTAAAACATATTCTTGTATTGCAGCCTTAATCCACCACATTGCATAAGTTGCTAATCTAAATCCTTTGTCAGGATCAAACTTTTTAACGGCTTGCATCAAGCCCAAATTTCCCTCCGAGATTAATTCGTTCACCGGTAGCCCATAACCACGATACCCCATAGCAATTTTCGCAACTAATCTTAAGTGGCTAGTCACAAGTTTATGAGCAGCTTTTAAATTTCCGTTCTCTTTCCAATTTTTAGCTAACATGTATTCTTCTTCAGCATCAAGCATAGGAAATTTTTTAATCTGGGCTAAATAAATAGAGAGACCACCAACAGAAGGGACTGGGAGGTTGCTAATTTCATTTTTTTTAATCATAATTTTTATTTATATAATAATTCTGTGATTTCAACTGCTTAAATTTTCGAGCAAATTCAATATTTTTTTAAAGTCATTTGGAAGATCTGAATTAAAACTTATCAATTTTCTTGTTTTTGGATGAGAAAAGGCAAGAGTCTTAGCATGCAAAGCTTGACCAGACAGCTTGTTTAACTTAAAAAAAAAATCACTACTAATTTTTTTAAATTTAATATTTTTTTTTCCATATTGTTTATCTCCTAGCAACGAAGCACCTTTATATTTAAGATGCACTCTTATTTGGTGTGTCCTCCCTGTCTCCAATTCACATTCTATTAAACTTATTTTTGGAATATCTTTTATATTAAAAACTTTTAAAGTTTTATAATTTGTTATAGCTTTTTTTCCATTTAAATCACTTACTGTCATTAATTGTCTATTTTTTTTATCTCTTGTAATAAATGTAATGATCTTACCTTTTAGTGGCCTAACAACACCCCAACATAAACAAAGGTACTTCCTTTTTATTGTATGTTTACTAAATTGATCACCCAACTTTGAGTGAGTTAAATTATTTTTTGCAATTACAAGAAGTCCACTTGTATGTTTATCTATTCTATGAACAATACCTGGTCTTAAAGATCCATTAATGTCTGATAAGCCATTCTTGTACTTATAAATTAAAGCATTTACCAATGTGTTTTCATAATTTCCCGCACCTGGATGCACAACCATGCCCTTAGGTTTGTTAATAACTAACAAGTCCTTATCCTCGTAAATTATATCTAATTCAATTTTTTTGGGTTTAAGATGTTCAACTTTTTGTTCAATTAAATTTATTACAATTTCATCCTTGTCTCTAATTTTTGTTGAAGGGGTCGTTAATATTGAGCTATTTAACTTTACCTGTCTATTCTCAATTATTTTTTTTAAGTGAGATCTTGTAAAATTTTTTATATTTTCTCTTAAAAAAATATCTAACCTTTTTCCATTATTTTTCACATCTACTGAAAATTTAATTGTATTATCCATAAATTAATTTAGATTAGAGACATTGCGCCGGTAGCTTCAACTGGATAGAGCGCCGGATTTCGGCTCCGGAGGTTATGGGTTCGACTCCTATCCGGCGCACCAAAAAAATCTTTTGAAAAATTCATAATATCCATTTCTTAAATATTTCCCTATTATTTAAAATAAATTCAGGATATGTATTATCTAACTCAATTTTTTTATAATAAAAATCTCTTCCCAAAATATCTTTAGATTGAGAAATTTTATCATCTATAGTTTTTACATCAAAAAATTCTTCTTTATTATATTCTTGATGAGCGTAGGATCTTATTTTTCTTGAAATATTTTTTGAATTTTTTAAAAAACTAAAGTGCCAACCTCCATCTAATATTAGCTGTGGGGGATTCGGTCTGTAAATTTTCCAAAATTTTTTTTTTATTTTTATATTTCTAAGCCACTGAGGTGATTTCAAAAACTTCTTTATACAAATTTTTGTACCGTACCAATTTGGAATAGTAGTATTTAATAGATTTAATTTTTGTTGAAAATTTTTTTGAACAAAACAAGCATATTTTTTTTCTTTATTGAAATTTTTAATTTTCTTTGGATCTGGTATCTCATCAATATCAGAAATCATTACTAGATCATTATCATGTTCATTTTTAAAACCTTCTTGAAGATAATTTCGTTGAAAATTTTCTCTTAACCAAGAGGGTTCATTTCGCCAAGAAATCGAGAAGATTTTTTTCCTAACAGGCAAAGTGTCAACAACTAAATATTTTATTTTATTACTAAATCTTTTAAAATTTTTTATATCAAAATTCAGTTTTTTTGGATTTCCTGAATGATCAGTTTTAGACTCAACTATAACGAATTTATCTGCTACATTATTAAGAACATTTAATCGTAGGTCGAGCATTAGATCTTCGTCAAAATACATGAAGCAATCAATTAGTTTCATTTCAAATTAAATATTTTTTGAGGTTTATTCTCCCATATTTATTAAAGTTCCTCTATTTTTTGCACCTTTATAAGATAGGTAAAAAGTAATTATTCCAAATATAAAATACACCAAAGATATAAATATAGCTTTCAATATTTGAGAATAATTTATGATATCATGGATTAAAATATTTCTCATCTCCTCAAAAATATGAACTAAAGGAAGTAGTTTTGCTACACCCTGAAGCCAAAGTGGAAGTATATCTATTGGATAATAAATACATCCTAATGGGGCTAAAAAGAATAAACTTGCCCAAGCAATATTTTCAAAAGATGGGCCAAATCTTACCAATCCTGCAGTTACTAGTAGACCAAGCGTCACCCCGAATAAATATAAAGTGATCAATAAAAAAATTAGTGGCAAACCTATTTTAAAAATAGAAACACCAAAAAAAGGTATTGCCAGAAGTGCTGCCGGCACTAAACCAATTAAGGTTCTAAAAATAGCAGTGAATGTAAGTGCAGCAATTATCTCGCTTAATTTTATAGGCGCTATAAATAAATTTGTAAAATTTCTACTCCAAATTTCCTCAAGAAACATCATATTGTAACTAATGCTAGATCTGAAAAGAAAATCATAAAGTATTGCAGCGCTTAAAATAATACCTACAGTATTTTCATAGTAAGATGAATTCAATGTAAAAAATTTTGAAATAAACCCCCATAAAAATATTTGAATAGTTGGCCAATAAATTAAATCTAAAATCCTTGGAAAAGAACCCTTAATTAAGTAAATGTGTCTCAAACTTAGTGCAAATATTTTATTCCAACTCATTTTTACTCCTAGCTATTTTTAAAAAAGTATCTTCTAGGTTTTCTCTACCATGTTTTTTAATTAATTCATCACAAGTACCACTATCAACGATCTTACCTTGTTTCATCATTATGATCTTGTCACATAGCCTTTCTACTTCTTGCATATTATGTGAAGCTAATAAAATTGTAATTTCATTATTTTTCTTTTTATATCTTTCGATATATTCTCTCACAAAATCTCCAACATCAGGATCTAGACTTGCTGTTGGTTCATCTAAAAATAATAATTTAGGTTTGTTTACTAAAGATTTAGCTAAAGCTACTCTATTTTTTTGACCAGAGGAAAGTTCACCAGTCCTTTTATTTAAAAAAGATTGTAAATTTAAATCTTCAACCATTTCCTCGATTCTTTTTTTAATTTCTTTAACACCATATAATCTAGCATAAACTTCAAGATTTTGTCTTACAGTGAGTTTTTTTGGCAGTTCAATATATGGTGAAGCAAAATTCATTTGACTTAATAGCTGTATCCTATTTTTAGGTTTTAATGTAATTCCGTTGATATAAATTTCTCCACTAGTAGGCGTAATTAATCCTAGCATCATCCCAATAGAAGTTGTTTTTCCACATCCATTAGGACCAAGTAAACCTAAAGTTCCATTTTTTTCAATTTTAAAACTTATGTCGTTTACAGCTACTGTCGACTTAAATTTTTTAATAAGTTTTTTTACTTCTAATTCCATTTAAAATTTTGATGCTCGTTTTATTCTGTCGTTTATTGCTATTCCAGAACTTATATAAGGAATTTTACTAATTTGAATCTTTTTATACCCCCTTTTTTTTACTAGTCTGAAAATTTTGTATAAATTTGATGCAGCTTCATCTAAATTATAATTTTTACTTAAACTAAAGAAATTTTTATCATCTTTAAATTTCTTTCCTAAATATAAAAAAGCACTTTTTCCGTCATGTTTTTCTTGATTAATTAAAACCGGTATGCCTGGGGAGTAATGTTTTTCCATCATTCCCGGAGAATTAACTATTTTTTTTCGTTTGTTTTTTTTTATTTTGATTTTTAAAATCTTTTCAATTAAATTTTTATTAATTATACCAGGTCTTAAAATTGTAGGAGCACCTGTCAAATCAACTACAGTTGATTCAATCCCGATTTTTGAAAATCCCCCATCTACTATAAATGGAATCTTTTTTTTAAATTCTTCGAATACATCTTCCGCACTCGTTGGGCTTACACTTTTAGATTTATTAGCGCTTGGCATTGCTAAAGGAAAATCAATTTTTTTTAATAAAGATCTTATAAATTTATGCCTTGGAAATCGAACAGCAATTGTTTTAAGCTCAGCGGAAGCAAGAGGTTGTATCTTAGAATTCAATTTTTTGCTTAAAATGAATGTAATCGGACCAGGACATAATTTTTTATATAATATAATAAAATTATTATTTAAAATAACATCTTTTTGAAGATCCTTAAGATTGTAATAATGAATGATAAGGGGATTAGATTTTGGCCTTTTCTTTAATTTGTAAATTTTTTTAATTGCTTTTTTTGAGTAAGCATTCCCGCCTAGACCGTATACCGTCTCTGTTGGCAGGCCCACAACATTTCCATTGTTTAAAAAATTGATAGTTTTCACAAGAGTTTTTTTATTTGAAGAAAATATGTTTGAATAGCTATTTTTCATAATGTAATTATTATTTATTAGATGAAAATTGAAAATATTCCAGCTGATATAAAAAGTAAATCATTAAAAGAGGCTCGAGATGAAATTGACATAATTTTGGGTAAATTGGAAAATCAAGAAGACAAATTCCATGAGTCATTAGCAGATTATCAAAGGTTAATGCAGCTGAATAAACATATAGAGGGTTTATTTAAAAAGAAATTCAAAGAAATTTCTGAAAAAAAAGAATAATGATAAAAAAAAAATTATTAAAAAATGCAAAAAAAATAGATAAATTTTTAATTCAATTTTTAAAAAAACAGAAAAACTCTCTTTTAGTAAAACCAATGAAGTATGGAGTGATATCTGGTGGAAAAAAAATAAGATCAACTATAATTTTTGATACTGGAAAAATTTTTAATATAAAAGAAAAAAAACTTATAAACGTTTGTGCTGCAGTAGAGTGTATTCACTCATACTCTTTAATTCACGATGATCTACCTTGTATGGACAACGACTCTATGAGAAGAGGGAAGCCTTCAACCCATGTAAAATTTGGTGAAGCTTCTGCAGTGCTAGCAGGAAGCTCTCTATTAACTTTAGCTTTCGAAATTATTACTGATAAAAAATATTTACTTAATCCAAGAATGAAAAATGAGATTGTAAGATCTTTATCAGTTTGCTCAGGACACACTGGTGTTGCTGGTGGACAAGAGCTAGATCTTAAATTCGAAAATAAGAAAAAAAAAATTAATCAAATAATTGAAATGCAAAAGAAAAAAACAGGAAAATTATTCCACTTCTGTCTGTATGCTGTAGGGATTGTAGCAAATAAAAAAAATGTAGAAAAAAAGTTCTTAGCTAACCTCGGAGAAGAAATAGGTTTATTATTTCAATTGGCTGATGATTTTTTAGACAAAAAAGGCTCAAAAAAAATATTAGGAAAACCTGTAAAAAAAGATAATAAAAAGGGTAAATCAACTTTATTAAATCTAATGGGAGAAAAAAAAGCTTATTTGTATGCTAATAATTTAAAGAAAAAGATATTGCGTAAAATAAGAAAACATGGAAAAAAAGCAAAAGATTTGACACAAACAATTGAATTTATACTAGAAAGAAAATTTTAATGGGTAGATTAATTAAACAAATAAATTTTCCCGCTGATCTGAGAAAATTTAAAAAAGGTGATCTAAAGCAAATTTCTGATGAACTTAGAGATGAATTAATTGATGTTGTCTCAGAGACAGGAGGACACTTAGGTGCAGGACTTGGCGTTGTAGAGCTAACCGTGGCTTTACATTATGTTTTTGATACACCAAAAGATAAATTAGTTTGGGATGTAAGTCATCAATGCTACCCTCATAAAATTATAACTGGACGTAGAGATAGAATAAAGACACTTAGAAAAGGTGGTGGGCTGTCAGGTTTCACTAAGCGAGCTGAAAGCGAGTACGATCCTTTTGGTGCAGCTCACAGTTCTACATCTATATCTTCAACACTTGGAATGGCGGTTGCAAAAAAATTATCTAATAACAATAATAATGTAATAGCAGTCATTGGTGATGGAGCGATGAGCGCAGGTATGGCTTACGAGACAATGAATAATGCTGGCGCTTTAAAATCAAAACTAATAGTTATTTTAAATGACAACGATATGTCAATAGCAAGGCCAGTTGGAGCTATGAGCAAATATTTGGCGAAGCTTTTATCAGGTAAATTATATTTTAGTTTTAGAGAAACGCTAAAAATGATTATCTCATCTTTTTCAAAAAGGTTTAGTCAAAAAGCTGGAAAGGCCGAGGATCTACTAAGAAATATTGTAACAGGAGGCACATTATTTAGTGAATTGGGCTTCTATTACGTAGGTCCGATAGATGGGCATGATGTTGAAAACCTAGTTCAAATATTTGAAAATGTAAAAAATTCTAATCATCAAGGACCTGTATTAATTCACGTCAGAACACAAAAAGGAAAAGGATATAAACCAGCAGAGG
>MDTA01153035.1_pt1 | contig 12327 bp, 10 predicted proteins | sample 811151 | NCBI WGS metagenome assembly MDTA01 (sample SAMN05326648, study PRJNA326480) | marine metagenome | isolation source: seawater | place: Indian Ocean: South | collected 2010
AAGAGTCCATTAGAACTCATTATTTATTTTGATTTAATTACTATAGGAATTGCGGCAAGCGTTAAAAATAATTATGCAATATTATTAAGTGTTCTTACAGTACTTATATTAATTGGGCTTAAACTAATTAATAATTTTTCACGCAGTAATAAAAAAGAAGGTTTTTACAATATTTCATTCAGTGAAGGAATAGATTTAAATCAAATTGAAATTTCATCCAAGAGTAAAATATCTTCTATTGAAGATAATAAGCATTTAAAATCAGTTATAACAAATTCTGAAAGTGGAGAATTTATTTATAGATTAGTATTTGAGAACAAAGAAGCATTACAAAAATTTAAAAATGAAATAGAAAATATAGATAGTATTAAAAAAATAGATGTTAATTATATTTAGGAAAATACTTCTTATTCTAATTATTCTAACTTCAATAGGAATTACCCAAGCACTCAGCAATATTGACAGCGAATGTATTAAACTTAATTTTGAAAATACCCCATTATTTAAAAAAAAAAAATTAGAATTAATTGATATTAAAATAAACGATAATAGAGATTGGCAAGTTAACAACATCAGAATTTTAACTAATAATAGTCATGTTATTCCTGAAAAGTTTAAATTGAGATTTAAGGCGGAAATTAAAGTTTTTTTTACAGATAATACAAGCTGTACATTGAGAGCAAAAGTAAGAACTCAAGGGGATTTAAAAGATCATATCTTTTATAAAAATGGAAAAGTTTTTCAGAGTTTAGATGTAAGTTTGAATGATGGACACATAAACAACATTACAAAGTTTAAACTTTTTTTAAATGGAACCAGAGGTAAAGAAGAAGATGAAATTTTTATGACTGAATTATTAAGAGAATTTGGTTTTTTGGCTCCCAGAACAGAAATTGTTAATGTAAAAATAAATGACCATAAAATAAAAATGTTATTTCAAGAAAAAATTTCTAAAGAGTTTTTAGAATTTAATAGAAGAAGAGAAGGTCCGATTCTTGAAGGAGATGAGAAATATATGATGAATTTTATCTCTAAAGTAAAAAATAATCCTGGAGTTGACTGGGAAGAAATTTTTAGACTTTCAGATTTAAGTTCTAAGATTCAATTATCAAAGCAAACAAATTCAAAATGGTCGATCAAAAATCAAACATTTACTGAAATAAGTTTTGATGCATTAAATAAGTTAAACTTTGTCTATTTAGTTTATTTAAATAACTATAAAGATAAGAAAAACAATTATTCTTTTTTAAATTATAATTTAGACAATAACCTTTTGGCGCAAAATAATTTTAAAAATTTAAATAAACTAAATGTGTATAATAATCTTTTATTAGCAGCAAATGGGAAGCACGGTTTATATGTTCATAATAGAAAATTTTATTGGAATTCAATAGAAAATTATTTTGAGCCAATATATTATGATGGCGAATTTAACCTAGAAAAAAAGATTAAAAATCTAAATTTTCCTTTAAGTCTTGATTATGGACAATCTATAAACGCAACAATAGATTTAGTTAATTCTCTTGATAAAAAAAAAATACTTCAAAATATAAACTCTAAAAACTTAATTTTAAGTGAAAAAAAATTAAATAAAAAAATAACTAATTTAAATGAAAATCTGCTTTTAATAAAAAAATTATTTAATGAAAAAAGTAAGGTTGATTTATTTTACAATCTTGAAGGTTATAAAAGTAAAGATCTATTTAATAATTATTTAGAAAATTTGAAAAAACAAAAAATAAAGTTCAAATTTGCAGTATATGATCATCTCAAAAATTTAAATTATTCTGATATACAAATTTGTGAAAATAATATTGAAAATTGCGATCAAAATCTACCTTTGGATCTGAACATGAAAAGAGATTTGATAGAAGGGAAACTAAGAATCGATGGTTTTGATTATCAATTTATTAAAAGTGAAAATAATGCACCTCTTAAATATGAAAGCTTAAGTTTAAACGATAATAATTTTATAGATGTAATTTTTATTTATAACAGTGGAATAGTATACAATTATGATAAAGAAAATAAAAATTTTAAAATTAATCAAATAAATTCTGAAGGTAGAGGATTTTTTCTTGGGGGAAAAATAAAAAATATAAATATTGAATTTAATGGAAAAGAAAATCAATACTTAAATAAGAAAATTGTTAAATACGATCGCAAAAATCTAACTGGCTGTTTATCTTTTGTTAAGAATATGTTTATTAATACTAATATTATTGTGAAGTACTCTAATTGTGAAGACGGGATAAATATTATTAGCTCAAAAGGCTATATAGACAGAATAGACTCCAAAAATTCAGTTTTAGATGGGATTGATTTAGATTTTTCAGACTTATTTGTAAACAATGTAAAAATTAATGACGCAGGAAATGATTGTGTGGATTTCTCAAGTGGCAATTATGAAGTAAAATCCTTTAAGCTTTTAAATTGTAGTGATAAAGGAATATCTGTTGGAGAAAAAACTATAGCAAAAATTGAAAACGTAGAAATTAAAAATGCAGATATTGGAATAGCATCAAAGGATTCTTCTGAAGTTTACATAAATCAATCAAAAATTTTAAATACAAACGACTGTCTAGCCACATATAAAAAAAAACAAGAATTTGATGGTGGTTTTTTAAAGATTATTTCTTCACAATGTAAAAATTTTAAAAGATATAAATTTGAGGATGAATTTTCTAAAATAAATATTTCAAAAGAACTTTAAATGAGCTTTAGAATAGAAAAAAAAATTTTTATAAAAAAAATAAATCTTGCTGAATTTAAAAAGGCACTTTTTAACAGTGGAGTTAAAACATTATTTCAAAATAGGAAAGTACAAAGTATTTATTTTGATAATATAAATAAGCAAATGTACTTAGACTCTATAGAAGGACTTACTCCAAGAAAAAAAATAAGAGTAAGAAATTATCCAGACACATCCGATGTTTCATATAAATTAGAAACAAAAATATCAAGTGTAGAAGGACGACACAAAATAGCTAAGAAAATTTCAGATGACTATTTTAAAAAAATAAAATCCGACGGTCTTTTTGACCCAAAATATGGTGTATGCATGCCATTATTAAATGTAATATATGAGAGAGAATATTTAAAAAAGGATGATATTAGAATAACTATAGATACAGACATTACGTATAACATTCACAACAATGAAGTGACTAAAAAAGATGAAAATATTATAGTAGAATTAAAGACTTCAAAAAATAAGGATATTGATGACATTTTTGAAAAATTTCCTTATCAAGAAATAAGATTTTCAAAGTACTGTAATGGAATAGAGTTACTTAATAAAATTTAAAATAAATATAAATTATAGATTAATAAATAAAGGATATTAATTTGAAAGAGATTAAATCAGTTGTAAAAAAATTATATAGATATTTAGTAAAAATTTTTTTTTTCATTTTGTATGGAAAAGTCAATATTATTAATAAAACTAATTCTAAAATAAAAATAAAAATTATAAATAATTTTAAAATAAAAAAATTTAATTCATCAAACTACAAAATTTATAGTATTAAAAATGGTAGAGTGTGCACAGATGGGGTTGAACAAGTTGCATATATTTCAGAAAAAAATATTATTAAAGAAATATCGTATACTCAAATTAAAGGAAAATTAGTTTCAGCAAAAAATAATTTTGTAATCAATAAAGGCACTCCATATTTCTTAAAAAAATTTAATGGAAATGTTTTATCTTTGTGCCAAGGAGCAAGTGGAGATTCAAATTATTTTCATTGGATGTTTGATATTTTGCCTAAAATTAAAATAACATCATTATATTATAAACTAGAAAGCATAGACTATTTTTATATGCCAGAAATTCAAAACTTCCAAAAAAAAATATTAAAATTAATTGGTGTAAAAAACATTAGATTTATAAATTCAAATAAATATAAACACATTCAAGCAGATAATTTAATAGTACCCGAGCACCCTTGGTATTTTAAGGGAATGGTATCTAAAGAAGCAAAAAAATTACCTTATTGGATAGTAAAATGGATTAGAAATATTTTTTTGAAAAAATTTAAGTATAATTCTAAGGAAAAAAAATTTTTTATAGACAGATCAGAGTCAAGATATAATCATTGTAAGTTAACAAATAACAATGAAATAATTGCAACACTTAAAAAAAAAGGATTTAAATCACATCAAGTAGGAAAATTAAGTTTGGAGAAACAAATTAGTTTATTTAATAGTGCCAAAGTAATTATCGGACCTCATGGAGCTGCTTTTACTAATTTGATTTTTTGTAAAGTTGGAACTAAAGTAATTGAAATTATACCAAAAAATAGGCCAGATAATTATAAAATTATTTCAAAAATAAATAAACTAAACTATAAAAAAATAATAACGCCTTTGATTAAGAAGAAAAATATTAATGGAGATATGTACATTAGTCCAAAAAAAATTTTGAATTATTTATAATATGAACGAAGATATAGCAATATATATTCCGGTATTTAATGGAGAAACAACAATTAAAAAATGTTTAGATTCAATTTTTGCTCAAACTTATAAACCAAAAAAAATCTTAGTAATAAATGATAATTCAACAGATAACACTTTAAAAATATTACAAACTTATGAAGATAAAATTGAAATTATAAATAATGATACTAACAAAGGTGTTTCTTACATAAGAAATTTGGCCGTTAATAGACTTGATTCAAGATACATAGCATCGATAGATGCGGATGTTGTGCTTTCAATCAACTGGCTTGAAAATATTTTTTTATCACTAAAAAAAAATAATGTAACATTAGTGGGAGGAAAATTGTATGAAAAATATTTAGAAAATCCATGCAATTTGTGGAGATCGATAAGATTAAAACAAAATTGGGGGGAACGTGATATTTCTAACCCATCTTTTATTTTTGGTTGTAACAATATTTTAGATGTTTCAAATTTAAATTCAAAAGAACTTTATATAAATGATAATGAATATTATAAATTGAATGGTGATGATGTTGAAATATCGAAATATTTAAAACTAAATGATCATAAATTATACTATGATAGTAGTGCTATTTGCTTTCACCTTCAAAATGATAATTATAAAACATTAGCCTCAAGGTACTGGAGATATGTTTTTTATGGAGATGGTTTAAAGAAAAGAAATTTATTTAAAACTATAAAAAATATTTTTCGTCAAATAAAAAAAACTTTTTTTTGGGTAATTGAAGATATACTTAAGTTTAGATTTTCTTTAGTTATTGTAGATATATTTATTTTAAAATATTTAATTCAAATAGATATTGAACAATTAAAAAAAAATGAAACGTAAACTTTATATTTCAACTCTAGCTTTTAACAGTTATACAATAGATGATATTATTAATATATTAGTCAAAAATAAAATTAAATTTATTGACCTTGCTCCCTTAACATTTTTTAAAAATTGGAAGATTTTTTTTAAAAAAATAAAATACTTAAAAAATAAATTAAAAAAAAATAAAATAGAAATTAATGCTATTCAAGGTATCTTTTTTCAATTAAAAATAAAATTATTTTTTGGAAGTAAAAAAGATATACAGAAATTACAAAATCATCTATATAAAATAATTTTAGCGTCTAAGGAATTAGGAATAAAAAAAATAATAATAGGTTCATCTTTTTTTAGAAAAAAAAAAAAATTATCGAAAAAATTAGCAGATACTAAATTTATAAATTTTTTTTCACGATTTAAAAATATTTTAAAAAAAAATAAAATTTACTTTTGTATAGAAACAATTCCAAAACAATATAATGAGGATTATTTATATGATTTTAATCATACACTAGAGTTAGTTAAAAAAATAAATTGCAAGTATATTTTAATTAATTTTGATACTAGTATATATCATTTTAAAAAATATAACTTTAGACTTTTTTCAAAAAATTTTAGTAAAATTCATAATACTCAAGTGTCATCAAAAAATTTTAAATCATTTATTTCAATTAGTAAAAATAATAAAAAATTCTCTAAATCGTTGAAAGATTTTAAAAAATTGACCTCTATTTCATTAGAAATGATCTTAAATAAACCAAATGAATTAACAATCCAAAGATCTATTTCTAATTTTAAAAAATATTTTTCTTAATTAGTAATAGGTAGATGACCAGCGATAAAATCGTCTAATTGCTTCTTTAATTGATACTTTGTTTTTGAAATTTAATTCATTTTTTATTTTTGAAATATCAGGACATCTTCTTTGAGGCTCAACTTTAGGATAATTATTGGGGTAATTTACATTAATAAATTTAATTTTTCGTTTTAAAGAGTCTTGCATAGTTTTATGTAAACTATTCATATTTAACTCTGGAGAACTATTTCCAATGTTATAAACAAAGTTTTTTCCATTAATTATAACTAAAAACATTGCTGTAATAGCATCAGTTACATAACAAAAAGTTCTAGTTTGTTTACCTCTTTTAAAGATTGTAATTGGTTTATTTTGTTTTATTGAACTAAAAAATCTTGGGAAAACTCTATAATCATTTTTAGGCATACCTGGTCCAAAAACATTGAATGGCCTAAAGATCGCGACATCAACTTTATCTTTAATTTTATAAAAATAACATAATGTTTCTCCCACTCTCTTACCCTCGTCGTAGCAAGATCTATCTTCAATTGAAGAAACATTTCCATTGTAGGTTTCCTTTGTAGGTATATTTTTATTATCTGGATTTCCATAAATTTCACTACTGCTAAAAAAAATAAATTTTGACCTATTTTTTTTAGAAAAATCTAAAAGATTTTTAGTTGAAGTTATACTTGTAAATATTGCCTCAATAGGTTTTTTATAATAATTTTTTGGGCTCGGTATTCCAGCGGCATGTAAAATGTAATCGCATTTAAATTTAAATTTATTGATTAAATTAATATCTTTTTTAATTTTTTTTACATTTTTATTTTTAAAAATTTCACATTCATCAAATTTAATATCTATAGCTAAAACCTTTATTTTTTTATTAGTGTTTTTATTAATTTCTGTAATCACTTTAATAAAGTATTTACCTAAAAAACCATTAGCTCCAGAAATTAAAAACTTTTTTCCATAAAATTTTTTATGGTATTTTTTTAAATTTTTTACTATTTCTTTGATATCTTCTTCTAAATAATATTTTTCACTCATAATATTTTTACTTCTGGCAAAGGTATAATAAATTTTGAACTTAATCCTTTTGATTTCCATTTTTTTATAATAGGCTGACTTAAATGCCAAGCTAATAATAAAATGTAATCTGGTTGATCTTGAAGAAGAATATCATCATTTATAATTTCTAGTTCAGTTCCAGGTATTATTTTATTAAGTTTTAAAGATGTAGGTTGTTCAGCAATATAATTGATTAATGTATTATTGATCTCACAATAATTTAAAAGTACCACTGCTCTTGCAGGACAAGACTTTCCAATTACTTTTTTACCCTGTTTTTTTAAATCCTTTAGTAAATTTAACAAGTCTGCTTTTGATTTTTTTACTTTATCAGTAAAATTTTTGAAAGTACTCTCTGCATTTTCAATTAATAATTTTTTCTCTAAATTTATTAAAGATTTTAAATTTGAAGATTGTTCTCTCTTTTTTTTAGATACAACACATCTTATACTGCCTCCATATCTAGATACTATTTCAGCATCTACTAGATTCAGTTCATAATAATTAAAAAGTTTTTCTAAGGAAATTAAAGTATATGTTCTTAGGTGCTCGTGATAAAATGTATCATATTGAACATTTTTAATTATTTCTAAAGCATAATGATTTTCAAAGCAGTAATAACCATCTTCATCAATTAACTTTACAATTCCTTTCATTACATCTCCTAGAGTTGACATATGTGCAAAAACATTTGTTGAAGTAATCACTTTAGCTTTGCCATGTTTTTTAATTATTTCATCAACTACCTCTTCATTAAAAAAGTTTTGATATGTTTCTATTCCATTTTTATTTGCTATTTTTGCAATATTTGTTGGTTCTACGCCAACAACTTTTATATCTCTGCTTTTTAGATGCTTTAGTAAGCTGCCATCATTACTTCCAAAGTCTACTACTAAATGACTTGAATTTAGTGAGAGTTTATCTACTAAAAAATTACTAAATTGTTTTTGTTCCTCATCAACTGTTTTTGTAATTCCTGGAAGATAAGGGTATTCTAAATGATAAACTTCAGATTGATCAACAATATGATCAATTTGGATTAAGGTACAATCCTCACACCTTACTACACCAATCGGATATATATTTTTGATTTTTTCTTTTTTTTCCAGCAATGAATTGGCCAATGGTTGAGTTCCTAACTGAATTATATTTATTAACTTATTTGAATTACAAATTTGACATTTTGAAATTTTTCCCTCACTAAAATTATGTTCAATCATTATTATCTTATATTATTTATTAATTTTTCAGCATTTAGACAAAGATCTAAATTTTTGTAATTTTTGGTTTTTAAAAAATTTTTAATTAAATACTCTATTTGATCAGATCTGCCATCGGTATAACCGCTATTTCTACTTATAAACATTTTTTTGCCGTTTACTTTCATTAGAAAGTTTTTTGACCAGTCTTTAGAGTTATTTTTAATAATTATCAAGCATTTATCAAATTTTATTCGTAATTCATGGCTTTGAATTCCATTTTTCTTAGTCTTCAATAGAATTTTACCATAAATACTATTCTTGTTTTTTACTTTGGTATTTATGTATTTAATAAACTTTATTTTTTTAAAAGTATCTTTCTTTGTGACTGTTTCATACAATTTATTTTCTCCAAACAAAAATTCACAATATGATAAAACATGAGTGAGAAAAATATTTGTTATACCACCTCCAAGTTTATTCTGAACTTTCCATGTTTTTTTTTTAAGATTATAGTCATGACTTACAAAACTCCATTTAATAGAATAACTTTTAACATCTCCATATTTTTTTTTATCTATAATTTCTTTTAAAAATATAAAGTATGGGTGATTAACAAACGTTAAATTTATATCAGCTTTAATTCTTTTTTTTTTAATTTGGTTGACAATTTTTTTTGATTTAAAATAATTATATGTGATAGGTTTTTCCAAAATCATTTTTTTCTTAAATTTTAGATTATACAATAAAATTTTTTCTTGAATTTTTGGTGGCACTGCAGAAATAATTACATCAATTTTTTTTTTAAATATTTTTTTCCAATTAGATACTAAATCTGCTTTAGTTATTTTGCTTAAATTATGTTTTTCAACATTCGGACTACATATTATAGAGATATTAAAATTTTGAATCTTTTGGAGAACTGGAAGGTAGCCTTTGATACCAAAATTAGAACCAACTATTGCAAAATTTATTTTATTTTTCATAAAATATAAATACTATTAAATTATCAAAAAGTATAATAAAGGATTGGAGAGATGGCCGAGCGGTTTAAGGCGCACGCTTGGAAAGTGTGTGTACCCTCACTGGTACCGTGGGTTCGAATCCCACTCTCTCCGCCATTCTTTTGATATTTGCTAATGCATCTAAAATAAATACAAATGATTAGACATATTTGTTTTATAAGTGTTTGGAATTTTTTAAAACAAGGTTTATAGAATTGAATAAAAATATATGAGTAAACTAAAAATTTTTTGTGTTACTAACGAAAAACTTAATTATTTGGAAAACTTACCTTTAACATTAGTGGGAGTTGGCAAAAAAAAATTTCCAACAAAGTATATAAATTGTTTAAAAGGGACAAATATTCAAAATAAAGAAAAAAATTATTCAGAACTAACTTTTCATTATTGGTTCTGGAAAAATAAGCTAGCTAAATTTGACAAAAATACATGGATAGGTTTTTCCCAAAAACGAAGATTTTGGGTAAAAAATAAAAAAAAAATTAATACACTTTCTGATTTAGAAAAAAACATACTAAAAAATGTGCCAAAGACTTGGAAAAATTATGAAAGTATTATTTGCAAACCTATTATTGTAAAAAATCCAAAAAAAATAAAACTTATCAAGAGAGGTTGGAAAAATATTATAAAAGATCCTACTATATTTTTTAACCAAAAAAAGCAGAACATAGAACTCCAATTTGATATGCATCATGGATATAAAGTTTTAGATAAAGCTATTAAGTGTTTAAATGAAACAGACCAAATTAAATTTAAAAAATTTGTAAAAAAAGAAACAAAATTTAATCCCCATATAATGTTTATTTCAAAAAAATATTTTCTAAACAAGTGGTTTGAAAATTTATTTAGATGGTTATTTAGATGTGAAAAAATTTTTGGCACAAAATATCTTAAAGGTTATGACCAAAAAAGAATATATGCTTATTTAGCAGAAAGATATTTATCTTATTGGTTTAAAAAAAATACAAAATATCTTGAATGGCACTGGACATTTTTCGAAAAAAAATGAATTTTTTAACATTTTATAGATTGTATTTCAGACATAGAATAAAAAAAGCAAATATTTTTTTAAAAACCTATTTATTTATAATTGTAATAATAAGATACTTTATCAATCTATTTTATTTTGAAAAAAAAATAAATTTAAATGAATTTGAAAAAAAAAATAAAAATTTGTATGAAAAAGACATACACTCTCTTTTTGAATATTTTAATTCTGATAAAGGTTTTTATTTTATAGATCAGTATCCAGAACCATTCAAAAGAAAAAATAATACAAAAAGAGTTAAAGCACATGGATATTCTGAATATTATGAAAAATATTTTGAAATAAATAAAAGTGAAAATATGAATATCTTAGAGATAGGATCTTTTTACGGAAATGCTTCTGCAGCATTATTTTTTTATTTCAAAAATGCAAAAATTTATGGAGCAGATATCAATCCTGATATGTTTAAGTATAGAGCAGATAGAATTAAAAGTTTTTATGTTGATTCTGGTTCGAGAAAATCAATAAATGAATTTATTATTAAAAAAAATATTTCATTTAAAATAATTATTGAAGATGCAAGTCACTGTCTTAGAGATCAAATAATATCTCTATTTACTCTATTTAAAAATATAGAAAGAGGGGGTATATTTATAATAGAAGAAATTGATTTTCCTGAAAAAAGAGAAGATATGAGGATAAACCAATCTCAACCTGATCTTAAGCAAATATTGAAATGTGTGATAGCTAATGAAGATTTTAGCTCAGAATATATAAACAAAGATGAGAAGGATTATTTCTTGAATCACTTTGAAAGCATTAACTTTTACAAAGGAAATTTTAATGAAATGGCTGTTGTAAAAAAAAAGCAATAAAGATTCAAATATTCGACTAAATTTGACCTATTTTTAATCAATTTAAAAAAAATAGATTATTTTTTTTTTTTAATTAAATAAGTATTATTTTTCAATAGTTTTTCGATGCACCTAGATTAGCTGATTTTATTAAATCTTAAAAAAATGATAATATTATTCTTTTCCAAAAAAAACTAAAAATGAATAAACCAGACAATTCAAATTACAAAGCAGATTCAATAAAGGTTTTAAAAGGTCTTGAAGCTGTCAGGAAAAGACCTGGAATGTATATAGGGGATACAGATGATGGAACTGGTCTGCATCATATGGTCTATGAAGTTGTTGATAATTCTATAGATGAAGCACTAGCCGGGTATTGTAAAAATATTGAAGTTAACATTAATTCTAATGGTTCAGTCACAGTAAAAGATGATGGTAGAGGTATACCTGTAGATATTCACAAGGGAGAAAAAAAATCTGCAGCAGAAGTAATTATGACTCAATTACATGCCGGAGGTAAATTTGACCATGACTCATATAAAGTGTCCGGTGGATTGCATGGGGTTGGAGTATCTGTTGTAAATGCACTTTCTGAAATTTTAAAATTAAATATTAATAGAGATGGTAAGAAGTATTTTATAGAATTTAATAATGGAGATGCAAAATCTCCTTTAAAACAAAATGGTAAATCCAAAGATACTGGTACCGAAATTAATTTTTTACCATCAAAAAATATTTTTTCTTCAACAAAATTTAGTTTTTCAATACTAGAAAAAAGACTAAGAGAATTAGCATTTTTAAATAAAGGTATAAAAATTATTCTTAAGGATTTTTCTTTAAAAAAAATAAAATCAGCTGAATTCAAATATGATGGAGGTATATTAGAATTTGTAGAATATTTAGATAGTAAGAGAGAAAGCCTTAAAAATAAAAATGAAAATAATTTGTTTAAAAAAGCTATATACATGGAAGGCTCAAAAAATAATATTGAAATACAATGTTCACTAAAATGGAATGCTGGATATACCGAAGATGTTTATCCATTTACAAATAATATTTATCAAAAAGATGGCGGAACACATCTATTAGGTTTTAGAAGTGCACTTACTAGGGTCA
>MDTA01207387.1_pt1 | contig 12327 bp, 13 predicted proteins | sample 811151 | NCBI WGS metagenome assembly MDTA01 (sample SAMN05326648, study PRJNA326480) | marine metagenome | isolation source: seawater | place: Indian Ocean: South | collected 2010
ATAATAAATACTGCTGAAAAATATAAAGAATATACCTTCTATCATTGTTACCAGGCAGATTTTCGTGGCAGGTTATATTGCGTTACACCACATTTAAATCCGCAAGGGCATGACCTAGCAAGATCTCTACATTTATTTGCTGATGCTGTACCACTAAGTTATACAGACTACAGCATGAAGTGGTTTCAAGTAGCAGGTTATAACTTATGGACTAATGAAGGAGCATCTTTTATGGAAAGAAGTGCATGGGTAAGAAATACTGGCAGTAGATATGCAAAACAAATAGCAGAAGATCCTGTAGGTAATGTCAGTTTATGGAGCAAAGCTAATAAACCATTTCAGTTTCTTGCCTGGTGTTTGGAATATAAAAAGTATATGGATGATAGTAATTATAAAACTGGTTTACCAATACATCTAGATGGTACTAATAATGCCTATCAACATATTGCTTGCCTTACAAAAGATGAAAAGTTAGCTACTGCTACTAACCTTACAAAAAATGATAGGCAAGATCTATACGCTATGGTTTTAGAAAAATTAAGAATTAATCTACATCAAATGTCTATGTATAGGTACCAAGATACACGTAAATGCAAAGACCTACTAAAAGATAAGAACCTTAATAGAGATAGGATAAAAAAACCAATACTTATGATCCCTTACGGTGGTACAGATTTTGGAATAATAAACTATCTAGAGAAACAAAAATGGAATAATAATATAACTAATAATCATCTAAATTTTTTAGTAAAACAAATAAGAACTGCACTAGATCAAATATTTCCTAGCTGTAAATATGTAATGGATTATCTAAAAGAAAGTCAAGCTACTACATGGACTACACCATCTGGATTTATAGTTGAGCAAAATTATTACATAAAAGAATCTAAACAGGTAAGAACTAAATTTAATGAGTCTAGTTTATGGTTATGTTATACATATGACACAAGAAAATTAGATAAGAAAAAAATTAAGAATAGTATTACTGCAAACTTTGTACATAGTTATGATGCAGCAAATGTACATTTAGCTTTGTCTTATGTATATAAACAACAAGGTTTTAAAAGTCTTGTAACCATACATGATAGTTTTGCAGCTAACGTGCAAGAAATAGAACCTTTTATAAAACAAGTAAAGAAAAATTTAGCGTCTATCTATAACTGGTCAAATAAATGTGAACTATACAACAACCTACAACCTATAGGAAATTTTGATATAAATCATATCATTGAAGCACCATATGTATTTAGTTAAAGACATTACTAGACACTAGATATAAACAAGGTAACATTATGGAACGTCTATAAGGCGTTTCCCAAAATAAATTCCAAAAAAATTCAATGGCAAGCAAATCACCAACTTTAATGTTGACAACTCCCTATGCAAATTTAACTTACGCATGGCTACATAAACCAGAACCTAAGTATGGTTACTATCAACTAACACTTGTATTTAAACCTGATGATGTATTTACACCATCTGACTTGGGATTACAAGGAACAGAACCTATAAATTCTATAGAGTTTATGTTAGATAATTTAGAAGGATATAAAAAAAGATGGAAAGAACAAGTGCAAAAGGAAAATCCAAATAAAAAATTAACCTGGTCTAGAGATAAAGACGGTTTTCCAAAAGAGTATTGGAAAACAACTGAGCAAGGTTTAGAGGTTTATTGCAAGATGCCTAGTGGCAAGCGTACAAATAAACAAGGTGCTGAGTTTGAATTACCACCACCAAAATTTGCAGAACAAGTAGGTGATAATGTTGTATTTTTAACTAAAGAAGAATCAGCTAAGTACGATAAGCTATCACCAGAATCTAGAGGTCAAGCATACCTACGCATACAAGGTTTTGATCTTGATGAAGTAGGCATGAGAATACAACCTGTATCAGTAATTGTGAGAAGCTATGTACCTTATGATGGTGTAGCATCACCACAAGATATGGGTTTCTTACCTACAAAACAACCTGCACCGCCAAGTAGTTTTGAAGATGAACCAGGTCAACCAATAAAACAACCAGCTAGTGCAAGTGATTGGTAACAAATACAAAAGCAAGTTTGAAAAAGAATTTGCAGCTACATTAACAAAAAAGAAAATTGTATTTACCTATGAATCACTTAGCATTAACTATCAAGTGCCTTGCTGCTACAAGCCTGACTTTATCATCAACAATATTATTGTTGAAACAAAAGGATATTTCTCAAAAGCTGACAGGAGAAAACACCTTGTCATTAAGGAGACTAGACCCGACTTAGACATCAGATTTTGTTTTCAAAATAGTAAAACAAAATTATCAAAAGCAAAAAACTCTATCTCGTATGCCGATTGGTGTACGAGACATGGGTTTCAATACTGCGACAAATTTATCCCCTCTGAATGGTATGCCTAAATTTCCTCTTCCTCCAAATCCAAAACCAGGTTGTCTTATGTTTGATGACCAAAGGGGTGTTTGGGTTGCATTTAATGGTAAAGAATGGATTGATATTTACCTTAATGAATACATAACCAAGTCATCACTTGAACGAGTTATATATGGAAAAGATCTTTAGTTATGACAAGCAAGTATGTAAAAAAAACTGAGTGTCCGCAATGTAAATCAAAGGATAACTTAGCTTGGTTTGATGATGGTCATGCTCATTGTTTTTCTATTGACTGTGACTATAGATATTACCCAAATAAAAAAACTGAAAAAAAATTTTTTCCAAAAATAGAACCGCAACCTGTATTTAAAAAAGAAGTGAAACTATTACCTGTTACATACACCGATCTACCTGCAAGAGGAATCACTAAAGAGACTTGCGAACTATTTAAGTATGGAGTAAGTGTATTTAAAGGTCAGCAATGTCAGGTAGCTACATATCAAAACAGTCAAGGTGTAGATGTTGCTCAACACATAAGGTTTGCAAATAAAAAATTTGTATGGATAGGTGATATAAAACAAGTGCAGTTATTTGGACAAATAAATTGCAGAATACAAAATACAGGTGATATCTTTTTGTCTATTTTTGAAGGCGAAATTGATTGTATGGCAGCAAGTCAAATTTTTAATCACCGTTTTCCCTGCGTATCAGTTCCTTCTGGTGTACAGTCAGCAGCAAAATACCTGGCAAAAGAATATAATTTTATAAATAAATTTTGCAGGTCAGTTATTTGTTTTGATAATGATAAGGCAGGTGAACTAGGTAGCGAAAAAGCATTACAAGTATTGCCTAAAGGTAAAGCTGCAATAGCAAGATTACCTGATGATATAAATGACGTTAATGATTTGTTGGTTGCAAAACGTGGTGATGAACTAAAAGATATATTATGGAAAGCTCAACCATGTAGAACAGATCATATAATAAATGCTGCTGATGCTTGGGATTTATTTAGTAAAGAAACAAGTAAACCTATTTGTGATTATCCATATCCAGAATTGAATAAGTTTACAGGTGGTTTGTTTCCAACGCAAATGGTATCTATTGCAGCAGCAAGTGGTGCAGGTAAATCTACTTTGTGCGCAGAATTTGCTAGTCACTTTCTTAAAAGTGGATTATCGGTAGGGTATATAGCTTTAGAAGAATCAGTACAAAGATCTCTTATGAGACTTGTATCTATAGATTTAAATACACCATTACATTTAAATCAACACGCTATAGATAAGAGTGCTATAAAAGCTGCATTTGATAAGCTTACAGGTACAAGAAATTTATTTTTGTATAATCATTTTGGCAGTATAGAACCTGATATATTACTATCGCAGATAAGAAATCTAGCCACTACAGATGGTGTAGATGTGGTGATACTAGACCATATATCTATAGTTGTTTCTGGCATAGAAAATAATGACGAACGTAAATCACTAGATATTTTATCTACAAAACTACGTAGTCTTATAGAAGAAACTAATATCTGTTTGCTTGTAGTAACTCACTTGCGTAGACCTGATGGTAAAGGACATGAAGAAGGTGCAGAAGTAAGTTTACGTGATTTTCGTGGATCTCATGGACTTGTACAAATGTCAGATCTTTGCATTAGCTTAGTTAGAAATCAATTGTCAAACTCTGCTGATGAAAGGTCACAATCACAAATGAAGATACTGAAGTCTAGACATACAGGCATGACAGGAGAAGTTGATAAACTTCTTTATGATGCTGAGACTTCCAGACTAAGAGCATACCCTAACTATTTTTAATTATGACTTTACTTATAGATGCAGACTATCTAATTTATTCTTCTTGTTGTGCAGCCCAACACGATATAAGGTATGACAAATATAATCATCACCTCATTATGGATGAACGAGAAGCAATGAGCATGATAGATTTTAAACTAAAACATTATCAAACTATATTAGATACAGAAGGTTATAAAGGTAGTGATGATATTATTATGTGTTTTACAAGTTATCCCACATTTAGACATGAAATATTTACAGAATACAAAATAAATAGAATAGATAAAAGACATCCACTTGGTTTAGAAAATGTTATTAAAGAGGTTAAAAATAATTATGCGTCAGTTAGTTACCCTAATTTAGAAGGTGATGACGTATTAGGTTTACTTAGTACTAACAATAAATATGATAATCCTGTCATAGTATCTGTTGATAAAGATATGAAAACTATACCTGGTTTATTGTTAGCAGGTGACACTTTAGAACTAATAACAAGAACACAAGCTGATAAAAACTTTATGGCAATGACAATAGCAGGTGACGCTACAGATGGTGTACCTGGCATAAAAGGTTTAGGTATGGTATCAGCAACAAAAATATTAGACTCTGCAAAAGATCTAGCATCTATGTGGGATCTTGTTGTAAAGACTTATGATAAAAAAGGTAATGGTATATCTGATGCTATATTAAATGCCAGGTTAGTACGCATACTAAGAGAAGGAGATTATGACTACGATACAGGAAAAGTTAAATTATGGAATCCTACGTTTTGATTACCAAGAGTGTGATATTTTGCTGTTGCACGTTATATTAAAGTAAAGTAATACAGTTTTTTTATGTCAGCAAGCGATTTACCATATTTAAATGATGAATTGCTAGATGCTTTAGATACTATCTACCCAAGCAAACCACCAGATCTATTAGATAATGATAGACAAATATGGTACAAAGCTGGTCAAAGATCAGTTGTAGATTTTTTAAAGAAACATCAAGAAAGGCAAAAAGAAACTATGTTAAGTTCCACTGTATTAGAGGGTCAAATCTAATGTGTATTTTCGGCAGCCCAACACCACCACCACCACCACCACTACCAGAACCAAGACCCACACCGCCTATGCCAGAAGAAACTGCGGATGCTCCTGTAACAGGTAGGAAACGTACAGAACAACCTACATCTACAAAAAAGAAAACTGATGGAACGGAAATTGGTACAAGAACTACAGGTGCAGCAGTTGCAAGAAGAAGATTAGGAACAAGTTCATTACGCATACCTTTATTATCTAGTGCAGGTCGTGATCTAAATTATTAAAATGGAAACACAACAAACAGCAGAAAGTTTATATAACACTCTGTCTATAGATAGATCTGCGTATGAACGTGATGGTGATGACTGTGCAAAATTAACAATACCTAGTTTATTTAATAATAATTCTGCAAAGAAACAAAAGATAAAGACACCAATGCAAGCTTTAGGTGCTGCTGGTACAAATAGTCTTGCAGCAAAAATGTTGATGGCATTAATACCACCTAATACACCATTTTTTAAATTAATAATTGATGAATTAGAACTACAAAAAAGTGGTCAAACTGAGCTTATGGCCGAGATAGATAAAGGTTTACGTGGCTTAGAAAATGCAGTTATGGCAGATATAGAAACTAGCAACGATAGAGTAGCAATGTTTGAAGCACTTAAGCATTTAATAGTTGTAGGTAACGTGTTGCTATACATTACAGAAGATGGATTAAAAGTTTATTACTTAGATCGTTATGTAGTACAAAGGGATGAAGTAGGTAACGTACTTACTGTAGTAACAAAAGAATCTGTATCAACAAAAGCATTAGATCCAGAATTTTATGAGCAGATAAAACAAAAAGAAAACTATACAGAATCTATGGATGATACGGAAATAGATATTTATACAAAACTAGAACGTCAAGGTAATAATCATGTATGGTTTCAAGAATGTAAAGGAGAAAAAATACCTGGTACAGATGGCATTTCACCTGTTGATGTATCACCATTTATAGTTTTACGTTGGACTCAAACAGATACAAATTATGGTACGTCATACGTTAATGAATACAAAGGTGATCTTATAACTTTAGAAGCATTAACACAAGCAATAGTAGAGGGTGCTGCTGCCTCTGCACGTACAATATATTTTATAAATCCAAACGGTGTAACTTCACCTAAAGCTGTAAGTCAAGCACCTAATGGTGCAGTACGTGAAGGACTTGCTACTGATGTATCTACATTGCAAACCAATAAAGCTAATGATTTTGCTGTAGCTGAAAGAGTAAAGGCAACATTAGAAAAAAGATTAGAAGATGCTTTCCTTATGACAAAAAGCATACAAAGGGATGCAGAACGTGTGACCAGTACTGAAATACAAATAATGAGTAATGCCTTAGAAGCTACATTAGGTGGCATATATTCTGTGTTAAGTTCTGAGTTTCAAATTAAATATTTACGTAGAAAATTACATCTACTTATAAGAGCAGGTAAAGCACCTAAATTACCTGATAGGTTAGTAAGACCAAAAATAGTAACAGGTATAAATGGTCTTGGAAGGGATGCAGATAAAGCAAAACTTATAGAGTTTATAGGCACAATAGCTCAAGCATTAGGTGTTGATGTTATGAGAAGGTACATGAACATTGACGAAGCGATTATAAGGTTAGCTAATAGTGTTGGTATAGAAACATTAAATTTGATAAAATCAAAAGAAGAGATAGCTCAAGAGTTGCAAGTTGAACAGCAACAGCAGCTTATAAAAGATCTAGCTCCTTCTGCGTTACAGGGTCATAAATTACTAGATCCTAAAAATCAAGCGGAAGCTCAACTATTACAAAATGAGGTAACACCAAATGCCAACTAAAAAAACAGCAAAAAAACGTGACGAAAATGGTCGCTATACTAAGGAAGAGGTTGCAGTAGTAAGTAGTCTAGGTGTAAATGATACACCTGAACCAACTAAACCAGTTGAAAAAGTTACTGCTCATGGTAATACTATTACAAGTAACTAATTAATTATGAAAGCATCCTTACAGTCAAACGAAACTCCTCCTATGTCACAAGAGGATCTAGAAAAATTTGCTGACGAAAACAAATCTGATAACGGTAAAATCTTAGGCAAGTTTGATAGTGTAGAAGCTCTTGCTGCAAGCTACAAAGAGTTAGAAGGTAAGTTAGGTGATGTTGCAAAGACAAAACAAGAGCCTGTTGGAGAAGATGTTGCTGAATATCAAGAAGATGGATCTGTTAATTATGAACTGGCAAAACAACAATACGGTGAAAAGTTAGGAGAATTATTTGAACAAAGTGACGTTGATCCATTTGCTATAAATAAGTATTACCAAGAAAACAACGGTACTATTACAGAAGAACACTACAAGCAACTAGAAGCTACTGGTTTACCTAGAAGTCTTATTGATAATTACTTAAATGGTTTAAAACCACAAGAAGGTACAGAACTAGCTGCTGCTGATCCTAGCTTTCCTGAGTATGAAGATATTGTAGGTATTGCAGGTGGTGAAGATAAGTACATGGAAATGTTGCAATGGATGGATGGCAATATATCCAAAGAAGAATTACAAGAGTTTGATAAAGTTGTAGATGCTGAGAAAAGAAACATTCCTAAAGTTACTCTTGCAGTACAAGAAATGTTTACCAGGTATAAAAATGCTATGGGTGTAGAACCTAGATTAATAAGTGGTAAAACATCTGCCTCACCTAATACAAAAGTATTTAGATCAAATGCAGAAGTTGTAGCTGCTATGAGAGATCCTAGATATAAAACAGATATAGCTTTCCAGCATGAAGTACAAAGAAGATTAGCTGAAAGTAATGTTTTTGGTATATCTGATTAATGGCTAAATCAGTAAGGCTACGCAAAGAACACAAGAGTAAAACTGGTGGTCTTACTAAAAAAGGTAGAGATAAAATAAATAGAGAAACAGGTAGCAACCTAAAAGCACCAGTAACAGGCAAAGTTAAACCTGGTAGTAAGGCTGCTAAAAGACGTAAATCTTTTTGTGCGAGGATGAAAGGTGTGAAAGGTGCTACAAGTAAAAACGGTAAGCTAACAAGAAAAGGACTAGCTCTTAAAAAATGGAAGTGTAATTAGTCAGCAGCTTCGGGTGTGTTTCCCTCCGAAACCCACAATAAATAGGCTTGGTAATCCGTGTTTGCTTCATCAAAGGGAATAAAACTAATTGCACCATTTTCTGTTTTATGAACGAAAGGAGAAGCTTTACCTGTTATAGGGTCTTTTGTTAATTTGTAAGAAATAGCCATAATTAAAGTTCTGCTGAAAAATCTGCTGCTGTCAACTCTACCAAATGTCCACCAGACGTGCCATCCCAATGGAAAGTTATATGATTTACGTCACCATGTTGCGTACCAGTTGGTGTTCCACCTACACCATTGTTATTGCCCGCAGCATTTGTAACAGTGGGTGTAGTTCTCATTGTTACAGGAAAATTAATCCTACATCTTCTATAATGAGGACTTGTTGTACTAATTGGAAAAAACCAGTAATACGTTGTTGAATGTCCTACCGCAGTACCATTAAGACCTAATGTATGAAAATACCTTTGACACTTAGCCAAAGTGTCTGCAATGCTTAAATGCTCAAAATCAGTCGAACTATTTCCTACTTCTAATTGAAGTCCTGTAAGTTCAAATGTTGCATTAGTTGTAGCTGCCCAAGTACTAGTCATATCTGGAACTCGACTAGAACCATCCCAAGTACCCCAGGTATCCACAGCTTGTCCGCTAGTTGTAAAATTACTTCCATACCACATTGCTATTTGAATATTTAATCCATTTCCATTGTCATTATTAACTGATAAACCAGAAGCACCAGGTATTGTTTTTGTAACTTTAGTCCATGTATTAGCACTTAAAGTAAAAGAAGCAACATAATGTTTGCTTGAATCTGGTACATAAATAAAGAAGTAAAATGTTTGAGCAACACTTGATTTCACCCAAAAAGATAAAGTTATATTTGATGATGAACTAGCTAAGTTCCAACCTGAGTTTGCTATATCTTGTGCTTCAACATAATATCTTATATCTCTATAATTACCTGCTGCTGAGGCTGCTGTAGAATTAGTAACTTTAAATGCTTTTCTAAAACCTAAACTATATGGTGTATCCGAGCTAGAAATATCAACTTGTGCCTGTGTTATTGCACCACCACCTCTAGCAGCTTGTATTCTGTCGCAAGTCTGATAACCAGTAGATGTAGATGACGTACCACGTTGAGCTACTTGCATAGCTCCGTTAATTATTAAATTACGATTAACACGATTAGCAGGGAGGTTAGTTAAGTTTACACCGCTAATAGCTGGTAACGTAGCAGGGAAACGTGCATCTGGAACTGTACCTGACGTAAGATTACTAGCACTCAACGCTGTTAAATCTTTAGCTGTGTTTGCTGCTATAGCTGTATTAATTGAGTTGGCTAATTTATCTGCTGTAACTGCATCATCAGCCAATTTAGCTTCTGTTATACTTCCATCTGCTACAGCACCAGCAATCTTTAGTTGACCATTCATACTGCTATGACTACTGCATTGGTAGTACAATAGATCAGGTGCATCATGCGGTACTGTAAATACTATCTCTGTACCACCTGCACCACCATTATTTGTTACTCCTGTGTTGTAAGCATCATTAGTACCGCCATTAGCAAGACTAGTTTTTATATAGAAAGGGTGTGCGCCATTAGCATTTCTATTTTCAAATACATAAGTATGACCTCTGCTAAGAGTTAACGTAGGGTCACTTACTGTGCCATTAAGACCTTTACCTGTAAATGTATAAGCAACTGAACCAATAGAACCTAAAACATACCTTAAGGTGTCCTCTATAAGTCTTGACGAAACTTGTGTTAAAGGCATTAGTCTGCTTCCTCTGGTGTATTTCCTAATGATAACCACTCTTTATATGCTTCATACTCTTTATTGCCATCTACTAAAAGAAAAACAATTCTATAATCTCCATCCATAGTTTCTATGGCTTCAGTTTTTGTATTATCTGTAGACGATTTTATTAATTTATATTTTGGATCTGTTGGGTATGCCATAGTTTAAATCTCCGCAGTTAAGTATACAAAAGGCTCATTATTGCTTAATGAAAAAGCATGAGCCGAACATCTAACTGATTCACCATATCTACTTGCTGTGCCAACCATGTTAAATACTACGTGTTCTTGTGAAGTTTTACCATCAAGTCCTATGTAATGAGTGTACTCTGCTGAGTTACCAAATACTTTTTCATAAACATAAGAACCAGATGTACCAGATTTAGCAACCATTGTAGGTGTTGCCCTCATATCAATTTGCCCACCATCTATAAATATTGTACCAGAATAATATTGCACGCCTAGACCAAGAAGAGAGTATCCATTTTTAGATATAACATGACAATATCTTTTACATTTGCGTAAAGTGTCGTCAGGTGATTCAAATGGAAAATCACTAGCTGTATCTCCTACTTCTAATAAAACTCCTGTAAGTTGAAATGTCGAATCATTTTGCATGTACCATGAGCTAGTACTGTCTGGTGTTCTTGTTCCAGTAGCCCATGCTCCCCATGCATTTAAAGTAACACCAGAATCAGTATAACTAGTCCCAAGAAAAGGCCACCATATTATTTGCAGACCTCTATTACTATCGTCATCAAATTGTAGATTAGAATTTCCCGGAATAGTTTTTGTTACTTTAGTCCATGTATTAGCAGTTAAAGTACCAGTTTCAAAAGGATAATTTTGTGATGTACCATCAGTACTTACTAACTGTCCATAAAAATTTTGAGCAACACTTGATTTAACCCAAAAAGAAAGAGTTATTTTACTATTTGAATCTGTGTAATTCCAACCACTATTTCTAATATTTCTTGCTTCTATATTCTGTTCTATAAAAACTAAATCTCCGCCACCCGCTGAAGTTTGATTTCCATTTTGTATTTGATAAGCCTTTCTAAAACCTGCCTGGTATGCAGGTGTTCCACTTGCAACATCAACTTGTGACTGATTAGGAGTCTCATTAGTACCACTTTTATAATATTGAAATCTATCAACAGTTTTATAACCTTCTCCGGCTGAGTATGTTCCTCTTTGGGCTAAACGCATTGCTCCGTTTATAACAAGATTAGTTGGTTTACCACTAGCAGGTAAATCAGTTAAGCTTGCTCCACTTATTGCTGGCAATGCTCCTGTTAGTTTAGATGCAGTAAGCGCAGAGATCCTAGCATCTGCTACTGTGCCTGTTAAATTACCTGCCGGTATATTAGTTAGATTAGCTGCTGAAATAGCAGGTAAATCTCCTGTAATATTAGCTGCTGGTAAATTAGTTAGATTTGCTGCTGATGCTGCTGGTAAAGTTGCAGGGAATCTAGCATCAGGTACAGTTCCAGACGTTAAATTAGATGCACTTAGGGCAGTTAAATCTATTGTTTCAAAACTTGGGTCAGCACCATTATTAGCTCTTAGAAACTTGCCATTATTGCTAGATGTACCATGTTCTAGTTTTGCAAGTGTTATAGCTTCGTCTTGTATCTTTTGTGTTGATACAGAATTGTTTTGTAGGATTGCTGTTGTTACTGAGTCGTTGCTTGGAGTTCCAGTATTTACAGCAGAACCCATTACTACTGCGTGGTAGCTTGCACCAATCGCAGGTGCAGCAGCTAACTTAATTGTGCTGCCATCTAAAGCAAAACCTTCCGTTGGTGTAGATGTACCGCTATTAGGTTTTTGTAAGACACCTTCTACTATTAATAATATTTGTTGTGCTGAAGTAGGTGCATTTGTAATAGTAAAATTTGTAGTACTGCCATCAAATGCAGGGCTAAGTGTAGATATAAAGAAGTTACCAATACTTTGTGTCTCTTCAAAAGCACTTGTACCTCCGTTATAAACATATAATTTTTCTAGAGTCGTATGCCAGAATAAATCTCCTGAGTCATTATTAGTTGTAGGAAAACTAGAACCTACCCTATATCTTTCTCCAAAATCATTTATATCTCCACTAAGACCTACAAGATCATCTTCCTTTAAAGTAGCTTTGTGGTATGTATAATTCTGACCTGCACCTGTAGAAACAACAAGAAATCTAACACCTGCTGAAACACTAGAACCACGAAAGTTTGTGGCAATACCAGAT
>MDTA01036556.1_pt1 | contig 12325 bp, 13 predicted proteins | sample 811151 | NCBI WGS metagenome assembly MDTA01 (sample SAMN05326648, study PRJNA326480) | marine metagenome | isolation source: seawater | place: Indian Ocean: South | collected 2010
ATTAACTAAAAAAGGTAAAGTGTTTTCTATATGCACTGATGGAGATGCGAGAAGAGGTTTAGGTCGCTTTTCAAAAAAAGATAAAGTAGAAAAAATTGCAACAAAAAATCCTTTAAAAATTCATGAAGATACTACCGCGCATAAAGCACTATCAATAATGAATCAAAAAAAAATTACTTCACTAATAGTCTCTTCGGAGTCAGGAAAGATAAAGGGAATAGTTCATATTCATAGTTTACTAGCTCATGGTATTAAATAGATATAAATTTAGAAAAAAAACAATATTACAAATCACTTTAACTTTAATAGGCATAATAATTTTGTTTTTTACGTATTTTAACAAAGAACCAGAAGATAAAGTATCAAGCCAGGTTCAAGAAGAAAAATTTAAAGTTGTAGAAAGTGAAAGAGATAATATTAATACTTTTGAAAATATTACATACGAAGGAGAAGATTCAAATAAAAATAAATTTACTATTAATGCTGATTATGCTGAGTTCACGAATGATAAACCCAACATTATTTTTATGAAGAATATATTTTGCAGGTTTTTTTTTAAAGACGGAACTGTCCTTAGAATTACAAGCGATAGAGGTATTTTTGATAATATTCTAAATGACATGGAATTTGAAGATAATGTTAAAATGTTCTATCTTGAGAACCAACTATTTGCTGATAAGGCCAATTTCGTTAACTCAGAAAATTATCTTTTAGTACAAAATAATGTTATTGGAAAAGGACCTCAAGGAAATCTGGTTGCTGATAAGCTTAACGTAGATTTAGTAGATAAAAAAATGAAAATTTCTATGTACAATCGGGATAAAGTAAATATAAAAGTAAATTATTAAATGAGAAAAAGTTTTAGAATTATAAAATTTAAAAATAACAAACCGGTTCTTCAAGTTAAGAGTGTAAGTAAATCATTCGATGGAAGACCGATATTAAAAAAAATCAACTTAGAACTTTACCCAGGTGAAATCGTAGGTTTGATTGGACCAAATGGTTCTGGTAAGTCAACACTTTATGGCGCGATAATCGGACAGTATAAAGTTGATGGTGGAACAATTTCTTTGAACCAAAAAGATATTACATCTAAACCAATTCATGTAAGAGCAAAGCTTGGTATTGCTTATCTTAGCCAATACAGAAGTGTTTTTAATATGACCGTTTTTGATAACCTTTTAGGAATTTGTCAGATTTCAATTAAAGAAAGAGAGAAACAAAGATCTATGGTTGAAAAACTCCTTACAGAATTTAATTTACAACATCTTAGAAATATTAATGCAAACTCCTTGTCTGGAGGGGAGGTTAGAAGACTTCAAATAGCTAGAACACTAATTAATAATCCTAAAATTATTTTATTGGATGAACCAATGGCTGCTCTTGATCCCATAGTAGTTCAAGATATCCAAAAATTTATAAAGAAACTTCAGCAATATGGTTGCGGTGTTATAGTTACAGACCACCAAGTGCAAAATCTTTTTGAGATAGTTGATAGAGCATATGTAATTGGAGAACAAAGTATCATTGCTTCGGGAAGACCAAAAGAAATACTTAAATCATCAAAAGCAAGAGAATTATATTTTGGTACCTTTGAAAATTGAAAAGTATGCCAAATGCTAAATATTCTGTATTATTAAATACAAAAATAAATCAATTTAATAAAGCCATAAAGATTGACTCTGATAAATCAATAACAATTAGATCTTTTTTAATTGGTTCAATTAGTCAAGGAATTTCAACAATCACAAATGTATTGGAAAGTAGTGATGTATTCTCTACAATTAATTCATTAAGAAAACTAAATTGTAAAATCAAAAAAATTGGAAAAAAAAAATATGTCGTCTATGGCAAAGGCCTAGGATCTTTTCATGCAAAAAAAAATATCACCCTTAATCTGGGTAATAGCGGGACAGGCTTAAGATTATTAAGTTCACTAATTTCAACTAATCCTAATTTGCAAGTAAAAATTACCGGGGATTCTTCTCTAAAAAAAAGGAATATGTCTAAACTAATATCTTTATTAAGTGAGTTCGGTGCCGAATTTATTCCCCAAAATAGATTTTATCTTCCATTGAAAATCAAATCTAGTGATATACCGGTTGGAATTAAATTTAAGGCTGGAACATCAAGTCAAATAAAGAGCGCATGTATTCTCGCTGGTCTTAATAGTTTTGGAGAAACAATTATATCTGAGAAAATAAAAAGTAGAGATCATACTGAAAATATTCTTTTGAAAAGTCCTAATGTTTTAAAAATAAAAAATATAAATAAAAATAATAGAGTTATTAAAGTATTTGGAAAGGGTTATTTGAATTCTTTTAACACAACAATACCAGGTGATCCATCATCAGCAGCCTTTTTTGTAGGTCTAGCATTGCTTAACAGTAATTCAAATTTAAAAATTTCTAATGTCGGTTTAAATCAGACTAGAACAGGGTTTCTTGGAATAATGAAAAAATTTGGAGCAAAAATAAAATTTAAAAATATTAGAAAGAAAAATAATGAAATTTTTGGAGATATTTTTGTCAAAAACAGTAATTTAAAACCCTTGAGGGTTCCGAAGAAACTTTATGCAAAATGTGTTGATGAGTTTCCTATTATATTTGTAATATGTTCTATGATTAAAGGTATATCTTACTTAGAAGTAGACTCTGAAAATTTAAAGAATAAAGAATCAGATAGAATAATTGAAATGTCGAAAATTTTAAAGCAAATCGGAATTAAATGTATTATTAAAAATGATAAAATTAAAATTTTCGGAAATCCTGACGTAAAAAAACAAAATAAAAAAATTATTGTTCCAGATTTAGGAGATCATAGAATTTGTATGAGTGCTTTTGTGCTTGGGCTACTTGGTTTCAAGGCTCATATAAAAAATTTTAATAATCAGGTTCAAAGTAGTTCACCAAATTTTTTAAAAACAATAAGTTTTCTTGGAGGCAAATATGAAATTAAAAAAAATTAAAAACTTTATTTTAACTGTTGATGGAAAGAGCTCATCGGGTAAATCAACTGCTGCAAAATTATTAGCAAAAAGATATAAAATTCCTCATCTAAGCTCTGGACTATTATATAGGTGGGCAGCTAAATTAATAATCGAAAATAAACCTAAAAATGAGATAAATTATCTAAAGAAAAGTTTTTCTAAAATTAATTTTAGAAATTTAATTAAAATTAATTTACACAGACCTGAAATTTCTGAGGAGTCAGCAAGAATTGCAAGAATTTTGGCGATAAGAAAAATAGTAAAAAAAACTCAGAAATATTGGGTTAAAAAAAATAATAACCGTTGTGTTATTGAGGGGAGAGATAGCCATTTGATATTTCCGACTGCCTTCATAAAATTTTACCTTAAATCAAACTTAAAACTAGCTGCATTACGTAGGTTTAAAGATTTGAAAAAAAAAGATAGAAAGATATCTCTTAAAGAAGTTAAAAATGATCTTAAAAAAAGAGATTATTCTGATACCACAAGGAAACATAGTCCTTTGACTCTTGCAAAAGATCATGTAGTAATACGCAGCGATATTTTTAATAAAAACCAAATGATTGAAAAAATGAGTAAAATAATTGAAAAAAGACTTTAAAGATGGAAGTTAAAGCTGAGAACATAAAAAATGACAATATGAAGGAATTTGAAAGTCTTTTAAAAGAGGATTTTAAAAAAAGAGATCTTAAAGAAGGTAACATCATAAAAGCAACAATTAGTGAAATTGGAAAAAAATTTATATTTGTAGATTTAAAGGCTAAAAGTGAAGGAATAATTCCAATCGAGGAATTCAAGATATCAAAAGAAATTCAAAATTTAAAAGTGGGTTCAAAAATTGACGTCTACTTAGAAAGAATAGAATCTTATAAAGGGGAAATAGTTGTTAGTAGAGAAAAAGCTAGAAGAATGAGTTCTTGGAAAAAAATGGAAAAAGCTTTTGAAACCCAGGAAGAAGTTGAAGGAATGATTACAAATAAAATCAAAGGTGGAATGGTAGTTAATATCGAGTCTTGTTTGTGTTTTTTACCAGGTTCGCAGATTTCTACAACGCCACTAAAAAATTTTGAGATTGATAAACTTATGAATATCCCTTTAAAATTTATTGTAGTTAAATGTGATAAAGCAAGAGGTAATTTAGTTGTATCACGAAGAGCAATTTTGGAAAAAAGTAAAAATGAAGATATTAAAAAGATTTTAGCAAAAATTAAAGAGGGAGATATAGTTGATGGAAAAGTTAAAGCAATTTTAGATTGGGGAGCTTTTATTGACTTAAATGGAGCTGACGCCTTATTGCATGTAACGGATTTATCTTATTCGAGAGTTAAAAAAACTTCTGACCTTTTATCTATAGGCCAAACTATTAAATGCAAAATAATAAAAATAGATCCAGAAACAAAAAGAATAAGCTGTGGAATTAAACAAATGCATGAGGATCCATATGAAAACTTGGAAAAAAAATACAAGATAAATGACACGTATAAAGGTATGGTAACTAAGTGTGTGGACTATGGTGCCTTTGTGAAATTAGAAGAGGGATTAGAAGGATTAATACACCAGTCTGAGCTATCTTGGACTAAGAAGAATGTTCAACCAAGTAAGATATTATCACCTTCACAAGAAATTAATGTAAAAATTATTGAAATAGATACTGAAAAGAAAAGAATATCACTAAGTCTGAGACAAACGCTAGAAAATCCTTGGAACTCATTCGCCAAAAAATCCTCAGTCGGTTCAATTGTTCAGTCAAAAGTAATTAATATTGCTGATTTTGGTTTGTTTGTTTCGATAGAAAACTCGGAGTTAGTGGGTATGATACATTACAAAGATATTTCGTGGAATGAAACTGAGGAAAACCTTAAAAAATTTAAAAAAAATGACTCTTTAAAAGCTAAAATATTAGAGATTGATCGAGAAAAAGAAAAAATTAGGTTAGGTATAAAACAATTAGAAAAAGATCCATTTGATTTTTTCGTAAACAAAAAAAATGGAGATGTTGTTACAGCTACAGTTAAAAATGTTTTAAGAAGTGGAATAAAGGTTTCAGTTGGTAATGACGATAACTATTTATTTACTATTAAAAAATCGGATTTAGCAAAAGATATTGAAAATTGTAGACCTGAAATATTCAATATGGGCAATAAAGTAGATTGTTGCATTGTCGGTTTAGATAAAGATAAAAGAAAAGCATCATTATCTATTAAAGAATTAGAGATACAAAATGAAAAAATAGCAATTGCAAAATATGGTAAAGATGGCACAAGTTCAGGTCAATCACTAAAAGCGATATTTAATAAGGTCTTAGGGTCTAAAAAAGAAAAAGCAAAAAAGAAAAAAGGAAAAGAATAATAATGGTGAGATCGGATATAATTAAAAAATTATCCAAAAAAATTCATCATAAAATTAAAAAATCAGATCTTGATAGAATACTTCAGGTATTTATAGACACAATCATTAAAGGCATAAAGTCAAATAAAAGTACTGAGATAAGAAGTTTTGGAAGATTTTCTGTAAAAAGATTAAAGGAAAAAATAAGCAGAAACCCGCGGACAGGCAGTAGAGTTTTTGCCCCTGAAAAAGTTTCTATAGCTTTTAAAATGTCAAATATACTCAAAAATAAAATCAACGAAAAAGGTATAAAAATTGAAAAATAATATTTTTGTTGCTTTAGATTATAATTCACTAGAACAAGCAATCGAAGTTTCAAAAAAAATTAAAAATTACATTGCTGGTGTAAAAATTGGTACCGAATTATTTTCAATTTGTGGGGCAGAAGGTTTAAAAAAAATTAGAGAGCTTGATGTCAAAATATTTCTTGATTTAAAACTTTTTGATATTCCAAATCAAGTAAAGAAAACTGTTGCAGCAATCTCATCATTTAAAACCATAAATTATTTAACAATCCATACAACAGGTAACCTCGAAATGCTTAAAGCTGCTCAAGAAGCTGCTAAGGGGCTTGAGCTGTTAGGTGTTACAGTTCTTACATCGGAGACGAATCTTGAGGGAGTTGGTATTAAAAATTCTTTAAAAGATCAGATTAAAATTTTAGCAAGTATAGCTGTTAAAGCAAATCTTTCTGGTGTTATTGCTTCAGGCCAAGATGTTTCCTTAATCAGATCTGTATCAAAAGACATTAAAATATTTTGTCCAGGTATAAGAGGTCAAGAAGCTAAACAAGATCAAAAAAGAGTAATGAGTTATAAAGAATTCTCTAAAATCGCAGATGATAAATGTTATGCCGTAATTGGAAGGCCAATTATAGAAGGCGACTCTGTTCAAAACATTAAAAAAATTATACAATCAGTCGAATAGTAAAATTAACCATATTCTAAAATGAAAATTAAAAAAGGAATACCTTTAATCGATCAACACGATAAAAATGGTTTTTATGGAGGAAAATTTGGAGGCAATTATGTTGCTGAAACATTAAAGAAACCAATAGATGACTTAACAAAGTTATTCAAAAAACAAAGAGGAAATAAAAATTTTATCAAAGAGAGGGATGATCTGTACAAAAATTATGTTGGAAAACCAACGCGATTCATTAAACTTCAAAATCTTACAAATTATTTAGGGGGTGCACAAATTTATGCAAAAATGGTTTCTGATGCAAACGGAGGGGCCCATAAAATCTATAATGCAATTACCCACGCAATGTTGTGTAAAAAAGCAAAAAAGAAATATATCTGCACTGATACTGGGGCTGGATATAATGGAAAAATGTTCTCAATGGTCGCAAAAAAATTTGGTCTAGGATGCAAAGTATTTATGGGGACTAGAGATATAGAAAGACAAAGACCAAATTGTGATGCAATTAGAAAAAATGGTGCTGAAATTATTCCTGTAACATCTGGAAGTAAAACACTAGTAGATGCTGTAAGTGAATGTATTCGATATTGGGTATCAAACTGCGATAAAGTTCATATGGGAATAGGCAGTCTTGTTGGGCCCAATATTTTTGTAAAAATTTGTGGGTGGAGTACATCACAGATTTCTAGAGAACTAAAAATCCAGTTAAAAGATGAATTTGGTGAAATACCAAATAAATTAAAGTTAATAAATTGTGTCGGGGGAGGGTCAAGCGCTTACGGTTTCTGGAGTGAATTTATTGATTATAAAAATAGCCAAGTTGAACTTATAGGAGTAGAAGCTGGAGGACCAAAAAATAGTAAACTACATGCAGCACCACTGAGTAAAAATTCAAAAATAGGAATTCTTCACGGGGCAGCAGCTTATTGTGTTCAAGATTTAGATGGACAAATAAATGAGACAGAGTCTATATCTAGTGGACTTGATTATCCATCTGTTAGTCCTATCCATTGTTATTTAAAAGATATCGGTAGAGCTAAGTATACTTATGCGACAGACGAAGAAGCTTTAGATGCTTTTAAACTAGTTACTGATCTAGAGGAAATTTCTCCAAGCCTAGAGCCTGCACATGCATTCGCCGAGGCTATAAAAATGGCACCAAAAATGAATAGCACAACTTGTATAGTTGTAGACAGCTGCGGAGACTCTTTAAAAGATCGAGATATAATAAAAAAAAGGCTTGGAAGTTACACAAGATGAAATCATTAATTAGTTTAGCTTTCAAAAAAAGTAAAAATCAGAAAAGACCAGCTTTGATAACCTATACAGTTGCTGGTGATAATACTAAAAAAAAATCACTACAAATTTTAAAATCTATATCTGACCATGCTGATATTTTGGAAATTGGATTTCCACATAATGCACCTACAGCCGATGGAGCCCAAATTCAGAATAGTTCTTACAGAGCATTAAAGAATGGACTGAAGCTAAAAGATGTCTTTCAAATTGTAAAAAATTACAAAAAAAGTAAAAACGCTAAACCATGTATTATGATGGGTTATTACCAAATAGTTTATAGCTATGGGGAAAAAAAATTTTTAAAGAAATGTAAAGAAATTGGTGTCGATGGATTAATAATTGTAGACCTTCCATGGCCCGAAAATAAAAAATTTGCGAAATTGTGTAAAAAATTTTCTATTACTTTTGTTCAGCTATTATCACCCACAACATCATTGGATAGAGTAAAAAAAATTATAAAGGATTCACATGACATGCTCTATTATATTAGTATGTTATCAACTACTGGGGGTAGACTTAAGGTTTCTCCAGGAAAGATTTTAGACAATTATAGTAAAATTAAAAAAATTAATAGATCTAAAAATTTAGTAATTGGTTTTGGAATTACTAATAAAACCATTAGTTACCTTAAAAAAGCTGATGGTTTGGTTGTTGGCAGCCTCTTATGCAAAGGTATAGCTGAAGCAATAAAAAAACGTCAAAATCCTGTCACAAAGCTTAATAAAATGGTAAAAGGTTTAAAAAGTAAAATTGCATGAATTGGATAAAAGATAAAATAAAAAAATTCGGAGAGTCGTTAAAGAAATATACTAGAAAACGTCCATCTAAAAACGAACAAGAGAATGCTGACTGGATAAATTGTCCATCGTGCAAAAAACTACAATATAAGAAAGATTTAGACAGCCTACATTTTATTTGCTCATGCAATTATCATTTTGATTATCCTGCCAAGCTAAGATTAAAAAATATATTTGATAATTCTTTATACGAGCAAATATCGTGCCCACCGGCAGATTCTGATCCTCTAAATTTTAAAATAAATAATTCTCCTTACAGTTCAAAGAGAAAGAAGTATGAAAAAAATACTGGACAGGACTCAGCCTTTGCTTGTGCTTTTGGAAAAATTAATGGACTTTCTGCTGTTGTTGTCTGTTCAGAATGGAAATTCGGCGGAAGCGCTATGACACCAAAAGAAAGTGAGCATTTTGTTGCATCAGCAGCTAAAGCTATAGAAATCAAAGCTGATATATTTGTATCAATACTTCAATCAGGAGGCATGGCGGTAACTGGCGGTGTACCTGCATTGGCAAGTGGAATGGTAAAAACTCAAATAGCTTATTCAGAAATGAAAAAAGCAGGTATTTTGACAATTGGATTAGCATGTTCAAAACTTAGCGGCGGAACTTATGTGATGTGGAATAATCATGATATTCTTTGCGTTGAGTCGCCTGGCTCACACGATATTTTGTTCAGTGGAAAAAGAGTAACTGCAAATCTCAAATCAGGCGAACAGTTGCCTGATGATTTTGGACAAGGATCTTCACTTGAAGCACTAGTTGATATAATTTTTTCAAGTAGATTAGAAGTTAAAAATGGTATTACAAAAATTGCAAAAGTCCTATTGAAAAAACAAGAAAATAAATCTATAGCTGGTGATACTGTTGAAACTATAGATGAAAGCTTCGAAAAAACTCTACCAAAAACTTCAAAAGCAATATAGCCGAAGGATTAATTTAGATCTTGGAAGAATAAAGAAAGTTTTGGAAAAATTAAATAATCCTGAACAAAAACTTAATAAAGTAATTAATATAATTGGTAGTGATGGAAAAAATAGTGTTTTAACTTCATTAAAATATTTTCTTGAGGCAAACAATCAAAAAGTGAATGCGTATACAAGTCCTCATCTTTATGATTTCAGACATAGATTTTGGCTTGGAAATAGGTTTATTTCTATTCAAGAGATAATTAAGTACAAAAAAATTATAGAAAAAACAGAACAAAAATTAACTTTATTTGAACTACTTACATGTATTTTTATTTTGTCAGCAACAAAAACAGATTCGGAGTCCTTTAACTTGATTGAAAGTGGCTTGCTCTTTAGAAAAGATAGTACTAATTTATGGTCTAACCCTCTTGCTCAAGTTGTTACAAATATAAATTATCAACACCAAGAGTGGGTACGACCTAGAACAATTGCTGAAATTTGTAGACAAAAAGTTGGTTATCTTAGCGAAAATACAAATATTTATGTCGGAAAACAAAAGCAAAACGTATCTAAAATAATAGATAAAATTTTAATAAATAATTGTAGTGAAAAAATAAATTATGGGTCTTGGAAAATTATAAATAAAAATAAAATTAGGTATTACAAAGATAGGAAAAATTTGATCAGTCTTAGTTCAAAATATATTAATTCAGAAGGTTTGTGGGATAATGTAGGTTTGGCAATAAGAGTAGCTTTAGATTTAGGCGTTGACTCTAAGATAATCAAGAAAACTGTTCCAAAGATAAAAGGTTTCGAAGGACGCGTCCAGTATATTAAAGGTAAGCTTACAAAAAATCTTAAGAATACAAAACTTCTTGTTGACGGTTGCCATAGTGATACATCTGCCAAAAATCTTGCAAATTATTTAAGAAAAACCAGATTACCTGTTTATGGAATTTGGGGAAGTCTTCAAAATAAAAAACCAGATCTACTTATTAAAAATTTTAAAGGAGTTTTTAAAAAAGTTATTACTATAAAAATTCCTAATGAGCCAAATGCTCTTGCGTCCTCGGAACTATTTAAATTAGCTCAAAAAAATGGTTTTGATACGATTAAATCAAAAAACCTTAAAGATGCATTAAAAAAAACTTTCACAAGTAAAAATAAGATAGTTTGTATTTTTGGTAGCCTCTATTTGGTTGGGCACGCTTTAAGTATGAACTAAATATTTTCTTTTATCCAAGAAACAATATTAGATTTTGTAGTAGCACCAACTTTAGTTGCTTTAAGCTCTCCCGCATTAAACAAAAGCATCGTTGGGATTCCTCTGATCCCGTACTTTGTCGGAGTATTTGGTTCCTGATCAATGTTGTGTTTGGCAATTGTAACTTCGTTGGACATCTCATCAGAAATCTCCTCTAAAATTGGACCAATCTGTTTACATGGACCACACCACTCAGCCCAAAAATCCACAATTGTTGGTTTTTGTGATTTAATTACCTCTGATTCAAAGTTTTCGTCAGTTACTTTTTTTGTTGCCATAAATTCATAGTTAAAGTTTTTTTTTTAAATGTCAACTATGCACGAGAGTAAACTTTCTCTAATTCTTCAACGTACACGTTAATGTCCTCCAACATCTTAAGCTTTTCCGTTTCTTTATTTTTTTCAAACTTAGCTCTTAAATCATCGATCTCTTTATATGTTCTAGGAATAGTATTCCACTTCTTATCGTCATTGGTAGATAGAACTCTTTTAACAATTGTATTGTGTATTTCATCATAATCTTCTTTTGGCAACAAATCAGGTTTTTCCTGGTAAAGTAATTTTTTTCCGAAGTAATGGAGTCTTTTATCTTTAAATTTTTTTAAATATGCAAGTTTTTTTTCCCAATCAACTTCGTGGAATCCTGGTAAAATTTTGTTATCCTCAGGAGGTGGAAAATTGTACAAACTTTCTTCTTCACAAATATCTTCTTGTGATTGTGTTTCAGCTTTTTCTTGCGCCTCATCTCTTAAAATTAACTCTATTTTTTGAGCAAATTTTTTATCTTTTTTAACAATCTCTGCTCTTTCATTGAGTTTTTTTATTCCGATCATTTTATATTCCTCAAAATGTTCCATGTAGGACGGGTTCATTACAATGGGATGCTTATTGTGACGACAAGTCCTCAAAACTTTAGGGGCTTTTTTTAGTTCTACTTTCAAAACTTCAATAGGCATATTCATGTAAATATTCGGGTCATGTTTAAGATCAAATGTTTTTGGCCACTGATAAACTGGATGTTGACAAACAAAAGTTTGAACAAAAGGCACAACTTTTCCATAATAAAATTCGTTTACACAAAAAAGTTTCTCATTTTTTATTATTTTTAAACTCTCTTCCTTGTTCGATGTCATTAAACTGCTATTCCATACACTTGGTGCTTTTTTTTTTATTATCCTTGCAATTTCTAATGTAGCACTACAGTCACCTATTGCAGTATGGGCTACATGTTTGATTCCATTAAGTGGAGCCATGGTGTCGAGTTTATACTCTAAATTTCCTTTTTTATTAGTCGCGTTCCTCAAAGTATTTGGGTAATAAAGGTTCGCCGCCCTTGCTAGGTTAAGTAAATCACCCTCTTTATTTCCGTTAGTCGTAGAGGTAAAAGGATATTGTAAGTTTTGGAATAAAGTATTCCTCCAAAAAATTTGGTCAAATTCAATATTATTCCATCCTATATATGTAACTTTGCCCCAGCTTTTCAGTTTTTCAACAAACTGTCTAACCATTTCATAATGTGAAAGATTAGTTTCTTTTAATTTCTTTGGAGTAGTATTGCTTACAATTAACGACATAGCTTCTGGAATAATTCCTGGTGATAATCTGCATCTAGAGTCGAATCTATCCAATTCGTTTAATTGATCATCAACAAGAATTGCCCCTACCTCAATAATTTGGCCCCATTGTTTATTGGATGAACTGGTTTCAAAATCGTAAAATACAAAATTTGACATTTAGGAAATTTATTTACTTAAAGG
>MDTA01115479.1_pt1 | contig 12324 bp, 10 predicted proteins | sample 811151 | NCBI WGS metagenome assembly MDTA01 (sample SAMN05326648, study PRJNA326480) | marine metagenome | isolation source: seawater | place: Indian Ocean: South | collected 2010
GAGAAATATTTTATATATTTATTAGGTTATTTTACAATTTGTGAATCAGTTTGGAGAGCAACAGATGCTGCTGTTCCTCATGAATTTGTAAAATACTCTATGATTTTAATATTATTATTGAAAATATTTAAAAATTATAAAAATATCAATAAAACTATTCTACTATATTTTGTTTTTTTAATACCTGCGATATTTATAGCTGATAATTATGACATAAATGAATTAAGAAAACAAATTAGTTTTAATTTATCTGGACCTTTGTCTCTTGTTCTTACAATTAGTTATTTTTATAAATATAATTTTACAAAAGAATTGTTTGATTCATTTTTTAAAGGAATATTATCCAGTTTTTGTTATTTATTGGTAATTATGTTGAATAACTTAACAAAATTAAGCTCTGATTACTTTGCATTATATAAAAGTGCTTCTTCTTTTGGGTTAACAGGAGGATTTTCACCAAATCAGATATCTGCATCAATTGGGTTTGTGTGTTTAGTTATATTCATATATGTCATGACAAGAAAAACTAATTTAAAAGAAAAAGTAATACTAATTTCATTATTCATAAGTGGTATATGTTTAACTTTTTTAACTTTTTCAAGAGGTGGTACATTTATGTTTTTATTATCTGCATTTTTATTTTATTTGTTATTACCAAAGAGGAAAAGTGGTATGAAAAGTATCATTTTTTTTGCTTTGTTTCTAACCATTGGCATATATGGATTTAATAAAGTGAATGAATATTCATATGGAGCAGTATCCAATAGGTTTAGTTCAATCGATTCTACAGGAAGATTCGAATATGTTATTCAAGATTTAGAAAAGTGGAAAGAAAATATTATGTTTGGTATTGGTGTGGGTCAATCAACAAAAGATAGGGAGTTAGTGTTTGGTAGACGAATTGCATCTCATACAGAATTTTCAAGATTACTTGTTGAACATGGAATTTTAGGAATTTTTTCTTTATTAATTTTATTTCATCAAATAATGAAAAGTTTTTTTTACCAAAGAAAAATAGTGAATATTAATGTTGGTTTTTTAATTTTTGGATTATCATATATTTCGATTAATTCAATGAGAGCTTTTTTGCCTGCTTTATCAATAGGCTTATTTTTTATAATTTTTGACAAAAAGAATAATAATATATGAAAATAGCTGTATTTACTAATGAATTTCCAGCAAAAGTAAATTCTTTTTTTGCTAGAGATATTTCAGCATTGTTAGAAAACGGGAATGATATAAAAATATTTCCAATTAGACCATTGAATGAAAAATGTTGGTCATTAATTCCTAAATTTTTAGTCAATAATAAAAAATTTAAAAAACAAAATATAGTTCATATCATAAAAAAAGATTTTTTAAACTTGTCAATTTATTTTGACTTCATTTTTAATATTAAAATAATATTGCCCATTCTTAAATCTAGTTTAAAATTTGGTTTTTTTGCTTTTTCTAAAACTTTTTATTCAATATTATGCTCATTAATTTTAAATAGAAAAAATAAGAATGAATTTGACCATATTTTAGCATATTGGGGAAATTTTCCAGCAACATATGCTTATCTATTTAATAAATTAATTAATAAAAATACTCACTTCAGTATATTATTACATGCAGGAACTGATCTCTACAGGCAACAAATCTTTTTAAAAGAAAAATTATTATTTGCAAAAAACATCTTTGTTGTTTGTCAATTCAATAAAAATTTTATTGGTACTCTTTATCCAGATATATATAATCAATTAAAAGAAAAAATTTATATTCATCATCTTGGAATTGATTTAAATGAATACAAAGTTGATGTATCTGTCAAAAAAGAAGATTTTATTATTGCAGTAGGAAGAATAGAATTCAGAAAAGGTTATGATATTCTCTTAAAAGCGCTTAAAAAAATTACATTTAAAGAAAATAGAGACTTTCTATTAAAAATTGTTGGAGATGGCCCTCAACTTGAAGAATTAAAAAAATATACTAGGGATAAAAAAATAGATGATAAAGTTCTTTTTTTAGGATGGCTTAATTATGAAAACGTTAAAAAAGAAATTGCAAAAGCAAAAATTTTAATTCATCCATCTCCAATGATTGGTGATGCTGTTCCTACAGTAATTAAAGAAGCCATGGCATTGCAAACACCTGTAATTGGCACTGAAATTGCTGGAATCCCTGAGTTATTGAATTATGGTAAATGTGGTATTTTGATAAAACCAAAAAGTGTAGATGAACTTGTTTCTGAAATTTTAAGATTATATTTCAATAAAGAATTACAAAGCCAATACGTTAAAAATGCACAAAAACATCTAAATAGAATTTTAAATTTGGACAGCAATATAAAAAAAATGTGTAAAATTCTCAAGGACAACAAATGTTAAACAAATCTTTGTTTCATATTTATATGAAAATCGATGGTTATGATTTAGATAAGTCTCAAAAATTTATCAACGATATCAATAATTTGGATGTTAAGAGTTTTTTTGAATGGCAGAATGAACAAAAAAATAAAATATTCAACTACCATATTGAAAATAATAATTTCTATAAAAATAAAATAAATTTTAAAAAAAATATGACTTGGGAATCAATACCCCTAATAAAAAAAGAGGATTTTCAAATTGATATAGAAAAAGTAATATCAAATTATAAAAAAATAAATGAATTATATTTAGGAAATACTTCCGGCTCGTCAGGACATCCATTTTATTTCGTTAAAAATAAAAAAGCTCATAGCTTAAGTTGGGCTTTAATTATTGATCGATTAAAAAAAATTGGTATATCATATCCATCTATGCAAGCTAGATTTTTTGGTATTCCATTAGATAATAAATTATCTTTGATAAAAGAAAGAATAAAAGATCGTATTAAAAAAAGATATAGATTTCCTCTTTTTGATTTAAGTGATAGAAACTTAAAAATGTTTTATAATAGATTTTTTAAAATAAAATTTAAATTTATGTGGGGATACACTAATACATTAAGAGATTTTGCAATATATATCAAAAAAAACAATTTAAATTCTTTAAAGGAGATATGTCATTCATTGGACTGTTGTATACCTACATCCGAAATGTTAACTAGTGAAGATAGATCGTTATTAGAAAATTCTTTTGGTATACCTTGCTACCAAGAATATGGTGCTTCAGAATTTGGTAGCATTGCTTTTGAGAATAAGAAAAAAAATATGATATTATCAAATGAAACCTTATTTATAGAAATTGTTGATGAAAATGGAAAAAATCTTGGATTAGATAACATTGGTAAAATTGTAATAACTGATTTATTCAACTACTCTATGCCTTTTATTAGATATGACATAGGAGATAGGGGTTCACTAACCCTTGATGAAAATAGCAATACTGTTTTAAAAGCCCTAGAAGGTAGAGAAAATGATACTATTATTTTACCTAGTGGAAAAAAATCACCAGGTTTAACTTTTTACTATATCTCTAGATCAATATTGGAACAATCAGCTGGAATCATTAAGGAATTTATAATAAAACAAATTAAATTAGATACCTTTGTTTTTGTAATTAAATCTAATACTGATTTAGATCAAAAAATAATAGATGATATTAAAAATAAAATGGATATTTATTTAGAACCAAATTTAAATTTAATTATAAAAAAAGTTAAAAAAATTGACAGAAATAAAAATGGTAAAATAAAACATTTTTTTTCTCTTATTAATAATGAAAAATAAATTTATATCTATAATTTTACCTATTAGAAATGAAGAAAAATATATTGAAAAAACTTTAAATTCAATTTTTAATCAAACTTACCCCATTAAACTATATGAAGTTATAATTTCAGATGGTATGTCAAATGATAATACATACAAAATAATAACAAAATTTTCTAAACATTATAAAAATATTAAAATTATTAAAAATCCATTTAAAATTGTACCTCACGGATTAAATTTGTCTTTGAATGAAAGTAAAGGTGATGTAATTGTTCGCATTGATGGGCATACAATAATCGACAAATTTTATCTTGAAAATTGTGTAAAACTTCTGTATGAAAAAAAAGCTCATAATGTTGGGGGTTTAATTAATCCGATTAAACATAATGGAAAAAGTAGTTTAATAGGAATTGCTACATCATCAAAATTTGGAATAGGTAACTCTCCTTTTCATTACAGTTTAAAAGGGAATTGGGTAGATACTGTATATTTAGGAGCTTGGGATAGGAAGGTTTTTCAAGAAATTGGAGGTTTTGACGAGGAGCTGAAGCGTAATCAAGACGATGAATTTAATTTTAGAATGATACAGAATAAATTTAAAATATGGCTCGATCCTTCAATAAAATCTTCCTACCATTCAAGAAACTCTTTTTTGAAATTATTTAAACAATATTTTCAATATGGTTTTTATAAAGTAAGAGTATTCCAAAAAAGGAGAGGATTTACTTCTTACAGACATTTAATACCTGCTATATTTATTTTATCATTATTCAGTTCAGGATTTATATATTTTTACAATAAACAAATAATATTATTTCTAGCTATTTTGTGCTCATATTTATTAATGAGTTTTGGATTTAGTATTTATAATTTAGTAAAAGAAAAAAATATTAATATTTTAATATTACCATTTATTTATTTCATACTGCATTCTTCATATGGACTTGGTACAATAAGTGGTCTTATATTTTTCATTAATAAATGGAATAATTACGAATTAAAAGATTCTCTTTTCAATAAAAAAAAGTTTTTAGTAAATGATAGAAAATAAAATACCTTTCCATAAACCATATTTAAATCCAAATGTTAATATAACTTTAAAAGATTCCATTGAATCTGGTTGGTTAACTACAGGACCAAAAGTTAAACAATTTGAAAATCAATTGAAAGAAATTCTGAATAGCAACTATGTTGTTTGTGTTAATTCTTGTACAGCTGCATTGCACTTATCTTTGCTTGCTTTAGATTTGAAAGTTGGTAGTAAATTTATTGCACCAACTTATACTTTTGTATCAACTGTTGAAGTAGGTCAATACATTGGTTTAGAACCAGTTTTAGTAGATTCAGACAATTCATACAATTTAGATTTAAACAAAGTTGAACAAATATTAAAAAAGGATACCCACAATAAAATTAAAGTTATAATTCCAGTGCATTTTGCTGGATTAGCTGTTGATATGAAATCATTAATTTTTCTAGCTGAAAAATATAATTTATATATAATTGAAGATGCTGCTCATGCTCTTGAGGGATATTCAAATATTGGTAAAATTGGTAATACAAATTTTTCAACTGCTTTTTCGTTTTATGCTAATAAAAATATTACAACAGGCGGTGAAGGTGGTGCCATTTCTACAAATGATAAAAAAATGTCTCAAAAAATAAGAAAATTATCTTTACACGGAATGAATAAAGATGGTTGGAAAAGGTTTTCATTTTCTGGTAAATGGGCTTATGATATTTCAGAATTAGGATGTAAATATAATATGACAGATATATCAGCATCTTTTGGTTTAGATCAGCTTAATTATATTAATGATTGGCATAAAAAAAGATTAAAAATAGTAAAATTATACAACAGATCGTTTAAAAATATTGATGGGATCATATTACCTCAAAATATTGAAAACAAAAAACATTCTAGACATTTGTTCATTATTAGAATAATTCCAGAAAAATGGAAAATTTCTAGAAATGAGTTAATAGTTATGTTAAATCAAAAAGGAATTGGAACATCAGTACACTATATACCAGTACATATGCACTCATACTATGTAAACAATTTCGGTTTTAAAAATGAAAATTTTCCTAATGCATATATTTTCTCTCAAACAGTATTAACTCTCCCATTATATCCATTATTAAAAATAAGAGAAATAGACTACATAATTAATACCTTTAATGAATTATGGATTTCAAATAAAAAATGATAGAATTCATTTCAAGATTAATTGCATTATTTTTAACATTTATGCTTTTTCCTTTTCTAATTTTAACAGGATTATTTTTGTTTTTGATTCAAGGTAAACCAATTTTTTTTACACAAAATAGGGTTGGGTTTAAGTTTAAAGAATTTAGGCTGATGAAGTTTAGAACTATGTATTTAAATGATCAAAAAAAGATGATAACAGATTATAATGACAATAGAATCACAGCTATTGGTAAAATTTTAAGAAAATTTAAAATTGACGAGCTCCCTCAATTAATTAATATAATATTAGGAGATATGAGATTTATAGGTCCTAGACCTGAAGTTCCAAAATTTGTTACTTATGATAAATTTAGTTTTTTAAATGAAGTTAAGCCTGGATTATCAGATTTTTCATCAATAATTTTTAGAAATGAAGAACATATTTTATCAAAATTAAATTGCGATAATCCCTATGAGAAAATTCTTCCTTTGAAAATTAGACTGGCAGAAATCTATTCAAAGAATAAGTCATTTAGATTAGATTTGTTATTAACCTTTTTAACAATTATATCGATTTTTAACGTAAAAATAACATTGAGATTGGTAATAGAAAATATATTACCTATGTATGATTCAGATGTTAAAAATAATTTAATAGAATTCTTTCGTCAATTATGATATTAAAAATAAAACGATTTTTAAGACTTCTTGATCGGAGATTTAAACAAATAATCCTCATAATACTTGATGTAGTTTTAATTGAAATCTCATTAATCATATCATTATTATTAAAGCACAATAATTTAACATTATTTTTCTATCCGGAATATAATTTGTTTCTAATTACAATTCCTTTTTTCGTAATACCATTATCAATCAATCTTGGTTTATATAAATCAGTTTTACAATATATTGGAATCAATACTATCATAGCAGCTATTAAGTCTGTAACAATAGCATCTTTATTAGTATTTAGTATTTTTACATCCTTTAAGATTCCGATTTATTCTTTTCAGCTAATATGTATATTTTGGTTTGTTTCAATTTGTAGTATTGTTTTATTGAGATATTTGTCTTACAACTTTTTATATCCACAAAAAATGGGAACTGTTGTTAGCATATATGGGGCAGGAGAGGCTGGTATTCAATTATCAGAAAGCCTTAGTAAAAAATATAATTTAGTTTGTTTTTTTGATGAAGATCCAAAAAAAAATGGTGTAATTATTAAATCAAAAAAGGTTTTAACAGCATATAAGATTAGAGAAAAAATAAAAAAATACAAAATACAAATAATTTTCATTGCAATTCCTTCATTATCATCTAATCGAAGAAAAGAAATTTACTCCGATTTAGTTAAGCTACCTGTAAAAGTAATGACTTTGCCAAGTCTAGATAAAATCATTGATGGGAAAATTTCATTGGATCAAGTTAAAGAAGTAAATGTTGAAGATATCATAGGAAGAGAAATTATCAAACCAGATCAAAATTTATTAGAGCACAATATCAAAAATAATAATATATTAATCACAGGTGGTGGTGGTTCTATAGGATCTGAATTGTGTAGACAAATTTTTAAATTAAAGCCATCTGCCATTATCATTATGGATAATTCTGAATTTAATTTATATAAAATTGATAGCGAATTAAAGAGTAAAAATAAAAATGTGTTAATTAGCTCTGTTTTGGGATCTATTCAAAATATAAAACATTTGCACGAAATATTTATTAAATATAAAGTAGATGTAGTTTTTCATACAGCTGCATTCAAACATGTTCCAATTCTAGAAAAAAATATTTATAGTGCTGTCATTAATAATATATTTGGTACTTATAATGTTGTTAAAGTATCAGAGGAATATAAAGTTAAAAATTTTATTTTAGTTAGTTCTGATAAAGCAGTAAATCCAACGAGTATTATGGGTGCTACAAAACGGTTTTCTGAACTTATTTTACAGGCTAAAAATGAATGTAAAAGCAATAGTGTTAAATTTTCAATTGTTAGATTTGGAAATGTTCTTGATTCAGCAGGATCCGTATTGCCATTATTTAGGCAACAAATCAAGTATGGAGGTCCTGTAACAGTAACTCATAAAAATATTGTAAGATATTTTATGTCAATACCAGAGGCAGTTCAGCTTGTTATACAATCATCAACATTAGCTACAGGGGGTGATGTCTTTGTTTTAGATATGGGAAAACCAATAAATATTTATGATATGGCAAAAAAAATGATTCATCTTAGCGGTTATATCCCATACGAGGAATCAAACGAAAATGGTGACATAAAAATTCAAATAACTGGACTTAGGCCTGGAGAAAAACTTTTTGAAGAATTAACACTAAATGATGAGATTGAAAAAACTGTTCATCCAAAAATAATGAAGGTTAATGAACCTTTTATCAGTTTAGAAATAATAGAAAACGGTTTAAAGGAATTGAAAGAAGCATTAGCAAATAAAGAAAAACAAAATCTTTTACCAATTATAAATAAATATGTTAAAAGTTCATATCTAAATGAAAAAAAATAGTTTTTTCTTTTTATTTTTCAGTATAATCATGTGTGAAAGTTTGAATGATAAGATTTTTATTAATTCGCAATCATATTATAGAATTCATTATTTTTATCGACAAATTCAAAATAAAAATTTAGATTTTAGTGTTGTCACACCTAATTTATATAAAAAAAATGCTTTTTTTTTAAATCGTTTTTATAATTCTTACTATCATTTAAGTAATTTTAATTCAGTCTGGAGATTAGATTACGAAATTTATAATTATAAAAATAAGTTAAGAAAAAACATAAACGGATTACTTTGTATTGAGTTAATTCCCAATGTAATTATTCAAAATAATTTTGAGTTTGACAGTAATGGATCCCTTGATAAAAATTTTAGGGGTAGGCAAGTAGATTCGGTAGATGATTGGACTGGATATTTACAACATTCTACAATAACATTGTTTAATAGTTGGGGACATCTTTTGTTTGGAAAAACTAATTTGTCATTTACAAATTCTAACACAAATCTTTTGCTTAATTCGTATTCACCACCATCGCCAACTTTATGGATGAAATTTGAAAATAATTTAATTGAGTATGATTTTGCTATGATCTTTTTAAATGAAATTAATGAACTTAAAAGGTTATTACATTTTAAACGATACAGTTATAGAAAAATGCAATTTCAAATTGGTTTTACAGAAATGGTTTTATTTACTTATGATCAAATTGGATATAAGGAATTAAATTATTTAATGCCTTCAGCTGTTCTTTTAGAGTCAGAGGTTAATGGGGGTAATAATGCAAATCTGTTTTGGTTTATAGATTTTAATTATAAAAAAAAATCTTTTTTATATAAGGCTGAAATTTTAATTGATGATATTTCATTAGACGGATTGTCTCCAAATAAAATAGCGTTTAAAATTAGTTTATATAATAATTTTAAAGAAAATTTTTTATTTGGTTGCGAATACTACAGAATAAATAGGTGGGTTGGGAATTATTATGATTTGTCAAAAAGAATGGTAGATAATAATGTTTTGCTAGGTAACCAAATAGGACCTGATGCACATTTATTTTCTTTGTTATTTAAATATCATAATGATGATGATTATATTTTTATTAATAAATTAACGTGGCAAGAAAAAGGAGGTGGTAATATTAATGAATGGCCAGAAAATATTAATGACAGCTCAAATTTTGGATATTCAAATGAACCTTTTCCTAGTAAGCCCATTGAAAATACGTTAAAGTATGAATTTTCATATGAAAAGTTTTTTAGAATCAAAAAACATAAAATCATTTTATTTAATGAATATACTTTTAAACAAGATAAAAAACCTAAATTTGTTATTGGATTTAAATATTTTTATGACAAACACATGGATATTAAATGAAATTAAAACCAGTTCCTAAAATTGGAGGAATAATATTATTTGGATCATTCATTATTTTTTCATTGTTGAATGATTTTTTTGTTCAACATAGTAACTATTTTGTTGCAGGTCTAGTTTTAGTGGTTTTTGGTTTTGGAGATGATATTTTTGAGTTTAAACCATTCCAAAAATTAATTGGACAATTTATTATTGTTTCTTCATTTGTATTCTTTGAATATAATATAAACAACATTAGCAGTTACTTATTATCATATTTCTTAATGATGAATTCATCTAATTTAATTGATGGAAGTGATGGAGTTTTGGGAACTTTATCAATAATTTCATTAACATATTTATATTTTTATATAGATCAGAATTCTTTTATTTTATTCTTTATTATTTCAATCGTAGTTATCTTATTTTTTAATTTTCCCAATGCAATAATATATTTGGGTGAATCTGGATCAACTGTAATTGGATTTACAATGAATTATATCATTCTTTATGATATAAATATGAGTAGCAGTTTTGTAATAAACAACTTTTTAATTTTATCAAAATGCATTTCAATTTATCCAATTCCAATTTTAGACGTATTTCGAGTACTTTGTTTTAGATTATATAATAAAAGAAATATTTTTACCAAAGACTTAAATCACGTTCATCATCTTGTTTTGAATATGGTTGTATCGAAAACTAGGGCTTTAATAATTTTAGGTTTAAGCCAAGCAGTTTTGATATTTGTTTTTGAAGTTTTTAAATTTTATTTTAAGTTGTAATTTAACATAAAACCAAAGCCTATCAAGTCAGATGTTTCTTCTGGAAGGCCTCCTGGTGTAGAAAGAATTTCCTGCGCTCTGAATCTTAATCTTAGATCTAAAGGGCCAAGCTCAACTGGGAATTTGTAACTTGCATCAACCATTATTGCTAAACCAGATTGACTTATTTGAGTTCCTAAGGGACCGACTTCAAGTTGAGTACTAGCTGCAGTTGCAGGTGAGTAGCTTAATGAAACAACTGTATCAAGAAACAAGATTTTTGTTTTTGCGTTACCAGCAAAATTCATTATTTTGTAAGGTAATTCTCCTTTATTTGGATATTCGTTTTGAGTAATATCAGCAGGGAGGGATGAATAAGAAAATTCACCTCCAAAAATAATCTCAAAAGGTCCAAAATATAGACCATAAGGAGTAGTTATATCTAATCCAATACTAAAACCACTTTTATACCTTACTTTTATATTTTGTCCAAAAGGCATAATTGTACCCAGAGATAATCCTATTCCAAATGCTCTTGGCTCACCTTCTTCAAAACCTTCATCTTCTTGAAGCTCAAACTCTTCTAGTAGAGATTCGAAATCATCATCTTCTAAATCAAATTCATCAATACCTTCTAAATCAAATTCGTCTTCATCAAATTCAAAGTCGTCATCATCAAATTCAAAATCATCATCATCTTGGGCTATTGTCAAGCTCAACAAAGATAGAAACAAGATTAACGCATAATTAATTAACTTCATAAAAATCCTATTATTAATTGATAATTCTTTTATATAATATGTTATACCATAAATTAAGTTATATATTAAAAAAGCAATTACATACTTAACAAGATCTAATTTATTAAATGAATATTAAAATATTACTTGGAGGAGATTCGTCAGAGAAAGACGTTTCAATTAAATCAGGTGAGGCTGTTTATAAAGCAATTAAAGATAAATACAACGTTGATCTTATTTTTTTGAATGAAGATTATAGTTGTTTAAAAGATATATTAAAAAAAAATGATATAGTATTTAATGCGCTTCATGGCGGATACGGAGAAGATGGAACATTGCAATCTTTTTTAGATGGTTTAAATATCAAATACACAGGCTCAAAAGCAGATTCTTGTAAAAAAGCAATATCAAAACACAAAGCTAAGTTAATAGCAAAAAAACATAATATACAAACTCCTGAATGGATACTTGTCGATTCAAAATTAAAATTTAAAGATAGTATTAATTTTGATCCAAAATATGTTGTTAAGGCAGATGATCAAGGTTCAACACTTGGTTTATATATGGTTGATACATTTGAAAATGCAAAAAAGGCTTATGAGAAAGTAATGAAAATATCAAAACGTGTGATTATAGAAAAATATATTTCTGGTAGAGAGATTACTGTTGGAATACTTAATGGTGAAGTTTTGCCAATTGTAGAAATAATTCCAAACAATAATTTTTATGATTATCAGGCTAAATATTCAGATCACAGAACTAAATATATATGCCCTGCTAAAATAAATGTTGAATTGGAGAAAAAAATTAAAAATGATGCAATGAAAATTTTTAATTTATTGAAATGCAAAGATTATGCTAGGGTAGACTTTAGGTTAGATAACAATATTAGCTATTTCCTTGAAATCAATACTCATCCAGGCTTGACAAGTAAAAGTTTGTTTCCAATGGCAGCCAAGCAAAAAGGTATAAGTTTTAGTCAGTTAATTAAAAAAATAATAAAAATTTAAAAAAAAAGTTTTTCTTTATTGTGATAAATAAAAAATATTAATATATTGTTAGGCTATAGATTTGGCTAAA
>MDTA01081042.1_pt1 | contig 12323 bp, 15 predicted proteins | sample 811151 | NCBI WGS metagenome assembly MDTA01 (sample SAMN05326648, study PRJNA326480) | marine metagenome | isolation source: seawater | place: Indian Ocean: South | collected 2010
CCGATACCATTTTCAACTGAAATAATTATAGTAGGCTTGTTATATTTTTCTTTTAATCTTGAAGCAATAATTCCAATAATTCCACCATGCCAATTATGACCAGATAAAATTATTATTGGATCATCATGACTAATTTTTACCTTTGCATCAATTTTGTTTAACATTTCTGATTCAATCGCCTTTCTTTCATTATTAAATTTTTCAAGATCTGTAGCAATTCTAAAAATTTCTTTAGAGTCTTTGCTTAAAAAGAGATTTGCTCCATGAGAACACTTTCCAACTCTACCTCCGGCATTAATCCTTGGACCTAGAATATAGCCTAGATGATAAGTTGTAAGATTATTTTCAACTCCACAAATATTTTTTAATGTTTTTAATCCAGGATTAGATTTTTTTTTCATAATCTCCAAACCCTGACTCACAATAGCTCTGTTTAACCCAATAAGTGGGACAACATCACAAACAGTTCCCAATGATACTAGATCCAGATAATTAATTAAATTAGGTTCGACTATTTTATTTTTTTTAAACCATTCTACTTCTCTTAATTTTTTATTTAGGGCAACCAAAAACATAAAGCAAACACCTGCGGCGCAAAGATAGTTTAAATTAGAATCATCATCAAACCTATTTGGATTCACTACTGAAAAAGCTTTTGGTAATTTAAGCTCAGATTGATGGTGGTCCAGAACTAGTACATCAATGTTTTTTTTTTGAGAAAATTCTATTATATCAAAAGATAAAGTTCCGCAATCTACTGTGAAAATTAAATTTGATCCATTAGATATTAATTTTTCAAATCCGTTTTTACTTGGTCCATAACCTTCAGTTTTTCTATCTGGTATATAAATTTCTATTTTTTGATTTATTTCATTGAAATAATTACCAAGAATAGCTGTTGAGGTCGCTCCATCTACATCGTAATCACCAAATATACCTATTTTTTCTTTTTTATTAATGGCTTTTATTGTTCTATCAACGGCTTTTCCCATGTCCTTTAAAATAAATGGATTTGGCAGTAGATTCTTAATTTTCGGTTCTAAAAATAATTTGACTTCTTCAAGTCTTACATTTCTAACGGAAATTAACTTTGACAAAATTTCACTTAAATTAAAGTTATTTTTTAAAAAATTAATTTTATCGTCACTATAACTTTTAGATATCCAATTTTTACCAGAAACTGAGATACCATTCATTTTTTTATAACATTTGTAATTTTTTTAGATATTTTTTGACTTTTGTGCAAAGCAAAAGTAGTTGCTTCAAAAAAATCTTCTTTATCCTTTATGCCTTCAAGCATTTCTCCTTTTGTTACGCCTGTTGCACAAAAAATTACATCTCCCTTGATCATGTCTTCAATATTATACTTTTTCTTCAGATTAGTAATTCCCAATTTTTTTGCTCTGTTAACTTCTTCGTTATCGTTTAAAACAAGTCTTGTTTGCATTTGCCCGCCTAAACAATCAAGGGCTGCAGCAGCCAGTACACCTTCGGGTCCACCTCCGGTACCGAGATAAATATCAATGCTAGAATTAGGGTCAACAACTGAAATTACACCAGTGACATCTCCATCCGATATAAATTTTATTTTAACTTTTAACTCATTTAAAGATTTAATAATTTTATCGTGTCGAGGTCTTTTTAAAATACAAGCAGTAATTTTATCTGGAGTTGTGTTTTTAGCTTCAGATAGTAATTTTATATTTTTTTCAACTGAATTATCTAAATCAATAATTTTGTCTGGAAAACCTGAGCCGATAGCTATTTTTTCCATGTAAGTATCTGGTGCTGAGAGTAGTCCTCCCTTGTGAGTAACAGACAATACTGATATTGCATTTGGTAAATTTTTAGCTGTAAAGTTTGTGCCCTCTAAAGGATCAACTGCTATATCCAATTCTTCACCTTTACCGTCACCAACTTTTTCACCGATAAATAACATCGGTGCTTCATCCATTTCCCCTTCGCCGATAACAACTCTACCAGTCATATTTATTTTGTTTAGCTCAGATCTCATCTCATCAACAGCTGCTTGGTCAGCGGCAATCTTATCATTTTTTCCTCTAAACTTTGATGCACCATAGGCAGCTCTTTCGGAAACCTTAATAAAGCTGTTAAGTAATTTTGGGTTAATATTTTTCAAATTTTTTCAATCCTAAAAAATTTTGGTTTATTTATAATAAATTTTTTATCCTCTAGTTCATTAATTGATTTAACTAAATTAGAGTTTTTCGCTTTATGTGAGACAATTATTATAGACGAAAATTTTTTACTCTTAAAAGGATTTTGAATTAATCTTTTTACTGATATTTGATTTTTTGATAAAATTTTAGTTATTGATGATAAAACCCCTGTTTTATCAACAACATCCAATCTTATATAGGAGGAAAAAAATTCATTAGAAATATCTAAGCTTTTAATTTTTTTTCTATTTTTGTTTGGTATTGAAAATGGAAATTTTATATTACCTCTAAGTATTGAACAAATATCCGATACCAATGCTGATGTTGTTGGACCTGGACCTGCACCCTCGCCTTGAATAGTAAATCTTCCTACTGGCTTTCCATCAATAATGATAGCATTTAAAACACCATTTATATTGCTTATATAAGATCTTTCAGGAACCATACACGGGTGAACTCTTTGAATAATTTTATTATTTTTTAATTCTGCTATAGCCAAATGTTTAATTTTATAGCCAAGTCTTTTTGCATTTTCTATATCAGTCTGATCAATTCTTTTAATACCTTCAACATTTATTTTTGAAGAATTTATAAATGATTTAAAAGCTAATGATGATAAAATTTGAATTTTAGATTTTGCATCATCACCATTTAAATCGGCAGATGGATTGCTTTCAGCATAACCTAAGTTCTTAGCTTCCTCTAAAACTTTATTATAATTCATTTTTGTTTCTAACATCTTTGTAAGTATATAATTTGAGGTTCCATTTAAAATACCGTAAATTTTTTCAATTTTATTAGTGATTAAACCTTCTTTGATTGATCTAATAATAGGCACCCCACCTGCAACCGCGGCTTCGAACTCAAGGTTTACTTTATTTTTTTCAGCAAGTTTTGATAAATGGTCACCGTGTTTAGATATTAAAGCTTTATTTGCAGTTACAACATGCTTTTTGTTTTTAATAGCATTTAAAACTAACTTCTTCGCAGCTCCATCTGAACCACCTATTAATTCGATTACAATATCAATGTCTTTATATTTGGCTGCTTTTAAATAATTTTTAAGCCATTTTTTTTTTGGAATTTTAATTTTTCTTTTTTTTAATATATTCTTTGCCGAAACATATTTAATATTAAAATTAACATTTGTCTTTTTTTCAATACTGATTTTATTTTGTGTCAAATGTTTGTATAGATTTATTCCAATGTTTCCAAGACCAACTATAGCAATATTAAATTTATTTTTTTTCATTTTTTTCCATGTGTTATATCAGGATAACTTTTTTCTTTTCCTAAATCATAAATTTTTTCTGAAATTAGATTAATATCACATTCATCAATTTTTCTACATAAATGAACAATTTTTGTTGAATTTCTTTTGTAACTAAAAGATTTGTTTTTTGATATTATATTAATCTTTCCTTGCTCTGGTTTTTTTGAGGTTTTAATCTGGTTTTTTTCTGTATTTGTTACTTTAAGTTTCAATTTTTCTGATTTTCCTTCTTTATTAATGAAATTTTTTTCATTTTTTCTTTTACGTAAAAAATCAAATTCTTTATCATTATTTTGATCGTAATCATTATCTTTTATGATATTTAATTCAACCAAATCTCTATCTTTATTTTTTTTCTTTTCTGACTCAACTACATATACCTCTATTGATATGTTATCCTTAAAATATTCTTCAATTTCTTTTTTATTTTTACATGGATGATCTCCACATATGTAAACTCTTTTTCCGGTATTAGAACAACTAAATAAAAATATTAAAAATAGAAGATATATTTTTCTCATTTAAGTCCTAAATTTTCGTTATAACCGAAAATTAAATTCATATTTTGTACCGCTTGTCCACCTGCGCCCTTTATTAAGTTATCTATTGCAGACAATATTAATATTTTATTTTTTTCTCTTAGTGAACAAACGGAAATTTCACAAAAATTTGTGTTAATAACATTGCCGGTTCCAATAGTTTTGTTTAAGGCTGCTATTTTAATAAAAAAACTTTTCTTATAAAATTGATTAAGCTCACTATGTATTTTTTTTGTACTTATGCCTCTTTTTTTTTTTACATATATTGCGCTAAGTAAGCCTCTAAAAGTAGGTAGTAGATGTGGTGTAAAAACATAATTAACTTGAGATCTAATAACTTTATTAATTTCCTGGTCTATTTCACTAACGTGTCTGTGGTTGGGTAAACCATATACTTGGACTGATGAAAATAAATTTTTATGCTTAAATTTTTTTTTAAGATTCTTCCCTGCGCCAGAAAATCCTGATTTGGAATCTATAATAATATTATCTTTTTCTATTAATTTTTTCTTTAATAAAGGAATCAGTGGCAATTGTATCGATGTAGGATAACAACCTGGGCAAGCAATTATTTTATTGTTTTTAATATCATTTTTTACAAATTCAGAGATTGAGTAAATAGAATGCTTAATCAAGTCTGCTGCCTTATGATTAGATTTATAAAACTTTTTATAAATATTTTTATTCTTAATTCTAAAGTCAGCAGATAAATCGATAAACTTCAAATGTTTATATTTGAATAGTTTTTTTATTAATTTTTGTGATTCACCTGTTGGGAGGGATGTAAAAAGAATATCGACTAAATTCCAATTAACTGAACTCAATTTTGATATTTTGGGTAATTTCTTTTTAATTCTTTTATCAAAATGTTGAATTTTTTTTCCTATATTTTTGGTTGCACATAGATGACTAAGTTTAACTTTAGGATGTTTTGATAATAAATATACTAAATCGAGACCTACATAACCTGTGGCACCAGCGACAGCAGCATTAATTTTTTTCAATGATGACATAATTTGTTTATATCACTTTTAAAGTTAATGAAAATAAATGATTTATCTTTTAGAAAATTGAAAGCTTCTACGAGCTTTTCTGTGACCATATTTTTTTCTTTCAACTTTTCTAGGGTCTCTTGTGGTCAATTTACTTTTTTTTAAAATTTTTTTGAGAGAAGAGTCAATTTCTACTAAAGCTCTTGATATTCCGTGAATTATTGCACCTGCCTGTCCAGTAAGTCCTCCACCTTTAACGCTACACTTTACATCGTATAAATTAGTTCCATTAATTTCCTCTAGAGGTCTACTAACAATTAATTGATGTGCTGGCCTTTTGAAGTATTGAATCATTTCCTTACCGTTTACATAAATTTTTCCGGTACCTTTTTTAACCCAAACTCTTGCTATAGATCTTTTTCTTCTTCCGGTAGCGAACTTGCTATCTTTGAAATCTAAATTTAATTTAACATTCGATTTGTTTGGCTCGGCTAAATTAGTTTGATTCATATATTATGAAATTTTATTCTTTCTGTTAAGTTTTGAAAAATTAATCTCAATCGGATTTTGTGATGAATGTGGGTGTTTCTCCCCATAATACATTTTTAACTTACTTAATTGTTTTTTTGCTAAAGGACCTCCTGGAAGCATTCTTTTCACTGCAAATTTTAAGACATCTTGAAATTTATTTTTTCCTTGAAGCTCTTGTGGAGTTGTACTTTTGATACCACCAGGAAAACCCGTATGTTTGTAATATTTTTTTTGAGAGAATTTCTTTCCAGTAAATTTTAATTTTTCTACATTTGTTACTATAACGAAATCACCATTATCTTGATTGGGATTAAACTTTGATTTGTTTTTTCCTCTTAGAACTTTTGATATGTAAGCAGCTAATCTACCCAAAACTAAATTTTCGGCATTAACGATATACCAATCGTTTTTTATATCTTTCTTTTTAATAAATGGTGTCATACAAACTTGGCGATAATTACTAGTAATTAATAATTATGTCAATAAAAACTATGTTTTTAAAGAATTATAATAAAAATAAATTGATGAAATCAATAAAAGAATTGTAGAAATCTGGTGTAATGATGCAATCCATATATAAGCTCCACTAAGTAAAGTAAATATTCCCAAAGCTACTTGTATAAATATTGTAACTAGAAGAAAATAAGTAGAATGGTACATATATTTCCTTTTTTTGTAAAAAATAAAAAAAGACATTATTAAAACATATATGAAAATTATATACGCAAGATTCCTATGAACAAATTGAACGAACGAAGGTTCGTTAAAAATTTGAGAAAAAACAATATTGTTTAATGTTAAATCATCAGGAAAAAAATAACTGTTCATCAGCGGCCATGTTTGGTAAATTTTTCCTGCATCTAAACCAGATGTAAAAGCCCCAAAGGTTATTTGGAGAAAAATTAGAAGTATAAAAATTTTAGGATAAATATGATCTATACTAAGATCAAAAAAAATTTTATTTTTATTTGCGTTAATGTTTAAATAATACCAAAATATTGCCGAAAATAAAATTAATGCTAAGTTTAAATGAATAGCCAATCTATAATGACTGACCGTTGTATTATCAACGAGACCACTTTTCACCATATACCATCCAACAACACCTTGGATTAAAATTAGCAAAAATAATATAAAAAAGTTTTGATTATACTCTTTGTTAAAAATTTTTTTTATATAGATAAAGATGAATGGAATTAAAAATAATAACCCTAATACTCGTCCTAGAATTCTGTGTATATATTCCCAATAATAAATTATTTTAAACTCCTCCATCGTCATATTTGTATTAAGTAAGAAATATTGTGGAATTTCTTTATAAAGATTAAAAACTTCGACCCACTCTTCTTTACTCAAAGGAGGCAAAATACCTTTAACCACATCCCATGTAGTTATAGATAAACCTGAGTCTGTAAGTCTTGTGAGGCCACATACTATAACTATTAAGCTAATAAGTGATAATAGCGTTAAAAGCCAATAATTTACAAATTTAAAGTATTTTTTTCTTAATAATATTTCCATTTGTTTGTTATATAATAATTATTTAATATTTTAATTACATTTATGTCGCTATCTAAAAAAACAAATATAGTAAAGATAAGAAAAAAATTAGATTTACTAGACAATAAGCTTTTAAACATAATCGACAAAAGAACTACCCTTGTTAAAAAAATACTTCAAAATAAATCTTCAAAAAAAGAGATAGTTGATAAAAAAAGAATTAAAACAGTTTTAGGGAATATTAAAAAAAAATCAATTAGGAAAAAAATTGATACAAAACTAACGGAAATGATTTGGAAAGCTATGATAAAGGGTTTTATTAATTATGAATATAGAAATTTTAAAAAAAAATAAATTATTTGCTATGTGGAGGTAGTTTTTTTTCTATAAAGATTTCATGTTTTTTTGTATCGGGATTGTATTTCTTTAATTTCAATTTAATCTTCGCTTTTTCTCCTTTAGTTGGTTTTTTAACATAATAAAAAAAAGGACTATCAGGTTTCTTTTCAGGAACAAGTCTAACTTTAATTGAGCTTTTCTTTGCCATTATTTTATTTTTCTAATTTTTTCCAAAATGTTTTTTATTTTTTTTGCTTTTTCTTTTATTTCTTTCTTTAAATTTTCTCCTTTTATATCTGACAGTACATTTGGGTCAAGTTTAATTGAACCACTATTTAATGCTTTTTTAGCACCAGTTATAGTCATGCCTTGTATTTTTAATAAATTATAAATTAATTTTAAAATATAAATATCTTTATCTTCATAATATCTACGATTACCGAATAATATTTTTGGTTTTATTTGTTTAAAGTTTTTCTCCCAAAACCTCAAAGTGTGGGTGTTTGCTTTATTAGTTTTTTTATCAAATAGGCCTATTTCAATCGCGGCTTCACTTATTGTTTTATATGCGGCTCTGCTCTTTTTCTTCATTAATTTTTCTTTTAATAGATAAGGCAGGATAAAAAGTAACTACTTTTCTCTTGTTAATTGGAAATTCTTCCATAGTTTTTGGATTTCTGCCAATTCTCTGTTTTTTTTTTAGTACTTTAAATTTTCCAAAATTTGATATCTTTACTACGCCATGTTCATGAAGGCCTTCTATAATGATTTCAAATAATGAATTAAGAATTTTTTCAGATAAAGAAAAAGGCAAACCAACGTTAAATTTGATTTCTCTCTTTAGATCCTCTTTTGTGACATTAACTCTTTTCATCTAAATTTTTAGCATTATCTAAATTATTTTTAATTTTATTAATAAGTTTCCCTTTTGCAATATTGTAACATAACTCAACTGAGTAGGAGAATCCAAGAGCATCGATTGCTCCATGACTTTTAACTACAGGACCTTTTAATCCCAAAAAAATAGCCCCATTATATTTTCTGGGATCTAATTTATTTTTAAATTTATTTAATGAAAAATAAGAAAAAATTATTGAAAGTTTAGAGAATATATTTTCTGAGAGATATTTTTTTAAATTCTTTGTTAAAAAATTAGCTACACCTTCTGCAGTTTTTAAAGCTACATTGCCTGTAAAACCATCTGTTACAATTACATTGGACACGTTTCCGGTGATTTGATTCCCTTCAATGTAACCAACAAACTTGAAGTCTCCAATTCTTTCTAAAATTTTTAATTTTGAGTATGCATTTTTTAACGTATCTGTACCTTTAAGTTCTTCTGAGCCTATATTTAACAAAGCAACTTTTGGTTCTTTATCTGGGAACAATGATCTATAAAGAGCAGAACCCATTTCGGAGAAATCAATAAGATTTTTTTCACTACACTCAACATTTGCACCAAGATCTAAGACTAAATTCATACCCTCGTCGCTTGGCCACAAACCTGCAAGGGCTGGTTTGTCAATTCCTTCTAACATTTTTAATATCATTTTTGACATAACTAAAAAAACTCCAGTATTGCCAGCGGACAAAGTTACATCAGAGTTAAGGTTTATTTGAGATTGAATACTTTCCCACATACTGGATCCTTTTCCTTTTTTTAAAGCAGCCATTGTAGATAGTTCGTTTGAAACAACAATTTTCGTATCGATAATTTGATAATTTGATTTTAGATATTTTAAATCTTTTATTTTTGAAGAAATGATTGACTTATCTCCATATAAATAAAAAAAATAATCATTTAAGTGTTTGTTCCGTTTAACAAATAAATCTATGCCTTGAACAGTTTTATCAGGTGAATTGTCACCACCCATTAAATCAATAGAAATTTTAAATTTATTTTCTGTAATATTCATTTGTAATTTTAATTTGGCCTAAAATTACTTATCTAAAATTTTTTTACCGTTATAAAAACCAGTTTTTAAATCAATATGATGGGAAAGCCTATACTCACCAGTTTTTTTATCCTCCAAAACATTTGAGGGTTCGATCCTATGATGTGATCTTCTTTTATTCCTTCTTGAAACAGATGTTTTTCTTTTTGGAACAGCCATATTTTATTTATACTTAAAGTTAAAAGAACCATTTAGCATATTTTCAACATCTAAATCAAAACAAAAATTCCGAAATTTACTAAAATAATCACATAATTCCTCAATATTTAGTGTCTCTTTTTTTTTATCGATAATAAAATATTTTTTTATTAAATAAATAATATTGTTATTAGGATTAGAATCTTTTTTATCCAGATTCAGCAATATGTCATAAAATATCCTTGTCAGCTTTTTCATTTTTTTATTTACGGAAACATCTCCTTCTCCTAGTTCTCGAAAATTATACTCTATATTTTGAAATATATTATCAAAAACTTCCTGTGATTCTTTTTCTCTTTTTTGTAATTTTGCTACACCTAATATGAAGGCAAAATGAAAAAAAATTAAATAGACGCGAGTTTCTAATTTATCATCTAAATTCATATCTTGGTAAAAAAACTTATTACGTGATAATTTGACTAAACTGTTGTACAGTTTGTTGATATGTTTTTTATAAGAAGCAAACATTTTATAATTGTTTTTATTCTATTCTTATCTTTTTTATTACCGAATTGTCAAAAAAATAAAGTTGTTAAAAGCCACGGAATTTTCTATCTGGAAAATAGAGATAAATTGCTCAAAATAAATGATACAAACACTAATGATGTAATTAAAATTTTAGGACGACCTCACACAGTATCTTTGCAGGACAAAAATACATGGCTTTATATCGAAAGAACCAGAACAAGAGGAAGGATAACAAAACTTGGTAAAAACGTTTTGTTAAATAATAATGTATTAGTAGTTAAATTTAATCAATATGGAATCTTGGAGGAAAAAATTTTGTACAATAAAAAAGATATGAATAAATATAAATTTGCTGAAGCTGTTACAGAAAATGAGATAAGAAAAGGAAATTTTATAGAATCTTTTTTATCAAGTATTAGAGCAAAAATGTATTCTAACAGAAAATAGTATTAGTGAGCTATAACAGCCAGAAGAAGAAGAGCAACAATATTTGTAATTTTTATCATAGGATTAACAGCAGGACCGGCTGTATCTTTGTATGGGTCTCCTACTGTGTCACCAGTAACTGCTGCCTTGTGTGACTCTGATCCTTTTCCCCCATAATTACCATCCTCTATAAATTTTTTTGCGTTATCCCAAGCGCCACCACCAGCTGTCATTGATATTGCTACGAACAAACCTGTAACTATAACACCTAGCAACATTGCTCCTACAGATGACAGTGCGGCTTCTAAACCTCCGATAAAATAAATAATTATATATAAAACTATTGGAGAAAGTACTGGTAAAAGCGATGGTACAATCATTTCTTTAATTGCCGCTTTAGTTAATAAATCTACTAATCTTCCATAATCAGGTTTTCTTTTTCCTTTCATGATTCCAGGTATTTTTTTAAATTGTCTTCTAACCTCAATAACAACGGCTCCTCCTGCTCTGCCTACGGCTTGCATTCCCATTGATCCAAATAAGTATGGCAACATACCTCCAACTAATAAACCTATAACAACAAATGGATTAGATAAGTCAAAACTTACATTTATTCCTTCGAGTGCTGATCCCTGAACGGTAGAAAAGAATTTTATATCTTCGGTATAAGCAGCAAAAAGAACAAGCGCTCCTAAACCTGCTGAACCAATAGCATATCCCTTGGTAACAGCTTTGGTCGTGTTTCCAACAGCATCAAGTGCATCTGTAGTTTTTCTAACATTTTTTGGCAACTTGGACATTTCAGCTATACCACCGGCATTATCTGTGACTGGGCCATAAGCATCTAAAGCTACAACCATTCCTGTTAATGCTAACATTGCTGTAACAGCAATGGCGATACCAAATAATCCTGCTAATTCATTTGTAATAATTATACCAGCTACAATAATTAATGCTGGCAGTGCAGTAGCTTCCATTGAAACTGCTAAACCTTGAATGACATTTGTACCATGTCCTGTGGTAGAGGACTTTGCAACACTTCGGACAGGTCTATAATTTGTTCCTGTGTAATATTCAGTTACCCAAATAATTAAACCTGTTACTACCAATCCAATAATGCCACAATAATATAAATCAAAACCGGTAAAGCTTTTCTCTCCAACATTAAATGTATTATCAAAACCTATAACATTTGAAGTAATAGGATAAAGTAGTAATAAAGAAACTATTGCTGTAACTATAAATCCTTTGTAAAGAGCTCCCATAATATTTTTGCTCTTACCAAGTTTGACAAAAAAGGTACCAATTATAGAGGCAATGATACAACCACCGCCAATTGCTAATGGATAAATCATTAAATTTACGTTGTTTTGAAAAAATATTGAGGCAAGAACCATTGTTGCAACTATAGTTACAGCATACGTTTCAAATAAATCAGCAGCCATGCCTGCGCAATCACCTACGTTATCGCCAACGTTGTCAGCAATAACTGCGGGATTTCGTGGGTCATCTTCAGGTATTCCAGCTTCCACTTTACCAACTAAATCTGCTCCCACGTCAGCACCTTTAGTAAAAATTCCACCACCCAACCTAGCAAAAATAGATATTAAAGAAGCACCAAAACCTAAAGCTATTAGTGCGTTTATTAATTCTCTATTATCAACATTAAAAGATATTAATACCCAGTAATAAATTGTAATTGCTAATAAAGCCAAGCCAGCAACTAAAAGGCCAGTTATGGCTCCAGATTTAAAGGCAATTGTTAAACCTTTTTGCAAACTTGTTCTTGAAGCTTCAGCAGTTCTAACATTTGCTTGAACTGAAATTAACATGCCGATATAACCGGCTACACCGGATAGCAAAGCTCCTATAAAATAACCAAGACCAACTAATAAACTAAAAAAATAACTTATAATTATCAA
>MDTA01098679.1_pt1 | contig 12323 bp, 13 predicted proteins | sample 811151 | NCBI WGS metagenome assembly MDTA01 (sample SAMN05326648, study PRJNA326480) | marine metagenome | isolation source: seawater | place: Indian Ocean: South | collected 2010
ATTCTACCTTTATGAGCTTTTCTATATTTTGTTCTTGTTGGTTGTAACATAATTAATTTTTATTTGTCTCCTGGCTAAATTCTTTAGTAAATATTTCACCTTTATATATCCACACTTTAACTCCAATTATTCCATAAGTAGTTAAAGCCTCTGCTTCTGCATAATCTATGTCTGCTCGAAGTGTATGAGACGGTATACCTCCCTCTCTTAACCATTCTGTTCTTGCAATTTCATTTCCACCTAACCTTCCGCTTAGAGCTACTTTGATACCTTTTGCGCCTAGTCTTATTGCAGATTGCATTGCTCTTTTCATAGCTTTTCTATAGGATACTCTCTTTACTAATTGTTGCGCTATATTTTCTGCAACTAAATAACTATTTGTTTCTGGTTTTTTAACCTCTTTAATATTAAGTACCACTTCATTTGATGTTATATCTGAAAGCTTCTTTTTGATTTTTTCTATATCACTACCTTTTTTTCCAATTACAAATCCAGGCCTTGAAGTATAGATGGTAACAAAGCACTTTTTGGAAGTTCTTTCTATCATTATTTTGGATACACCTGAATTAACAACGGTTTTTTTAATATGTTCTCTTATTTTAAAATCTTCAATTAAAAAGTTTCCAAAATTTTTCTTATTAGCATACCAGACCGAGTCCCAGCCTTTATTGATGCCCAGTCTTAAACCTATTGGATTAACTTTTTGGCCCATCTTGTTTTAACTCCTTGTTTTTTTCTGATAAAATAATTGTTACATTTGAATATGGTTTTAATATAGGGGCAGCTCGACCTTTTGCTCTTGCCCTAAATCTCTTCATTATAATTTGTTTTCCACAAAAAGCCTCTTTTACTATTAATTTGTCTATATCATATTGATAATTGTTTTCTGCATTTGCAATAGCTGATGAAATTGTCTTTTTAATATCTTTAGAAATTCTTTTTTCTGAAAATGATAGATCTCTTATTGCTTCACCAGCTTTTTTTCCAACAATTGATTTTAGTAATGGAGAAAGCTTTCTTGTGCTTGATCTTACATTTTTATTGATCGCTTTCACAGTTTTTAAATTAGTGGTATTTTTATTTTCTTGTTTCATAATTATTTTTTAGTTTCAGCAGGAGCTGCCTCTTTTGCTTTTTTATCTGCTGGCGTATGACCGAAAAATTGTCTTGTTGGTGCAAATTCACCTAATTTATGTCCAACCATATCTTCTGAAATAGTTATTGGTATAAATTTCTTTCCATTATAGATTAGGAAACTAATACCTACAAAGTCAGGAAGTATTGTTGATTTTCTCGACCAAGTTTTAATTGGTTTTCTATTTGGATTATTTTTTTCTTTTTCAACCTTTTTTATGAGGCTTTCTTCAACAAATGGGCCTTTCCAAATTGATCTAGACATAACTATTTTTTACCTCTTCTTCTAATTATATATTTATCTGTTCTTTTATTATCTCTTGTTTTAAGTCCTTTTGCTGAGACACCTGTTGGAGAAACTGGATGTCTACCACCTGCAGTTTTACCTTCACCACCTCCATGTGGATGGTCTACAGGGTTCATTGCTACTCCTCTTGTATGTGGCCGTCTACCTAACCATCTTGATCTTCCAGCCTTACCAATGCTAATATTTTTTTGATCTGGATTAGATAAAACTCCTATTGTCGCCAAACATCTAGAGTCTATTTTTCTTACTTCACCTGATGACATCTTTATTATCGAATAGTTTCCGTCTGAACCTGAAATCGTAACATATGTGCCAGCAGATCTGGCAATTTTTCCTCCACCACCTGGATGTAATTCAACATTGTGAATATTTAATCCTACGGGTATATCTTTAAGTGGTAATGTATTTCCTACCTTGATTTCTGAATTAGGACCGTTTTGAATTTTGTCACCAGTTTTAATTTTTTGAGGCGCAAGGTAATATGCTTTTTCCCCATCTTCGAATTTTACTAACATTATGTAACAAGATCTATTTGGATCGTATTCAATTCTTTCAACAGAAGCTTGAACATCAAATTTTTTTCTATAAAAATCAATTATTCTATACTTTTGTTTATGGCCACCGCCATGATTTTTTGAAGTAATTCTTCCCATATTATTTCGACCTTTGACTGATTTATTTGGGGCTGTGAGTGGTTTAAATGGTTTCCCTTTCCATAAATCAGATCTATCTACCAATATTGTTGATCTTGTTGATTTTGTATAAGGCTTAAATTGTTTTAATGTCATAAAATCTAAATTCCTGTTGTCAGATCAATATTCTGACCTTTTTTTAAAGTTACTATTGCTTTTTTGAATCCTGGTTTTTTAACTTTTCTTCCCCTAGTTAATTTTATTTTTGATTTTTTATTTACTATGTTGACTTTAGTAACCTCAACTTTAAATATTTTTTCAATATTTTTTTTAATAAGTTTTTTATTAAAAGTTTTATTTACCTTGAAAACTATTTTATTAAATTCAGACTGATTAGTAGATTTTTCAGTTACAATAGGACTTATTATCTTATCAAATATGTTTGATTTTTTAATCATATAAATCTCTTTTCTAAATCTTTAATTGAAGTTTCAGTAAATATTAATTTTTTATATTTTAATAAATCATATAAAATTATATTTTCAGTATTTGTAACCTTAACATTTGGTAGATTTTTAAGTGATTTTCCAACTTTATCTTGAGAGTTTTTATCTAAAACAAAAATCGAATTTGTTGCCTCATGTTTATTCAATATTTTAAACATTTCTTTAGTTTTGTTAATTGTTTTGCTGAAATCCTCGAAAACAATCAAATCTTTATGATTGTTCTTTTCACTAATTATAGATGCTAAACCCAATTTTTTTTCTTTTTTATTTAACTTTCTAGTTTTATAAGAATTTTCACCTTTTGGGCCATGTGCAACACCTCCACCAACAAATATAGGTGCTTTTCTACTTGCATGTCTAGCATTTCCTGTTCCTTTTTGTGCATAGATTTTGGAAGTTGAGCCAACTATTTCATTTTTCTGTTTAGTCTTTGCTTTTCTTTTTTTATAATTAGCAATATTTTTATACAAAATTTCACTAATAAGTTTTTTATTAATATTGTTAGTAAGTATTTTGTCCGTTACTTCTAAGCTATTTGTATTTCCATCAATTGATAATTTATTTAGTTTCATAAGTTATTTCTTTTTTTTATCTGCAATATTTTTTGCTTTTTTTGCAGCTTCAATTTTTTCTAAAAATGTTTGTTTATTTATATTTTTTACAGATTTCATAACCATAACTTCACTATTTTTTGAACCAGGCACTGATCCTTTAACAAATAAAAGTTGATTTTCTTGATCTTTTTTTATTATTTCTAAGTTTTGCATTGTTCTGTACTTGTCGCCCATATGACCAGCCATTTTTTTATTTTTAAATACTTTACCAGGATCTTGCCTTTGACCTGTTGAACCATGCGATCTGTGAGAAATAGAAACGCCGTGAGAAGCTCTTAAGCCGCTAAAATTATGTCTTTTCATTGCTCCAGCAAATCCTTTACCTATTGTCTTAGATTTAACATCTACAAATTTAACATTTTCAAATATTTCAATACCAAATTCATTGCCTTCTTTTAGCTCTGAAATATTTACCATTCTTATTTCTTTTAATATTTTCTTTGGTTCAGTATTTTTTTTTGTAAAAAAACCTTTCATTTGTTTGGATAACTTAGATGTTTTAATGTTGCCAAAACCTAGTTGAACAGCTGTATATCCTCTTTTTTCCTTTTGAATCAAACTAATTACTCTTGCTTTTTCAATTTTTAGAACTGTGACAGGCACAGATTGACCTGTTGAATAAAACTCTCTTGTCATACCTATTTTTTTTCCAAATAATTGTAAATTACTCATATTTTTATCTCTACATCTACACCTGAAGCTAAATCGAGTTTCATTAATGCCTCTACAGTTTGAGGTGTTGGTTCAATTATATCTATTAATCTTTTATGTGTTCTTGTTTCAAATTGTTCTCTACTTTTTTTGTCTATATGTGGTGATCTTAACACTGTGTATCTTTCAATTTTAGTTGGCAGAGGAATTGGCCCTTTAATGTTAGCACCTGTTCTTTTAACTGTGTTTACAATCTCTTCAGTAGATTGATCTAAAATTTTATTATCGTAAGCTCTTAATTTAATTCTAATATTTTGTTTTTCCATTATTGTGTACCTGTCTTTTTAGTTACCTCATCTTGTACATTTTGAGGAACTTTATCATAATGATCAAAAAACATTGAATATTGAGCTCTTCCTTGAGACATTGATCTTAACGCGTTTATATATCCAAACATATTTGCTAAAGGCACCATAGCTGTAACGACTGTAGCATTACCTCTTTGCTCTTGTGTATTAATTTGACCTCTTCTACTATTTAAATCACCAATAACATCGCCCATATAATCTTCTGGAGTAACAACCTCTACTCTCATAATTGGTTCTAAAAGTTTTAAAGTAGCTTTTTGACATGCATCTTTAAAACATTGTCGTGATGCTAGCTCGAATGCTAAAACGCTTGAGTCAACATCATGGTGTAACCCATCAACTATTGTAACTTTGTAATCAATTATTGGAAATCCAGCTAAAATTCCATTGTCTGAAACACTCTCAATTCCTTTTTCTACACCTGGTATAAACTCTTTTGGTATTGCACCACCTTTAATCTTATTCTCTACTTCTCTCCCTTTACCAGGTTCCAATGGCTCCAATTGTAATTTAACACGTGCGAATTGACCTGCACCACCACTTTGTTTTTTATGTGTATAATCAGCTTCAGATGTTCCTAAAATTGTTTCTCTATAAGCAACTTGAGGGGCTCCAATATTGGCTTCGACTTTAAATTCTCTTTTCATTCTATCTACAATTATATCAAGGTGTAATTCACCCATACCTTTTATTATAGTTTGTCCCGACTCTTCATCTGAGGTTACTCTGAATGATGGGTCCTCTTTTGCTAATCGTCCTAATGCTTCACCCATTTTTTCCTGGTCACCTTTTGTTTTTGGTTCAACGGCAATCTCAATTACTGGATCTGGAAATTCCATTGGCTCAAGGAGTATTGGATTATTTTCATTGGCTAGTGTATGACCTGTAATCGTATGTTTTAAACCTGCTAATGCTACTATATCTCCTGCATTAGCTTCTTTAATATCCTCTCTTGAATTAGCATGCATTAGTAACATTCTTCCAACTCTTTCTTCTTTATCTTTAGATGTATTATAAATTCCTGTTCCTGATTTAATTGTTCCAGAGTAAATTCTGATGAATGTTAAAGATCCTACAAAAGGATCGTTTGCAACCTTGAATGCAAGAGCAGAAAAAGGAGCATTATCCTCAAATTTCATCTCTATTTCATCTTCAGTGTTAGGTACTGTTCCTTTGATAGAACCTAAATCTTTAGGACTTGGAAGAAAATCTATTACAGCGTCTAATAGTGGCTGAACACCTTTGTTTTTAAATGCTGATCCAGTAATTACAGGTACGAAATCAAAATTTAAACATCCCTTTCTTATGCATTTAATTAAATCAATTTCTTTTATTTCATCTCCATTTAGATAACTTTCCATTAATTTCTCGTCTTGCTCAACTGCAGTTTCAACTAGTTCTTGCCTATATTTATCTGAAATTTCTTTTAAGTCACTTGGTATGTCCTGGTACTCGAACTCTGCTCCTAATGTTTCATCTTTCCATATGACAGCTTTCATTTTTACTAAATCAATTATACCTTTTAGTGATGACTCTCTATACCTACAGGAACTTGTAAAACTAAAGGTTTTGCACCTAGTCTTTCCTTGATCATTTCAACACATCTAAAAAAGTCTGCGCCAGTTCTGTCTAACTTATTAACAAAACATATTCTTGGAACCTTATACTTATCAGCCTGTCTCCAAACAGTTTCAGATTGGGGTTCTACGCCAGCTACACCATCAAATACAGCTACAGCACCATCTAAAACTTTTAAAGATCTTTCAACTTCAATTGTGAAATCTACATGACCAGGAGTATCGATAATGTTAATTCTATGGTCTCTCCAAAAGCAAGTTGTTGCAGCTGAAGTAATCGTTATACCTCTTTCTTGTTCTTGTTCCATCCAATCCATTGTTGCAGCACCATCATGTACTTCACCAATTTTGTGACTTTTTCCTGTATAATATAAAACTCTTTCTGTTGTTGTAGTTTTTCCAGCATCAATATGAGCCATGATACCAATGTTTCTATACTTATCTATATCATGTGTTCTAGCCATAAAATTACCACCTATAATGAGCGAAGGCTTTATTTGACTCAGCCATCTTGTGTGTATCTTCCTTTTTTTTAATTGATGAACCTCTGTTATTATAAGCATCAAAAATTTCATTAAATAATTTATCTGACATTGATTTATCTTTTCTTTTTCTTGAGGCATCTATTAACCATCTAAGTGCTAAAGCTTGAGATCTCTTAGGTCTTACTTCAACAGGTACTTGGTAAGTTGCACCACCAACCCTTCTTGATCTAACTTCAACAGTTGGTCTTATATTATTTATTGCCTCATTAAATACATTTATCGGTTCATCTTTTGATTTTGATTTAATTTTATTAAGAGCATCGTAAACTATTTTTTCAGCTGTAGTTTTCTTGCCATCGTACATTATAGAGTTGATTAATTTAGGTAAAATTGCTGATTTAAATTTTGGATCAACTATTGGAATTTTTTTTGGAGCTCTTTTCTTTCTAGACATTTATTATTTACCTTTTTTAGCTCCATATTTTGATCTTTGTTGTTTTCTTGCTGTTACACCTTGAGTATCTAAATTACCTCTTAAAATATGATATCTTACACCTGGAAGATCTTTGACTCTTCCACCTCTAATTAAAACAACTGAGTGCTCTTGTAAATTATGTCCCTCACCCGGTATATAAGAAATAACTTCATGACCATTGGACAGTCTTACTCTGGCAACTTTTCTTAAAGCAGAGTTTGGTTTTTTTGGTGTAGTTGTGTAAACTTTTAAACACACACCTCTTTTTTGAGGTGATTGTTCTAATGCTGGAACTTTATTCCTTAGCTTAGGTCTACTTCTTTTTTTTCTAAGTAATTGGTTTACAGTTGGCATAATAACAATTTTTTGGAATGAAACTTTACAGCGGCTAGTTTGGCAGCGTTTAGTACTGAGTACTACATTCCAACCAAAAAAATATCGCCAAAATACTCATAAATTGCGATTTGTCAAACTAAAAGGATAGTAAAAATAGCTTATTTTATCAGGTAGATTGCTGATTTTCTGCTGGCTCTTGGTTATCTGTTTCAGCTAAGAAATTTTGATCATCTAAGCTTGCTTTTGAATTCCAAGCAACTTTTACAGAGCCAGTTCCAGCTGGTACTAATCTACCTACTATTACATTTTCTTTTAAACCTTTTAACTTATCGGTTTTTCCTTTAATTGCCGCATCCGTTAATACTCTAGTAGTCTCCTGGAATGAAGCAGCTGAAATAAATGACTCTGTTTGTAGTGATGCCTTAGTTATACCCATTAAAATTCTTTCACCTACAATTAAATTTTTTCCTTCATTTTTAAGTTTTAAATTTATCTCATCAAATAAGGTTTTTTCAATTATTTCACCTGGAAGTAAATTTGAATCTCCAGGTAATTTAACTTCAATTTTTTTAAGCATTTGTCTTAATATAACTTCAATATGTTTATCGTTAATAATAACACCTTGTAATCTATATACTTCTTGTACCTGATTTACAAAATACTCTGTCAATTCTTTAATTCCTAAAATTCTTAAGATATCATGTGGCAATGGTTGACCATCTAATAAGTATTCGCCTTTTTTAATTTTTTCTCCTTGGTTAAAATTAATATGTTTACCTTTTGGTATTAAATAGGAAGAGCTATCTCCATTTTCTGCTTCAATAGTTATTCTTTGTTTGCCTCTTACTTCTTTACCAAAAATTACCTTACCATCATTTTCTGCAATAATTGCGCTATCTTTTGCTTTTCTTGCTTCAAATAATTCAGCAACTCTAGGCAATCCACCTGTTATATCTTTTGTTTTTGAAGTTTCCTTCGGTAATCTTGCGATAACATCACCTGCATGAATTTTTTGTCCATCGGTGACTGATAAAATGGAGTCTGGGACTAAATAATACCTGGCTTCATTATCATCTGCTTTTTTAATTACATTACCTTTTTCATCTCTTAAAGTAATTCTTGGTTTTAAATCAGTATTTTTAGATTGAGTTTTCCAATCTATTACAGTTTTTGTTGATATCCCAGTTGCATCATCAGTTGTTTCAGCGATTGAAATACCATCGATTAAATCCACAAAATTTGCAATTCCACTTTTTTCAGCTATCACGGGAGTTGTATATGGGTCCCATTCACAAATTTTTGTATTCTTGCTAATTTTTTCATCGTTCTGATAAAAAAGTTTAGATCCATAAGGCACTTTATAAACTGCAATTTGTGCTCCTTTATCATCTTCTATAGATAATTGAGTATTCCTACCCATTACAATTAGATTCTTTTTAGAATCTTCAATTAAATTTGTGTTAATTATTTTAAGTATACCTGTTGACTTTGTTACAATCTGACTATCTTGTTTAATTGACGCTGTCCCCCCTACGTGAAAGGTTCTCATTGTTAATTGAGTACCTGGTTCACCTATTGATTGAGCAGATATCATCCCAATTGCTTCTCCGACATTTACCAATACTCCTCTTGATAAATCTCTTCCATAACAGTTTGAACAAACTCCATCTGATAAACTACAAGTTATCACAGAGTAAACATTTATATTTTTTACACCAGCTGCATCTATATTTTCACATGCTTCTTCATCAATAATGTTATCTTTTTTGATTATCACATCACCTGAGATAGGATTTTTGATGTCTTTTGCTGCAACTCTACCTAGTGCTCTCTCTGACAAACTTACAATTACATTTCCGCCCTCTATAATCTCACTTAATTGGATAAATCCAGGATTTTCACATTTTTTTGAAGCGACTGTTAAATCTTGAGCAACATCACAAAGTCTTCGTGTCAAGTATCCTGAGTTTGCAGTTTTTAGAGCGGTATCTGCTAATCCTTTTCTAGCTCCATGTGTTGAATTGAAATACTCTAAGGCCGTTAATCCTTCTTTAAAATTTGATGTAATTGGACTCTCAATGATTTCACCTGATGGTTTAGCTATTAATCCTCTCATACCAGCAAGTTGTTTCATTTGAGCGGCTGATCCTCTAGCGCCGCTATCAGCCATCATAAATACTGAATTTATTTTAAGCCCTTCTTTTGTTACTTCTGTAGCCGATATTCTTTTCATCATTTCTGAAGCTACTTTGTCAGTACATTTAGACCAAGCATCAACTACTTTATTATATTTTTCTCCTCTTGTGATTAACCCTTCTGAATATTGATTTTCATACTCTGTAATCAATTTTTTTGTTTCTTCGATAAGTTGTTCCTTGTTATCTGGAATTACCAGATCGTCTTTTCCAAAAGATATTCCTGCTTTAAAAGCATATTTAAATCCAAGATCTTTTAATTTATCACAAAAAATGACTGTACTTTTTTGCCCAGAAAAACGGAAAATATGATCTATAACTTCTGAAACTACTCTTTTAGGTAACAATCTGTCTATAAGTGAAAATTTATTGTTAATATGTTTTGGAATTATATTTGCTAACAAAAATCTTCCAGCTGTACTTGTAAATTTTTCTAATTTTTTATTTCCTTTTTCATCAACAGTTTCAAATCTTGATATAATTCTTGAATGGATTTTAATGCTCCCATTTTCTAAAGCTTGAAGGATTTCATCTGTATTTACAAAATAACCTTCTATTTTTTCACTCTGATAAGGAGGTTGAGATAAGTAATAAATACCTAAAATCATATCCTGACTTGGAACTATGATAGGTTTTCCATTTGAGGGACTTAATATATTGTTAGTTGACATCATTAAAACTCTTGCCTCAAGCTGAGCTTCTAGACTCAACGGAACATGCACTGCCATCTGGTCTCCATCAAAATCGGCATTAAATGCTGCGCAAGTTAATGGATGAAGTTGAATTGCATCACCTTCGATTAATTTTGGTTCGAAAGCTTGAACTCCTAGTCTATGAAGAGTTGGAGCTCTATTTAATAATACAGGGTGTTCCCTTACAATAACTTCTAAAGCATCCCATACTTCATCTCTTTCTTTTTCAACTAATTTTTTCGCTTGTTTAATTGTTGATGCTAATCCTAATTTGTTTAATCTTGCATATAAAAAAGGTTTAAATAATTCTAATGCCATTTTTTTAGGTAAGCCACATTCATGTAATTTTAAATCTGGTCCAACTACAATTACTGATCTACCAGAGTAATCAACTCTTTTTCCCAATAGGTTCTGTCTAAATCTACCTTGTTTCCCCTTTAACATTTCAGCTAAAGATTTTAATGGTCTTTTTCCAGTTCCTGTAATTACTCTACCTCTTCTTCCATTATCAAAAAGAGCATCTACAGACTCCTGAAGCATTCTTTTTTCATTTCTAATAATTATGTCAGGAGCTTTAAGGTCAATTAATCTTTTTAACCTATTATTTCTATTTATTACTCTTCTATATAAGTCATTCAAATCAGAAGTTGCGAATCTGCCTCCATCTAGCGGAACTAACGGTCGAAGTTCTGGAGGAATTACAGGAATAGTTGTTAATATCATCCACTCTGGTTTGTTTCCTGTTTCAATAAAAGAGTCTATTAATTTTAATCTCTTAACATTTCTTTCTTCAGTTACTTTAGACTTTGTTTCTTTTATTGATTTTGAAAGTTTTTCTCTTTCAGCTTTAAGATCTATAGATTTCAAAATTTCTAAAATAGCCTCAGCGCCGATCCCTGCAGAAAATGACTCTTCACCATATTGATCTTGATATTTAATTAATTCTTCCTCACTAAGTAACTGATTTGGTTTCAAGCCTGTTAATCCAGGTTCTGTTACAATAAAATTTTCAAAATATAAAACTTTCTCAACTTCTTTAAGTTTCATGTCAATAACAAGAGAAATTCTGCTTGGTAATGACTTTAAAAACCAAATATGAGCAACAGGAGTAGCTAAATTTATATGGCCCATCCTCTCTCTTCTTACATTTGATTTAGTTACCTCTACACCACACTTTTCACATATGATTCCTCTAAATTTCATTCTTTTGTATTTTCCACACAAACACTCATAATCTTTAATAGGTCCAAAAATTCTTGCGCAGAACAAACCATCTTTTTCTGGTCTAAAAGTTCTGTAATTTATTGTTTCAGGTTTTTTAATTTCACCGTACGTCCATGATTTAATTTTTTCAGGACTTGCTAGTGTAATTTTTATACTACTAAAATTTTGAGACTCTGAAATCGATTTATCTTTAAATAGATCTGTTAATTCTCTACTCATTACTAATTTAACTCCACATTCAATGCTAATGATTTTATTTCTTTTACTAAAACGTTAAATGACTCTGGTATACCAGATTCAAAGTTTTCTTCCCCTTTGACAATAGTTTCATAAACTTTAACTCTACCGGCAACATCGTCTGACTTGACTGTTAAAATTTCTTGTAATGTATAAGATGCTCCATAAGCCTCTAGTGCCCAAACTTCCATTTCTCCAAATCTTTGTCCTCCGTTTTGAGCTTTTCCTCCCAAAGGTTGTTGGGTTACTAAACTGTAAGGACCGGTCGACCTTGCATGAATTTTGTCTTCAACTAGGTGATGAAGTTTAAGCATATAAATAGTTCCGACAGTTACGGATCTATCAAATTTTTCTCCAGTTCTTCCATCCCAAAGAAAAGTTTGCCCAGACTCAGGTAAACCCGAAGTTTTCAACATACTAGTAACATCAAATTCTTTTGCTCCATCAAATACTGGAGTAGCAATTGGAAAACCATTTTGCATATTTTCTATATAGTCAACAAATTCTGATTTTGTTAATTTATCTATTGTTTTATTGTATAAGTCATCACCGTACACGGTTGTTAATATTTTTTTTATTTCATTATTTTTTTCAACTTTTTTATGCATTTTATTAATTAAAACTTTTAATTTATTGCCAAGTTCTGAGCATGCCCAACCTAAATGTGTTTCAAGAATCTGACCAACATTCATTCTGCTTGGAACTCCTAATGGGTTTAAAACTATATCCACTGGTTGACCGCTCTCCATGTAAGGCATATCTTCTACTGGAACAATTTTACTTACAACACCCTTATTTCCGTGTCTTCCTGACATTTTATCTCCTGGTCTAAGTCTTCTTTTCATCGCCACAAATACTTTAACCATTTTCATAACACTAGGTAATAAATC
>MDTA01057229.1_pt1 | contig 12321 bp, 14 predicted proteins | sample 811151 | NCBI WGS metagenome assembly MDTA01 (sample SAMN05326648, study PRJNA326480) | marine metagenome | isolation source: seawater | place: Indian Ocean: South | collected 2010
AATCGTTTGTTTACCACTAAAACGCAACGGCTTGACCGTGACTCCTTGAGAACCATCGAGGCGTCTGATGTGCGGGCCAGTCGTGTGTTTCAAGGGGAAGTGGAAGGGGCCGACCCCGCCAAGCCCTTAACCGATTGAGCCATGAGGCTGACGCTGGCGGCTACTTCTCGCTTGGCTGTTCCAGGTCGCGCCGGATCAAAGCCATGAGATAAGAGGGAGCCTTGTAGCGACCAGGCAGGCAGCGGTTCAGTGTTTCCAGGTGTCCCCAGCACACGGTCTTTTGAATCTCCTTGACTTCGCGACCTTCCTTGAGAAGCCGTCGTAAAGCCTTGCAGTAGAGGGGATAACCGGCTTCCAGTTCACCGATGGTCAGCTTCGCCTGGGCCATGGAAGTCGGTCAGTACATACCTCAACCTATGCAACCGCGTGGACGCTGATGCTCCGGGGGGTTACAAACCCTCCCCGGAGCATCGATCTCGTTAGCCCAGCCAGGCGATGCAGTCGATCTCCACCTTGGATCCTTTCGGCAGTGCGGCCACCTGAACGCAGGCACGTGCAGGGCTGATGCCCTCTCCAAACATCTCGGCGTAGATCGCATTCACGGCTTGGAAATCGGCGAGGTCAACCAGATAAACAGTGGTGCGCACAACCTTGGATGCATCTGTGCCTGCCGCGCTCAGTACGGCTTGGAGATTGCACAGCACCTGTCTGGTTTCAGCTTCCACATCGCCATTGCCGACCATCTCTCCGCTGGCTGGGTCAAGGGGGATCTGACCGGAGCAGTACAGCCAGCCACCTGCTTGAACAGCCTGGTTGTAAGGCCCCACCGGTGCCGGAGCATCCGAGGTGGTGATGGCCTGATGGGCGGAGGTTGTCATGTGGTGGGTTCACAATGGGGCTGCATTTTCGCTTTCCGTGTTGATGGAGGCTTGTCCGGTCGAACTCGAGGGCCTTTGGCATAGCTATGGCGCCTCTGGTGCTGACTGGACATTGCAGGGAATTGATCTCAGCCTGCGGCGCGGTGAGCTGGTGGGCTTGCTGGGGCCCTCTGGTTGTGGAAAGACCACTTTGTTGCGGCTGATCGCTGGCTTTGAACAGCCCAGCAGAGGCGCCGTACGTCTTCATGGTCAGGAAGTGGCCAATCCGCAGCGTTCGCTTGCTCCGGAGCGGCGTGGTGTCGGCATGGTGTTTCAGGACTACGCGCTGTTCCCCCACCTCAACGCTTGGCAGAACACCTGTTTTGGGCTCCGTTCCGGTCAGGACACAGCCCGGGCGTCTTGGTTGCTCGAGCTGCTGGGACTCGAACAGTTCAGGTCGCGCTATCCCCATGAACTTTCCGGTGGGCAGCGTCAGCGTCTTGCCCTGGCCAGAGCCCTCGCACCATCGCCCTCTGTGGTGCTTCTGGATGAGCCCTTCTCCAATCTCGATGTGGAGGTGCGTTTGCGCTTGCGCAGTGAGCTGCCAGCTGTGCTCAGTGCCTGCGGTGCGAGCGGTGTGCTGGTGACCCATGACCCGGAGGAGGCCATGGCCATTTGCAGCCGTGTTGCGGTGTTGCGGGATGGGCATCTGCATCAATGCGCCAGCCCGCGAGAGTTGTTCGATTCGCCTGCAACGCCCTTCGTGGGCAGCTTTGTGCTGCAGCGCAATGTGTTGCCCGTCTGGGTGGAAGCTGCAGAGGGTTGCCTCCGGTGTGCCTTGGGTGATCTGGAAAGACCTCTGGATTTCGATGGGTCATTCCTTCCCGATGAAGCCACGGTGCTTGTGGCTCCTGAATCGATTTCACTGCAGGAAGATGCCAGTGGTGAAGCCCGTGTGATGGGGAGAGAGTTCCTGGGCCATAGCTGGCTTTACCGGGTTCAGGCCGGCGATCGGCAGTTGCGTCTGCTCCGTCCGCTTACGGAGGATTACTCCCGCGGCCAACAGTGCCGGTTGAGGCTGAAACCTGGCACGTCAGTTTTGCTTCATCCGCAGCGGCGACCCCTGCTCACTCGCGCCAGCTGAACCGAGCTGGACTCGTCAGCTGCGCCAGGTGTCCTTGTGTGATCTCAGCTGGGCCAGCTCTTGAGCAGAACCAGCCTGTAGGAACAGGTTGGTTCTGCGTTCTTCGGCGATCGTGCTGGGCAGGGTGATCCCTCCGCGTCTGCGCAGCTCACTGACCGATGTCAGACGTTTTGCAATGGCCTGGTTTTCTGGTCTGAGGGCGTGAGCCCAGCGCAGATTTCCCTCGGTGTATTCATGGGCGCAGTGCACCCAGGTTTCCCCAGGAAGCGTGTTGAGACGACGCAGGGCCTGATGCATGTCTTCGGCCGATCCTTCGAAAAGACGTCCGCACCCCCCCGCGAACAAGGTGTCACCGCAGAACAGCGCCGGTGTTGGGTCTTCATGGGAAGTGCCCTCGGGGAGCAGAAAGGCAACGTGTGCCCGGGTGTGAGCCTTCACATCGATCACCTGCACTGGTTGCCCCAGCAGATGCAGCTGCATGCCTGGTTTCACCGACATGGTTTGAAAGGGAATGCGCTCCCGGTCAGCCTCAGCGGCAACCACGCTTGCTTGCGGCCAGCGTTGAAGGAGCTTTGGCGTGCCACCGATGTGATCGGCGTGGTGGTGGGTTTGCAGGATGGCTTCCAGAGTTAGGTTCCGCTGCTCAAGCCAATCGATCACCGGCTCCCCAACGGCCGGGTCGATCACCACCGCCGTTCGGTTTCGGACCCAGATCCAGACCACGTTGTCTTGGAGGACCGGCAGAGGGAAGATTCCGCCGCTCTGAACGGATTGGCCCATCGTTAAAGTTTCGAACGATGCAGGCTTCCATGATCACCGTTGCACTGGCCAAGGGAGCACTGCTGCGGGATTCCGTGGACCGTTTCAAAACAGCTGGCCTGGATTTTTCCGCTGTACTGGACCCTGACAACCGCCAGTTGATGGTTCCATCCGTTTGCGGTCGAGCGAGAGCTCTGCTTGTACGTAACGGTGATGTGCCCGTCTATGTCGCTTACGGCCAGGCCCAGCTCGGTGTCGTCGGTTACGACGTGCTCCGCGAGCATCAGATGCCAGTGGCTCACCTGGCGGATCTCGGTTTTGGCGGCTGCCGCATGTCTGTGGCTGTGAAATCCAGCAGCGGTTACCAGCGCGTGACGGATTTGCCTCCCCACTGCCGCGTGGCCAGCAAATTCACACGCTGTGCTCGTCAGTATTTCGATTCCATCGACTTGCCCGTGGAGCTGGTGCACCTCTCCGGTTCTGTTGAGTTGGGTCCGATCACCGGCATCGCTGAAGCGATCGTTGATCTGGTGGCAACAGGACGGACCCTCAAAGACAATGGCCTCGTGGCCATTGAAGATCTCTTTCACACCACTGCGAGGCTCGTGGGGCATCCCCTATCGCTGCGTCTTGATCAAGGGGAGCTTCAGCAGATCATCACGGCCATGGATGTATCGCAACCCACTCCGGTGAGCGCAGCCTGATGGCCGGTTCGGACCTGCAACGCATCCGACGTCTTGGTCGCTACCTCGGGCAAGATCGTCGCCGTTTGCTGCTGACCCTCACGCTGTTGGTTCCCCTGGCTTTTGCCGGTGCTGTGCAGCCGCTGCTCATCGGTCAAGCCATCTCCATTCTTCGCACCGTGGCTGGTGCCACCAACGAAGCGGTGGTGCCCTTTCTTCAGCCTCTCGACAGCGTTCTTGCCCTGAGGCTGATCATCACGGCTCTGCTGGTGTCGGTGCTGATGCGCTTCGCTTTGCAGGTGGTTCAGCTCTCCAATATTCAGTTAGTGGGTCAGCGACTCACCGCCAGGATCCGTCGGGACCTCTTTACCCATGCGATGGATCTTTCTCTGAGGTTCCACGACCGCATGCCCGTGGGAAAGCTGCTGACGCGTCTCACCAGCGATGTGGATGCTTTGGCAGAGGTCTTCGCCAGCGGCGCTGTCGGTGTGCTCACTGACTTGGTCACGCTCACCGTGATCGCCGTCACCATGCTCCTGATCGAGTGGCGCTTGGGTCTGCTTCTTCTTGCTACCCAGGTGCCTGTGACCCTGGCGATTCTCTGGTTGCAACGTCGCTACCGAAAGGCCAATTACAAAGTTCGTGAAGAGCTGTCTCAGCTCAACGCTGATTTTCAGGAAAACCTGCAAGGCCTGGATGTCGTGCAGATGTTTCGTCGTGAAGCGTTCAACGGTGAACGCTTCAATCGCACGGGTCGGGCCTATCGGGAGGCTGTGAATGGAACGATCCTTTTCGATAGCAGCATCTCCGCTTTCCTGGAATGGGTCGCTCTGGGCGCAGTAGCTGTGGTGCTTGCACTGGGCGGGGGGATGGTCACGGCCGGGGCGATGGGGCTTGGAACCCTCACGGCCTTCATCCTGTATTCCCAGCGTCTGTTTGATCCACTGCGCCAGATGGCTGAGCGTTTCACGCAAATCCAAGGTGGGCTCACGGCTGTTGAGCGGATCGGGGAACTGCTGGAGCAACCACTTGAGATTCGTGATCTCTCGGGTGATGCCCCCTCAGCTGCCTCGGATGGATTCACGAGGCCCTTACAGGTGATGCCCTCAAAGCGCGGTGAGGTGATTTTTGAAGGAGTGCATTTCGCCTACCGCTCTGATGAGCCGATCCTTCAGGATCTCAGCTTTCGGATTGCACCTGGTGAGCATGTGGCCCTGGTGGGTCCCACCGGATCCGGCAAGACCACCATCATCCGTTTGCTATGTCGCCTGTATGAGCCCCAGCAAGGACGAATCCTGCTTGACGGCCGCGACATTCGTACCCTCCCTCTGATCGAGCTGCGTCGTCAGCTTGGTGTGGTTCTTCAGGACACCTTCCTGTTCAGTGGCAGCGTTGCAGACAATCTCCGCCTGGATCGCGACATTGATGATCGCCAGCTGCGTGCGGTCTGCAGGGACCTTGGATTGAACGGTCTGCTGGGTCGACTCCCCCAGGGTCTTGAGACGGAACTACGGGAAAGGGGAGGCAATCTCAGCTCTGGTGAGCGTCAGCTCCTTGCCGTAGCGAGAGTGGCGATCCGCAATCCCAACGTGCTGGTCATGGATGAGGCCACGGCGTTCATGGACCCCTCCACTGAGGCCACCCTGCAACGTGATCTGGATCGACTGCTCGAACGGCGCACAGCTGTGGTGATTGCCCACCGCCTCGCCACGGTGGAGGCTGCTGATCGGATCCTGGTGCTGCGTCGTGGTCGTCTGATCGAGCAGGGCACACACCTGCAGCTTCGGGCTCAGGGCGGTCTCTATGCCGAACTGGCAGAGCTTCAAGAGCGGGGATTGGCTCGGCTCTGAGCGTTCATCCATTCGATCAGGAGCTCCCTCAGCTTGTCCGGTTGCTCTCGCATGGCTAGATGTCCGCAGGACGTGATCTGCCGGTAGTCATGGTGGGGGCTGTACGCCGCCAGGTGTTTCACATAACCGGGTTCCATCACTTGATCGTTGTCGCCGCTAATCCAGAGGCTCTCCACAGCCAGTTGAGCCACAAGGCCAGGAAGTTCGCGCACGGCCCCGCGGCAGGTGCTGTTCACGAGCAGTCCACGAGCGGCGCGTTGTTCAGCCTTGAAAGGACCCAGCGCACCGATGGGTGAAGGCCAACCCCTGCAGGCCTCGGGACGCAGCTCCAGCATCAGATTCCCAAACCAGCGCAGACGACGAAATGGCCGTGGTTGGTAGATGCCACCTCCTGCCGCGAGCTGAACGACTCCGCAGAGATGCGAATGCTTTTGACGGCGCAATTCCGCTTCGGCATGCAGCACCACACTGCCGCCGAGGGAATGTCCCATCAGCATGAATGGACGTCCCTGTGCCCTGTTGATGGCCGCTTCGGCCAACCAACGTCCGTAGCTCGCCAGGTTCGGCTGCAAACCATAGGGCCTGGGCGTACTGCCAAAACCGGGTAAATCCGGGCACCACAGCTCGATCTCCGGATGGTGCTGGGCCCAGCCTTCTGCGAATGGTGCCCAGACCTGCTTGCTCAGAAGCCAGCCATGAACTGCGATCAACAGGCGGTCGGCGGTCATGGGGACAGATCAAGCCTGTCCACCATGCCGCTCTTTTCTCCATCGGTGCGTCAGGATCGTCCTGAAATTGCCCCGTCCGGTGACCGACCACTCCTCCCTGACGCCTGAAATCATGCAGGCGATGTATGGCGATCAGGCGCAGCTGTGTGTGTCACCCAGCGACCAACTGACGTTGGTCTTCAGTCAGCATCGCCCGTTTGATCTGGTGGAGCTAGAGCAGCTGCTGGAAGCGGTGGGATGGAGTCGTCGGCCCGTCAGGCGTGTGCGTAAGGCTCTTGATCACAGTCTGCTGCGGGTTGGCCTGTGGCGGCATGATCTCCGGGTTCCACGCCTGGTCGGATTTGCCCGCTGCACCGGCGATGGTGTGCTGGAGGCCACCATCTGGGATGTCGCCGTGCACCCCCTCTATCAGGGGTCTGGTTTGGGCAGCCAGCTGATGGACTACATCCTCGATGCCTTGCGAACACTCGGTACTGAGCGAGCCACCTTGTTTGCAGACCCCGGTGTTCTTCCGTTTTACAAGCGTCTGGGCTGGGATTTGGAACCCGGTGGTCATCGCTGTGGCTTCTGGTACGCCAACTGATCGTGCCCGTAGTCACAGGCCAGTTGCTCCGCGGAAGCACCACCCTTCCAGCGTCGCCGCAGCACGGCGTTGCGCCAGCTACGGCGGAGGACGCCGTCTTGATCCCAACGCCGACCATCCGTGGTAATCGGCGCGCCAATCCGGCGCAGGCGCGTGATCCTGCTCAGGCGTTCAACCAGGTCGAGATCTTCCATCAGCGGTAGCTCTTTGAAGCCACCGCATCGCTGATAGAGACTTCGATGAATCAAGAGACCCTGGTCGCCATAAGGGCGTTGCAGCCATCGGCTGCGTAGGCGCACGAGCTGTTCCAGAAGGCATCGAGCCCATGTGGATGGCTCGATGTGCAAATCGAAGTACCAACCGTCGTCTTGGGCGCCCGGTGATTGCAGCACCGAAGCAACTTGAGCCTGCCACCCTGGCGCTAGTCGGCTGTCGGCATGCAGGAACAGCAGCCAATCCCCTCTGGCTTCGCCGGCCGCGATCGCCAGCTGACGTCCGCGGCCAGGGGGGTGCACGCTGAGAACGTGCGCACCGCTTAGCTCTGCGACCTGCGGGCTCCCATCGCTGCTGCCGCCGTCACTGATCAGAATTTCCAGCTGGCGTCGACTCCGCTGCAGGTCTGCCAGAAGAAGCGGTAAGCGCGTTGCCTCATTCAGGCAGAGCACGATCACGCTCAGTTGAGGCTTGCGCATGTTCATTCCAGCCAAGCCTTGAGATCTTGGAAGTGGTCGATGTCATTGCGTTCACCCAGTTCAGCGGGCTCCAAGCCGTGTTGAAGAGCCCGTTCGCGGGTGAGACGACACACCTGGTCGGTGCCCCATGGCATCGAATGAAATGGCCAGCGGGGTGCTCCAGGTTCTGAGCCATTCAGGCCCAGCAGCCAGTAGCCCCCGTCTTGGGAGGGGCCCAGCACCACAGGAGTTTCTTTCAGAGCTTCGATGGCCAGCATGAGATCACGTTCCTCAAGATCGGGCAGATCCGTTCCGATGAGAAGCACCGGTGATCCGGGGTGCTGGGTTCTGGCCCGAAGCACCTCCCGTCGCATCCGGTTTCCGAGGTCCCCACGTGCTTGGCCGATGACCTTGGCCTGGGGAATTGATGCCAGCCAACGTCGACGTGCCCGGGGGCCCGCGCCGCTAACGGCGATGTGGACATGGAACAGCTGCTGCTCCGCCACGCGCTTCGCGACCGTCAGGGTGTGAGCAATCAGTCGTGACTGGATGCGAGCGGCTGGCGATGCTCCGAGGGTATGCGCCAGTCTCTGTTTGCAGCGACCGCTGGCTGGCCAGCGCGTCATCACCACCAGCACTGGCTGGATCATGGGATCAGCTGGGCGGAGATCACTGCTGGCGGGGCAGCTCTTCGGGAGTCACCGTTAGCTCCACCGTCTCGCCATCACGCTCAACCACGATGGACATCACCTGACCGACGCGTCCGCGGTCCACCGCCAGCTGCACCTGTGATGGGTCTTGCACCTTGGTGCCGTTGACTTCGCGGATCAAATCGCAGGCCTGGATTCCTCCACGGGAGGCTGGGCTATTGCCCACCACCTCAATCACAAGCGCACCATTCAGCTCGGGCACCTGACAGAAGTCGCTTGTGGCGTTGATCTCTTTGGCGAGCTGGGGGGTCAGACTCTGGAGGCGAACCCCGATGAAGGGGTGGGAGGCCTGACCGGTGCTGATGATCTGCTGGGCAATGCGCTTGGCCAGATTGATTGGGATGGCAAAGCTGAGGCCTGCTCCCGGCGCCTGCCGGATCGCCGTGTTGATTCCAATCACCTGACCGGCGGCATTGATCAGTGGACCGCCACTGTTGCCAGGATTCACCGCTGCATCGGTTTGGATGTAGGGAACTCGCTGCCCTTCCCCCACGGCATTGGTGCGGTCCACAGCACTGATGATCCCCGCCGTCACTGTGTTGTTCAGGCCGAGTGGATTGCCGATGGCGATGGCCCACTCTCCGGGTTTGAGATTGTTGGAATTGCCCAGCGGGGCGACGGGCAGCTTGTCGGCTACCACCCGCACCAAGGCCACATCCGTCAGGGGATCGCCACCCAGCACATCACCACGGAAGCTGCGGCCATCCGGAAGTGTCACGGAAACCTGATCGGCTCCCTCTACCACGTGAGCATTGGTGAAGATCAATCCGTCGGAACGGGTGATGAATCCCGACCCCTGACCGGCCTGCTGCTGGACGGGTGGACGGCCTCCAAACAGGTTGCCTAGCGGATTGATCACGCGCTTGATGGTGTCGATCCGAACCACAGCTGGGCCCACCCGATCAACGGCTTGAACGATTACGTTTTTGCCCGGTTGCAGAGGTGCTGAACGCGGGCCGTCACTCACTTCCGGCAGCGGTTCACTGGCCGGAGACTCGTTAAGTCCGACACGGTCTCGCCAGGAGCTTCCACAGCTGCTCAGGCTTGTGCCGAGAAGGCCGATCCCCAGAAGCACTGAAATCCTCTGCAGTGAGCGCTGGGTGGCGGGGGCCATGAACATCCGTGACTTGGACAGAGTCTCATTAAAGACGGATCAATCGGCCAGAGGTGCGTAGATTCAGCCTCGTTGATTCAGGCGACGTAGTGCTGACGGGCAGTGAGCTTTGGAGTCAGGTTCAGCAGGCCCTACAGAGCAACCTCAGCAAGCCCACCTTCGAAACCTGGATCCGACCAGCACAGTGCAGTGGATTCCGCGATGGAACGCTCACGCTGCTGGCTCCCAACAGCTTTGCCAGCAATTGGCTGCGCAAGAACTACGCCAGCACCATCGCTGAAGTGGCCGGTGAGATCGTCGGTCGACCTGTGACGGTGTCGGTTCAAGCCCGCGACGGGGATGAGCCTCAGGCCGCTGCTGGCGCCGCTAGTGCCGCCACTGCTGTTGCTCCTGAACCCACCCCCGTGGCGGCCCCCCCGCCTAAGGCATCCGCCTCGGCGCCGAGGCGGCTACCTGGCCTAAACATGCGGTATGTGTTCAATCGCTTTGTGGTCGGGCCCAATAGCCGCATGGCGCATGCGGCTGCTCTGGCCGTGGCGGAAGCACCGGGGCGTGAGTTCAACCCGCTGTTCATCTGCGGCGGTGTGGGGCTTGGCAAGACCCATCTGATGCAGGCCATCGGCCACTACCGCCTGGAAATCGATCCTGAGGCCAAGGTTTTTTACGTTTCCACCGAAACCTTCACCAATGACTTGATCGTGGCCATCCGTAAGGACGGCATGCAGGCCTTCCGAGATCGTTATCGAGCTGCGGATCTGATTCTTGTGGATGACATTCAGTTCATTGAGGGAAAGGAATACACCCAGGAGGAGTTTTTCCACACATTCAATGCATTGCATGAGGCCGGTCGCCAGATCGTGATCGCCAGCGACCGTCCGCCCAGTCAGATTCCACGGCTTCAAGAACGTCTGATCTCACGGTTCTCCATGGGATTGATCGCTGACATTCAGGCCCCTGATCTGGAGACGCGTATGGCGATTCTGCAGAAAAAGGCAGAGCAGGAACGGGTCTCGCTTCCCCGAGATCTCATTCAGTACATCTCTGGTCGCTTCACCTCCAACATCCGTGAACTGGAAGGTGCCTTGACCCGGGCTGTCGCGTTTTCATCGATCACTGGCATGCCAATGACCGTCGAGTCGGTTGCACCGATGCTGGATCCCAGCGGTCAGGGTGTGGAAGTCACGCCTGAACAGGTGATCGACAAAGTGTCAGAAGTGTTTGGTGTGTCGGCGGACGATATGCGCAGCAGCAGCCGTCGCCGTGCAGTCAGCCAGGCACGCCAGGTGGGAATGTTCCTCATGCGTCAGGGCACGGGACTGAGCTTGCCTCGCATCGGAGACACCTTCGGGGGGAAGGACCACACAACGGTGATGTATGCCATCGAACAGGTGGAAAAAAAACTCGCCAGCGATCCTCAAGTGGCAAGCCAAGTGCAACGTGTGCGTGATCTGCTCCAGATCGATTCCAGGCGCAAGCGCTAGGCAAGCTTCCCCGGCTCCTAGCTTTTGCTTAGAACACCGCTTGGAAGATGTCCATCTGCACCACACCCACGACCTGATTCACCGGATTAGGACCGGCTGGCGTGGCAGAGAGCGAGAAGGTGTATGTGTCTGCAGGTGGGTTGGTTCCCGCTTTGAAGGCAACCGTGACGGTTTCTCCAGGGGCAACTGGAGTGTTGAACTGCACATCGATTGTGCGAGCACCTTCGCTGAACTCTGCAGTGACAGGTATGGACCTGCCCTCTTGCCGCGGTGTGCCGATGAAAGCATTGACGGGAACGGCACCGTAATAAAACGCCGGTTGAACCCCCCGGATTTGTTCAAGGTTCAGATGTTTCAAGTCGGCGTTGGCGCCTTCGGGAAGATGAACCGTTAGGTAAAAAACAGCACAACAGTCGAAGGCATACCAGCGGAAGTTCGTGAGCTTGGCCTTGGTGGGCACGGCTACGAAGTTGGTCTGACCGTTGATCTCAAGTGTCGGTCCAGCCGATGGCAACAGCAAGAGGGCCGCTGCGAGGCCAGCAGTTAAACGAAGCATGGGCTGATCATGGGGGGGGGGAGATCACTCAGCTAGGGCCGGTCCAGCCGGCGAGGTGTCGAGCCGCTGCTGACTGGCTGAGTCGTCGGGCGGCTGGCAGGGCTGGTTCCAATTGAGCCGAGCTGAACGGAGGCAGCGGACGCGTGCGAAGCCAGCTTCCCCAGCGGAACTCGTGATAAGGAATCAGGGGCTGTGGCTTGATCCGTCGTTCTTTCTTGAGCTTCCACACCAGGCTTCGGTATGGATCGTCCTGCAGGTCAAGAAGAGAGGTCGGGAGAGTTGAGGGAGGCCATGGCCCATTGCCGCGCCCATCGTGGAGATAGAGCCAACCGCGTTGCTGAAGAGCCGCTAGCGCATCATCCCGATCGTCACTTTCGAGTTCGGAGATCACGTAGCCATAGGTGGTGACGTCAGGGTCCATCTCCAGCAGGGCCCGCAGACGATGATGACGATCCACCATCCAGAGCTGTCCGTTTTTATTGCGCACCAGAGGAACGGGTTTGCCGCGGAGGTAGCTCAGTCGTTCGGTCTTGCTGTCCTCACTAAAGTCGCGCTGACGGCTCCACACCTCGGCGAACCCCACGCACATCTGGGTGGGTTGCAGTGCACTCACCTTGACCTCAAATAGATCGTGCTCGCCGTCGTGATCAGGAATTCGGTCGAAATGGGGCAGGTGCAGGGTGAATTCCGCAACGTTCCTCACCTAACCCTATGCGGATCTCAACGGTTCTTCAGTGTCGAAAGGGCTGCAACACATCCATCTGAAGCACACCGACCATCTGGGGGATGGGATCGGGACCTGCGGGAATGGCCGACAGGGAAAAGGTGTAGAGATCTGAGGGCGGATTGGTGCCCACCCGAAAGGCCACGGTGACGGTGTTACCCGGTGTGACTGCTGGGTTGAAACGCACCATGACATTGCGCGCCTGATCGCTGAAGTCGGCTTCGACGGCAATCCCCTCCCCTTCGCGTCGGGGGGTCCCCAAAAAGGCTCTGACGGGAACGGCACCTCGCAGAAATGCCGGCTTCACCCCACGGATCTGTTCGAGGCTGATGGCGCCGAGCCCCGCATTGGCACCAGCTGGAAACTCGAGCACCAGGTAGTAAACGGCTCGTCCTTGGAAGGCATACCACTGGTAATTCACTAGTTTTGCCTTGGTGGGCACGGCTACGAAGCTGGTTTGA
>MDTA01030232.1_pt1 | contig 12320 bp, 12 predicted proteins | sample 811151 | NCBI WGS metagenome assembly MDTA01 (sample SAMN05326648, study PRJNA326480) | marine metagenome | isolation source: seawater | place: Indian Ocean: South | collected 2010
ACGTTGATAGGCTGGATGTGGAAGCGCAGTAATGCGTGCAGCTGACCAGTACTAATAGCTCAATTGGCTTGATTTATGCACTGAAAAAAATTTTAATAAGATATTAATATTAAAAAAAATTATTAAAAAATAAAAGCATACACATATAGGCCTTATTTGTATTTAATATTACAGTGATACAATTCAAGTAATATATTAAATTTTTTGATGCTAGCAATCATACAAGCAAGAACGAGCTCTAAAAGATTTCCAAAAAAAGTATTATACAAAATAAACTCTAAACCATTAATTATTAGAGTTGTGAATAATGCTTTAAAATCAAATTTATTATCAAATTTAATAGTAGCTACCTCAAAAGAGAAATCTGATGATCAATTAGTTAAATTAATTAAAAAATCTAGATTAAAATATTTTAGAGGAAGTTTGAAGAATGTAGCTTTAAGGATGTTAAACGTAGCTCAAATAAACAATGCAAAATATTTTATGAGGCTAAGTGGGGACAGCCCGTTAATTGATTATAAAATTATTGATTTTGCAATAAAGATTTTAAACAAGAATAAAAATGTTGATATAGTTACCAATGTATTCCCAAGAACCTTCCCAAGCGGTCAATCAGTGGAGATAATTAAAACTAAAGTTTTAAAAAACTATATTTCAGATTTCAATCAGAGCGAAAAAGAGCATGTTACTACTTTTTTTTATTCTAATAGTAAAAAATTTAAGATTATCAATTTTAGAAAAAAGATTAATAGTTATAAAGATTTACCTAAATTAAGTGTAGATTACAAATCAGATTTAAAAAAAATAAAAAAATATATCAATGATTAGAGCTGGAATAATAGGAATGGGCGTTGGTGAAAAACATTTACAGGCCATTAACGGTTACAGAAATTGTAAGGTTGTATCAATTTTGGAAAAAAATAAAAAAAAAATCTCTTCCTTAAAAAAAAAGTATAAAAACATTAATTTTTTTACTAATGAAAAATTATTTTTTTCAAAAAATAATTTGAATTTAATTTCAATTGCCAGTTATGATGAATTTCATTTTAACCAAATTATTCAGTCATTAAGAAAAAATTGTCATGTAATCGTTGAAAAACCAGTCTGTTTAACTGAAAAGGAGTTAAAAAAAATTAATAAAATTCTTAAATTAAGCCCAAAAATATATTTTACATCTAACCTAGTTTTGAGAAAAAATGATCTTTTTAACCAGATTAAGAAAAAAATAAACAATAAAGACGTTTATCATATTGAAGCATCTTACTTATGGGGGAGGAAAGAAAAAATTTTTCAATGGAGATCAAAAACTAAAAATTATAGTTTAACTTTAGGTGCCACAATACATATATTAGACTTAGTTTGTTGGTTATTAAATTCGAAACCTATATCAGTAGTCACTAAAACAAATAAAAAAATTACAAAAAACACAAAATTTAAAAAATTTTCTTTTGCGAGTTATATTTTTACTTTTCCTGGAAATATAGTTGTTAATTTGAAAGCAGATGCAGTGTGTGTTCACCCTCACTATCATTCACTCAAAATTTTTGAGAAAAATAAAACATTTATTTCAGATTTATCTGGACAACTTGTAATCAAAAAAAAAATTGGAAAAGATAATTTTAAAATTGTAAATACTAATTATAAGTATCCAGACAAAAAAAATAGAGGTAATTTTATAAGAGAATTTTTGGACTCAATTCTTGATAACAAGCCCTCTTATCCTTCAAAAAAAGATATATTTAACCTTATGTCAGCTTGTTTTTCCGCTGATTTATCCGCAAGATATGGTAAAGAAATAAAAATTAAATATTTTAATGATTAAATTCTCTGTTGCAAATATTAACAATAAATTAATTAATGATGTTAACTCTGTGCTTAAAAGTGGCTGGTTAACTCATGGACGTTTCACGGAAATGTTTGAGTCAGAAATAAAAAAATTTACTGGATCAAAGTATTGTACATTAGTATCTAGTTGTACTGCAGCACTGCATCTTTCTTGTTTAGCTTTGAAATTAAAAAAGGGAGATGAGGTAATAGTACCTGCGATGACACATACAGCGACAGCTCATGCTGTTGAATATACAGGTGCAAAAACTATTTTTGCAGATATTGATATTGAAAGTGGAAATATTAATATTCCTTCATTAAGAAAAAAAATCACTAAAAAAACTAAGGCAATAATAATTGTGCATATGGCTGGAAGATCATGTGAATTGAGAGAAATATTAAAAATTTGTAAAACTTATAAAATTAAATTAATTGAAGACTGCGCTCACAGTCTAGGAACAAAATACTCAAAAAAACATGTGGGCAATTTTGGAGCATCTGGGTGTTTTTCTTTTTACCCAACAAAACAAATCACAACTGGAGAAGGTGGCGCTTTGATTACAAATGATTATAAATTTTATAAAAAAATCAAAACTTTAAAAGCATTCGGTATAGATAAAGATATAAAAGATAGAAAGAACCCTGGTGAATATAACGTAAATTTTTTAGGTTTCAATTACAGGATGACTGATTTCCAAGCAGCAATGGGCCTTAATCAAATAAAGAAATATAAAGATAATTTAATCAGAAGAAGAGAAATAGCAAAAAAATATATAAAATTACTAAAAACAAATAAAAATATAAATTTACCTAGATATAATAATAATGACTCATATTTTGTGTTTCAAATTTTACTAAAAAAAAAATCTGATAAACTTTTTTTGATGAAACAATTTAAAAAATTTAAAATTGGAGTTTCAGTGCATTACGGAACTCCCTTGCCATTAATGACATACTACAAAAAAAAATATGAAATTAAAAAAAGAGACTATGTTAAATCAAAAAATTATGGTGACAGAGTATTATCTTTGCCTGTCTACCCAAAACTTAAAAATAAAGAAATTGATTATATTAGTAAATTAATAAATAAATATACAAACTGATGAAAATTTTACTTACAGGTGGAAATGGTTTTATTGGGCATAACTTAGCTATTCATTTAAAAAATAAAGGACATCAAGTAAATATTTTAGATAGCTTAAGCGTAAATAATTTATTGTCCTTTACAGACAGTGAAATAGTTAATCAAAAACTATACAGATCAATTTTAAATGAAAGAATAAACTTATTAAACTCTAACAATATAAATTTACAAGTTGTTGATGCAAGAGATTATCATCTTTATTCTAAAATTTACTCATCCATAGACCCTGAAATCGTAATTCATTTAGCAGCTGTTTCACATGCAAATAAATCAAACAAAGATCCTCATAATACTTTTGATCATAGTTTAAGAACTTTGGAAAATACCCTGGATGTTTGCAGAGTAAATAAAACACACGTAATATATTTATCTTCAAGCATGGTTTACGGAAATTTTACCTCAGGAATTGTAAATGAGAAAACACCTTGTAATCCTATTGGAATATATGGAACTTTAAAATATTATGGAGAACTGATTGTAAAAGCTTACAATGAGGTTTTTGATTTACCATATACAATTATACGTCCATCTGCATTATATGGAGAAAGATGTGTTAGCAGAAGAGTAGGACAAATTTTTATTGAGAATTTAGTTAACAATAATGAAATTACAATTAATGGAAATGGTGAAGATAAGTTGGACTTTACTTATATCGAAGATTTTATAGATGGTGTTGAAAAATGTTGCTCAAATAAAAATGCTATTAATCAAACTTTTAATTTAACCTATGGAAACTCAAGACCAATAATTGATTTAATTGAAATATTAAAAAGTAATTTTGATAATGTACGAGTGGTTAAAAAACAAAGAGAGGCATTTATGCCAGAAAGAGGCACGTTAGATATTTCCAAGGCAAAAGATTTAATTAATTTTGAGCCACAAAATCCAATTGAAATTGGTTATCAGAAATATATTAAGTGGTATAAAGAATTTTTTAATAAAGTTTCATAAAATATAGTGTTAAAAAAACCTTTTATTATTGCCGAGATAGGAAACAATCATGAGGGAAGTTTTTCTACAGCAGCAAAACTAGTCGAGGAAGCTGCTAAAGCTGGAGTTGATGCAATTAAATTTCAAACTTTTGAACCCGATCAATTTATTAATAGTTCAGAGAAAAAAAGATTTAAAACATTAAAAAAATTTAAGTTATCAGATCAAAATTTTATTGATTTAGCAAAAATAGCTAAAAATAAAAAATTAAAATTTATTTCTACACCACTAGATATAAGAAGCGTATATTTTTTAAAAGATAAAGTTGATATGTTTAAGATTGCATCTAGTGATAACAATTATTATGATTTAATAAACTTAGTTCTAAGTTTTAAAAAAACGACTATATTTTCAACAGGGCTATTAGATAGCAATGAATTAAAAAAATTTTTAAAATATGTGAAAAATAAGTCTAAAAATTTTAACGATAACTACTTTCTTCATTGTGTTTCATCATATCCAACAAATTTAAAGCATACTAATCTAGAGAGAATAAATTTTATTAAAAAATTAAATATAAAGAATGTTGGATTTTCTGACCATACAGTTGGACTTTCAGCATCTTTAGCTTCATTTTTTTATGGAGTTAAAGTAATCGAAAAACATTTTACGCTTGATAATAACTTTTCAAAATTTAGAGATCACAAACTATCTTTAAATCCTAAAGATATGGCTAAACTTGTTTCGACGATAAATGATTTCGCAGACCTTCAAACTAAATATAATCCAAAACTTTCTGAGGATGAAAGAAAAAACATTTTAAGCATGAGAAGATCATTCTACGCAAAAAAAAAAATATTAAAAAAAACAATTTTAACTAAAGATCATATTAAGTTTGTTAGACCAGCAAAAAAAAATAGTTTTAATTTAAGTTCACAACTTATTGGTAAGAGAATAATAAGAGACTTGAAACAACACACTCATATAAAAAAAGAAGATATAAAACGTTGATTGTGTTAGTGTTATAGACAATTCTATATTTTATAAAAAGGATAAAATTTATTTATGTGTGGAATATCAGGAATAATAACTTCAAATAATATTGCTGATTATAATTTTCAATCTACTCTAAATTTAATGAAAAAAAGAGGTCCAGATTTTCAAAATTATACTATTGGAAAATTTGGAAATAAAAGTTTTGCTCTTCTACATTCAAGGCTTGCAATTATAGATCTGCAATCATCAGCAAATCAACCTTTCATTGATAAAGATTATTATCTTATTTTTAATGGAGAAATTTATAATTACATAGAGTTAAGAAAAAAATTAAAAAAAAAAAATTATCATTTTAAAACTAAAAGTGATACTGAAGTGATCATAAAAGCTTTCCAGGAATACGGAGAAGATTGTGTAAATTATTTTAATGGAATGTGGGCTTTTGTTATCTGGAATAAAAAAAAAAAGAATTTTTTTTTTCTAGAGATAGATTTGGAGAAAAGCCACTTTATTATTTTCGAGATAAAAAAAATTTTATTTTTGGATCTGAAATTAAATTTATTAAGAACATTTTAGGTGATAAAATGAAGTTTAATAAAAATAAGATTTATGATTTATTAAATTTTGGATATAAATCTTTACATAAAGATAATGAAACTTTTTATAAAGATATCTTTAGTTTAAACAGTGGAGAAAATTTGATCATTGATCAAAATTTTTCAATAAAAAAAAAAAAATACTGGTCACCAGAACTTAAAATAAATAATGATATTTCTTACAAAGATGTTTTAAACGAAACAGACAAAATTTTATCAAACTCTCTAAATATAAGGATGAGATCTGATGTGCCATTAGCTTTCTGTTTGAGTGGAGGGATAGACTCTGGTTATTTAGCATCATTAGCTCAAAAAAAATTTTCTAAACAAATTTCTACATTTTCAATAATTGATGAAGATCCAAGGTATAATGAAGAAGTAAATATTAACAAAATTGTAGATGATCTAGGGTGCCATAATAATCAAATTTTTTTAGGTAAAAATGAAAATTTCTTTCAAAAAATGAGAGAATTAATTAATCAACATGACTCACCTATATCAACTTTATCTTATTACATTCATTCTTTTTTAAGTGAGCAAATATCAAAAAAAGGTTTTAAGGTTGCAATTTCTGGAACTGGAGCTGATGAAATTTTTACAGGCTATTATGAACACTTTCATCTTTATTTTGCATCACTCGATAAAGATAATATCAGTTTTAATGATGAGTTGGAGTCATGGAAAAAAAATGTTTTACCAATTATTAGAAATAAAAAACTCAAAAAATTTGATTTATATATTAAAAACCCTAAGGATACATCAACATCTTTTGATTTGCCTTATGATTTAAAAAAAATAATGCGAAGTGAGAATACAAAAATATTTATGAATCAAGATTATAAAACAATAAAAGATCCTTTGAAAAATAAATTATTAAATGAACTTTTTCAAGAAGTTGTTCCAGTTATATTAAGACATGATGATTTGAATTCCATGAACTATTCAATTGAAAATAGAAGTCCATATTTAGATCATAATTTGTTTGAATTTATGTTTCAGGTCCCTTCAAAGTATCTAATAAAAAATTCTTTTCAAAAAAGAATTTTGAGAGATATTTCAAAAGATATTTTAGTTAATGAGGTCAGAACTTCTAGGCAAAAATATGGATTTAATGCTAATCTAAATTCTTTAGTCTCAAGAGATGATTTAATTGATTATTTTACAAAAAATATTGATATTCTTGATGAATATATTGAAGTAGATAAATTAATAAAATTTTTAAAAGAAGAAAAAAATTTATTTGATGGAGAAAAAAATAAATTTATATTTTCATTATTAAGTTGTAAAATTTTTTTAGAATTGAATTCGTAAAAATGAAATTTTTTGAAGTTATTTTTGGTGAAAAAATTTATTTTATTTTAAGTTTCTTTATCAAATTATTCCTAATTTATAAAGGTTTCAAAATAGGTAAAAATTTTTACATTAAAAATTTTCCTGATCTTAAATTAAACGCTGAACAAAATAATGTTATTATAGGTAATAATGTTTGTATTCTTGGTAAAATAGATATCAGAACAAGAGAGAAAGGTTATTTAAAAATTGGTGATAATGTTAAAATTGAGAAAGGCTGTAGGTTTGTAGCAGCAAGAGAGGGAAAAATAATTATAGATAGTAATGCTGTCATTACATTAGACGCGATTATAAATGGTGGTGGTGATATTTATATTGGTAAATACACTGTAATTGGTCCAAGAAATGTCATCAATTCCAATGAACATCTTTTTAAAAAAAATCAAATTATTCAACAACAAGGTTTTTTGCATAAAGCAGTTTTTATTGGAAGTGATTGTTGGACAGGTGCGAATGTAACAATTGCAAAAGGTACTAAAATAGCAGATAAGTCAATTATTGGTGCTAATTCTTTTGTGAATAAAGATACAGAAGAGTCCAGTATCTATGGAGGTGTCCCAATTAAAAAAATAGGTGAAAGAAATTAGCTATGATTAGATTTTGTAAAAATTGTGTCATTCCAAATTCTAAACCAAATATTACTTTTAAAAATGGAATTTGCACAAGTTGTTATTTTCATTCAAATACAAAAAAAAAAAAAATTAATTGGGATACCAGAAAAAAAGAATTTGATAGTTTAATTGATAAAATTAGAAAAAAAAAAAATGAGGGATTTGATGTATTAGTACCAGTTAGTGGTGGCAAAGACAGTATTACACAGGTTCACTATATGCTTAAAGCAGGATTAAGAGTTCTGGCTCTTAATGTTGATTATGGTTTCAAAACAGACATTGGTGATTATAATTTGAATTTAATTCCCAAAATGGGTGCTAGTTTATTTGTCTTCAGACCAAACATGAAAATACATCGAAAAGTTTTAAAAATTTCATTTGAGAAATATGGGGATCCAGATTTAATGAGCCATTGTTTATTGCATGCGCTACCTATTAAAACAGCTATAAAATTTAATATCCCCCTTGTTTTTTTAGGAGAGAATTCCGCTTATGAATATAGTGGTGACAAGACTTATGATGAAAAAAAAATGAGTTTTAAGTGGTTCAAAAATTATGCTGCAAACAATGGTATTACACCAAAAAAATTTTCAAAAAAACACAATATTTCTTTTAATAAAATGGATATTTATAATTTACCGAGTAAAAATGAGCTAAATAAAACTAATGCGGTTTTTACAAGCTATTTCTTTAAATGGGATTCTGAAATAAATCTTAAAATTGCAAAAAAGTATGGATTTCAAACACTAAAAAAAAATGGAGAAGGCACTTACAGAAATTATGTAGGAATCGACGAAAAAATAAACAGGATACATCAATATTTAAAATATCTTAAATTTGGATATGGAAGAGCTACAGATCATGCATGTGAGGATATAAGAAACGGAAGGATTAATAGAAGTAAGGCAATAAATCTAGTTAAAAAATTTGATAGAGTTCCAATTACGAAATATTATTATAAAGAATTTATTGATTTAATTGGAGTAAGTGAAGAAAGTTTTTTTTCAACATTAAAAAAATATACAAACAGAAAGCTTTTTAATATTAATAAAAAAAACCTCTTGTTCAAATTTAATAATTTTAATTGAATGCTTAGTAAAAAAATCAGGAAATTTAATACTAAGAGTAAGCTAAATATAGAACTTACTTTGATTAAAAAAATTAAATTAAAAAAAGATCAGCAAATAACTTTTGTTGAACACTCAAAAGGAAAAATTAAAGAGTTTGATGTAGTAAAAAAAGATTGGGGTTATTACGCAACACCTTCAATAAATAAAAGATTGAAAAAATTTAGATACGAATGCGCTTTAATAAAGAATAGTCAAAATAAATTTTTTTTATGTCTTATTAATAAAGATATGAAAAAAAAATTTATTTTGTATTTAAAGAAAGATGGACAAAAAATTGTATGTTGGCTTAATTCTAATAATTTAAAATTAATTGAAAATTTAAATTTATAAAATAATGAATATTTATATTAAAGTAGAAGTTAAACGCAGAGAGCTTGAGTCAAGATTGTTATTGGCTATGGCTGCTGCTGAAAGAGGCCATCAAGTTTTACTTGGAGCCAGCAATTTAACATTAGATTTAGTTAGACAAAAAAAATTAAAACCAGGAATAATTTTAGAAAAAAGTATTGTGCCATCAAGAAAAAGAATAAATCAACTTAAGATTTATAAAAAAATTAATTGTAGAATTACCGTTATTGATGAGGAAGGTGGTTTTATAAATAATAACTTTACTAAATTTTTAATAAAAAGATTCTCTAAGGAGTCATTAAAATTGACAGATAAGGTTTTTACATGGGGAACAAGAGATTATAAAAAATTTGTGAATTATTTTAAAAAATTTAAAAACAAATTTTCTGTAACCGGGAATCCGAGAACAGATTTTTGGAGAAAAGAGTTTGATAATTACTACAAAAATCAAACACTAGATCAAATTAAACCCAAGGATAGTTTTATTTTACTTGCCTCAAATTTTGGAGCTATGTTACACGAACATCGGATTTGGCAAGAAATAAGTTTACTTAGAGATCAAAAAGACTTTGAGAGGGGCCGTGATGAATTTTTAATATACGAATATGCGTCATATCAAATAAAATTAGCTGCAAAGTTTGTAAAAGTATTAAGAAAAATATCAAAAAAATTTAAGAATTTAAAGATTGTAATTCGCCCACATCCTTCAGAAAGTATAAAAGCCTGGAAATCAATAATAGGTGATCATAAAAATATTTTTGTTATCAATGATGGATCAATTGGTAAATGGATAAGAAAAGCAAAATTAGTGATACATAATGGTTGTACTAGTGGAGTTGAGTCCCCTATTTCAAACGTGCCAACTATTGCATACAGACCTTTAAAATCAAATTTTGAAATCAAATTCCCTAATTCCTTGTCTATAAATATTTTTAATGAAAGAAATTTGATAAAAAAAATAGAACAAATTATAAAAACGAAAAAAAATTTTCATACTAGACAAAAAAAGCTAAATAATTACTTCAATAACTTAGAAGATAATTTTGCTTTTGAAAATATAGTAAAAGAATGGGAAAAAATTGACGACGGTAAATTATCTGAAAAAAACAATTTTTTTAAATTAAAAGTTCTTGCAAACCTTAAAGAATTTAAAGGAAAAATAATAAATAATGTTTCGTTAAAAAACGCTAATAAATTAATTTCGAATAGAGCAACATATAAATTCCCAAAAATTACTCCTAATGAATTAGAGATAATAACTAATGGAATAAAAAATACTTTGAAAAGATTTAAGAAAGTTAATGTTGAACTACTTTCTGATAGATTAATTCTAGTAAAAAAAAAAGAATAATATGAATTTTAAAATAGTAGCAAGCTTTGTCCACGCATATAATGATTTAGAATATAAAGTTGAGAAAGAAAATTTACCTGCTCTATTAATAAATGACTCATCTAATAAAGCATCAATTCATAATTATCCATTTCCAAGAAACATTACAGATTTTTATGATCACAAAAGTATAATTTCGGGCATCATGCCTTTACAAAATGCTGAAGATTTTAAAAAATTACCAAGATTTGGCTTAACAGGTTTAGCTCAAAATGGAAATAATTTATATGCTGGAAGCTGGAATGGTGTGTATGAAATTTCAAAATCTGATTTTTCTCTAAACCGCATCATTACAAATCAGATGATGAATGATTTGCATGGAATATGGGTAGATGAAGAATATATAATTACAGTTTTAACTGGTAAAGATACTATTCTGATAAGTGATCTTGATGGAAAAATTGTTAATCATTATACAATTAAAAATGATCTAACAGTTTCTAAAGATATAGATTTAGAAAATGTTGATTGGCGATTTCTAAGTAAACAATTTAGAGGAGCAACTGGAATTTGGCACATTAATTATGTTCAGCGATTTGAAAATGAAATTTGGCTTACTGCTCGTAACTTAGGTGCGATTATAGTTGTTAACATAAAAACACTAAAAGCACATATAAGAACAATTAATCAAAAAACAGTAGTTATGCTTCATGATGGATTGTATTATAATAACGAGTATTATTTTACATCTATTGATGGAAAAATTATAATTGCCTCAGAAGCAAAAAATGCAAAATTTAATCCTCGAGAAGAATTTGAAAGTCTAGATAATTTTTCTAGGGATATGATTTGTGAGCTAATACGACTTGAAGAAACAGAATATGGAAGAAAACCAAATTGGTGTAGAGGTATAGCTTGTAATAAAGATGAAATTTATGTAACTGTAGATGGTCTATATGGATCAGATCTCTCATTTGGATTATTAGGGTTTAAACGCACAGGGAAAAAAATTTTTGAAACCAGATTAAATTGGCATCAGATAGGTAAAGTAGAATTTTTACGCTATGTTACAGGTTTTGATGTTGAGTATATATTTTAATATTAAAATAAAATTCTATATTATTAATATTTGATTGGAAGATAAAGAAGCCATATAGCATAATAATTACATTAATTATGAAAATTAAAGGGATAAAAGTTGGTCATAAATAATGATATATGATATGAAAAATTAATTTATTTAATGAGTTTTTTATAAAATATTTTTTTAAATAAATCAAAAAATGACAATTCTTAGTAAACTTGTATTTATTTTAACACCCAAAGAACGGAAAAGTGCATCATTTTTATTATTGATGATTTTAGTGATGGCATTTATTGATGTGATTGGTGTGGCTTCTATTTTGCCATTTATGTCAGTTCTTGTTAATCCAGATCTTATTGAAACAAATTTTATTTTAATTAAATTGTTTGAATTTTTTAAAGGTTTTGGAATAGAAAATAATGAACAATTTCTTTTTTTGCTTGGTACCATAGTATTTATAATACTAATAACTTCACTTATTTTTAAAGCCATCACAACCTATCTTCAGGTAAGATTTAAAGAAATGGTACAATATAGTCTTAGCAAACGTTTGGTGGAAAAATATTTACATCAACCTTACGAATGGTTTTTGAGTAATCATACTGCCGAAGCTGGTAAAACAATTTTATCAGAAGTAACTAATGTATGTTCACAAGGTATTAGACCATTATTCGAACTTATTTCTAGAGGTGTAGTTTCAATTTTTATTATTATTTTATTATTTTTAATAGATCCAAAACTTACCCTTGGGGTGGGTTTTTTAATTTCTGGAATTTATTATCTTATTTTCTTTTTCTCAAAAAAATATCTTAATCTAATTGGAGAAGAAAACTTGCATCAAAATCACTTACGTTATAAATCAGTAATAGATGCTTTTGGTGCTTCAAAAGAAGTTAAAGTTGGAGGATTAGAGAAAAATTTTATCAAAAATTTCTCTGTACCATCTAAAATCTTTGCAGCAAATAAAGCCTTCG
>MDTA01026907.1_pt1 | contig 12318 bp, 25 predicted proteins | sample 811151 | NCBI WGS metagenome assembly MDTA01 (sample SAMN05326648, study PRJNA326480) | marine metagenome | isolation source: seawater | place: Indian Ocean: South | collected 2010
AGAGAATTAGTAAAGCTTAAAATACTCTGCCAATTAGAATTACATAAAGGAGAAGCCATGAGGGATATACTATAATGAATAAACAATACCTTACAAAAGAACAAATAGAAGAAGCATCAATAGAAGAACTAGAAAACAATGTGAAAGCTTTAAAAGAAGAACTAGACCAATTAAAAGAATCTCTAGAAACCGAAGAAGAAAAAGAAAGATTCAGAGAACTAGTACATCTGAAAATCTTATCCAATATAAGAATGAACCTAATAGAATTCAGTAATATGGTGTGGAAGAATAAGGATAAGAGTAAGAGAGGAGACAATGAAGAAGAATAAGAAAGAACAAAACAAAAAGAGAAGGGGAAGAGTCCAAATAAAATTCAACACAGGTCAAAGAATCCATAAGTCCAAGAAAGATTATAAGAGAAAGAATAAAGTAGAGATTCCAAATAATAGGGAAGAATGATGTATACTCTCGAATATCGTGAATTTGTTCTATACTCTCGAGGAGGTGACTTTAGCGAGTAAGCATTGCGACGAAGGTTCGCACGCAGACGAAAGATTTCAAAAAAGTCAAGGAATATTTCAAAATATTTTAAATATATTTTCTGCTTGACATTTCACTCCAGAGTACTCCAAAGAGAGAAGTCAAGAAATATTTCAAAGAATTCCAAAGTCATTTCAAAGGAACGCAAAAAAGACTCCTGAATACATCCACAGCAGACATATCCCAGGAGTCTTTCTTAAGCAACTAAAAGGATTTAGAAGAGAGGGGGAGAATAAGATTCACGAATACCATAATCATATAACATGATATGACTATCGAAATTCCCAAACTTATCGTAGAAGATTTGATCAAATTCTTTGCCACCGAGATAATATGTGACACTCTTGACCGTACCATTCTCATGATATTCTGTTTTACTTTTCATTATAGCTTCCTATCTGGATAAAATACATACTCAATACTTTCTCTCTCACCATTATTCCCATAAGTGATAATAGTTTTAAGAACTCCGCCATCTTTCTCAACACTCTGCTCTAAAATTGAATTTGGAATATCCTAATAGTCATCCCTGTCTCTGAACCAATTCTCTCTAGGCATATCACCTGTCTGATAACCTAGTGGATCAGTATCATACTTGTAGTAATAAGTCTTTGGTGTTACCTTCTTAGGACTTGTCTTCTTATTTGCTTTGATTCTTTTATCTCTCTTATCCATATCAGCTCTCCATTTCGCAAGTTGTTCTTCTTGCCTTTTCTTTCTAGCAATCTTCACTTGCTCATTAAATTCTCTAAGTTCTTTTCTTCTCTCTTCAGTCATTTTCATATCACTCTCTTTTTTAACCTTATACATCTATTATAGCATATAAGAAAATAAAAGTCAAGCAATAGGAGAAATACTTTCAAAGTCTTTATAATTACCATCCTCATCGTAAACTAATCTGTCGACAGGTTCACCATCTTTCAAATAAGTTATCGATTTTATTCCACCCCAAGGCCAGAACAATACAATCTCTTCCATATCATTCCCATACTGATTCTGAATAGCTGGTCTCATATTACTCTCCCTCTTTAATTAATGAGATATATTTTCTTCCCACTTTTACATTATACCCTAAACCTTTTGCTTTCTTTCTTAGATGTAGCATCGCTTCAACATAATTCTTATCTCCTGTGAAATTCCTCACTGTGTCTATATACATCTTCTTACAGTAAGAATTCCAAATAGTTACCCATACTGTTGCTAATACGATTTGCTGGTCCATAATTCTCTCTCTTTCTTAAGCCTATACTCTATTCTAACATATTCCAGAACAAAAGTCAACAGGTTTTCGAAAAAAAGATTTCGAAATACAAATATTCCAAAGAAATTCCAGAGAGCTCCCAAAGGTCCTGGGCAAAAGTCAAGGGAAAAAATAAAAAAAGATTTTGCTTGACTTTCGAAAAGGACTGTTATATGAGTCCCTACCCCTTTCTGATATAGGGGTTTAGAACGTAGCTGTCAATCTCAAGCCTTCAAAACCTTTTTCAGATAGGTTTTCAAATGTTTTTTAATCACCCCTTTTTTAAAAATTTTTTAGATAATTTTTCTCGCACATTGGTTTTCAAAAAAAATTTTAGATAAAATTTCAGAGACATAAGGGTCTTTCAAAGGATTGACCCAAAGAACGCCAAAGTATACAGGGTTTCACCCCTTCCTCCTGGAATATCCTGAATTTGGTTTAGGTAAGCCTACCTTCAAGATTAATTTCAACAGGATTCGATAACTTCGAAAGATTGTGTAAAGCTTCGCCATACTTTATAGATTGCCTTATCGGAATATTAAGATCGTTAAGTTTATGGGATATTGGCCAATCGCCATTCTTACTAATAAACTTGCAGATCTGTTCGTCTTCGAAATACATTGCTTTATCCGAATCCAGCTTTTTGAATTGTACATAGATACTATCGAAATCAAATCCAAAGTGTTGCTTCAGAATAAATCCAGGACTATCATGATGATACATTCTTTCGAAATCTCTCAAATAATCACTGGCTCTTCTTATAATACTGCTGCTTTCGCCACCTTTTGAAGCTCCAATATAAACTATTCTCGGATCATACGGTAGTATTCTTTCATTATATTCTATAAACTCTTTGCTATAAATTATTCTGTAACATCCAGAATCGTCGCTAAATATTCGACCATACACCTCACCAGCTAAAACTCTTTTCCCACTTTTATCATACGCTTTAAAAACGTCAGACCAACCCCAAGCCATCTTACTCTCCTTTACGAATAAACCACAGAAATTTCTTCCTCACCCTCTCTAGTCAAACCTAGCCCATGAGGATTATCGAAAGCTCTTTCATAAGCCATCCAAGCAAACTTTCGAAACCTAGACTCATAGGTTTCTTCGAAAGAATCACCCCTGAAGTATCCAACATACCAAGTGACCTTGCCACAGTCGTTGACCTTCTTCATTCCGAATTCTTTCTCACCCTTCACAAAACCACTCTTAAAATTTGTTTCACTCTTAGCCATTTTTGTCTCCCTTTCTTAACCTTATATTCTATTCTAGCATATTTCGAAACAAATGTCAACAGGTTTTGGAAAATAGTTAAAATAGTTTTCCAAGACTTTCTTTAATTGCCTCAAGGGAAATCACTTCAAAATTTACCAAAGCGCTCACCACTACTATTGCCACTATCACTAATACAATCGCTCTAATCATTTTAACCCCCTTTTAATTATTTCTATTAGTTGCTCCACAAACAACACCACAACCATTTGCAAATCATTCAAAGTATCCAGCAGTAGATCCAGAATCTCTCTGAACATCACATTCCCATATTTGATATCACTTTGGTGAATTGTTGTGTAAGGTTTAGCATAGACTGATTCTCAAAGAACAACCCTCTTATGAAATACATTTCCGAAAGACTTCTATAGTACCATTTGTAATTTTGTTTAGTAGTTTCCAACCCAAGAAATGCGCTGTCCCTTATCCTAAACCATGTTTGTAGTATTTCCGAAGATGTATGAAGGTGGTCTGCCAAAGATACTGCCACCGCACCTTCAGGAGCATTTGTTACACTTTGGATATACTTTATTTTTCTTTCCGTCCAAGAGAGAGTGGGGTCGGAATCTTCAATAAGGTATTCCACTATATTTGAAACCTCTTGCCCAAACTTCTCCTCAATTTCATCAAGATCATTTGAATCTGTCGCAGCATCATGCAGAAGAGCAGAGATTACGACATCTTCAGAGTATCCATTCTTGTGTAGGATTCTGGCCACTTCCACACAATGAGTTATATGAGGTCTTGTCGAAGTTAATGAAGTCTTTCCAGAATGCTTTTCCCTAGAGTACTTCAAAGCTTCTTTTCCTAACGGAGTGTCAAGGAATTTTTTACTGTCAGCAAGTTTAAGTCTAGCCATTCAAAAGCCTTTCGAATTTTTTTTATGAACACAAAGTGTTCATGGTGATATGGTTTCTATGCTATGTTCAAAACGTTTGGTACATTAGTGAATAGAGGATTATTCAAGAAGGATAGGCTTAAATATATTTTCTTAGTTTTTCTATCACCGATAGTGTTGTAAGAAGTTTCAATCCTTTTTACAACCTCATCATTTCCTAAAAGTTCTGAACCTTCAGCCACATAACAATCTGTAAATTTTTGACCCTTTCTTGTGAAAATATAGTAACGAATCGATTTCCCATTCCACATGAATTTTTTAGTGACTTTATATTTGAAGAATTCTTCCCAAGTATCTGAAACTGACCCCCAGTCAAGCCTTGCTGATTTGCCTGCAAGAACCTTAAACTCATAATAGTTTTTATTCTCATCAATGGCATCGGGGCCAATACCAGCCATCATTAAGGAATTTGTGCGTACAGCTGCTCTGAATTCATTCAAGTCGTTTTTTGCTAGAGGGTTTACACCTTGTTCAAACTCCAAACGATACTTATTTTCTTCTCTAGCAACCCAAGCTTCTGAAAATAATTTTACAAGTTCATCTACTTTATTAAATAAAAACTGTTGCTTCTCTAATAAATTTTTTCCGAACGATTTAATTTGCTCTCTATTATAAACTTTTCCTAATATCTTTCCCTTTACAGGTTCACCCACTATTAAATTTTTCAATTTGTTATAATCAATTGAGGAACTAAACCTTTTACCAGATTTAAAATCTTTCTTTATTTTCTCTCTTAATAAATTATCCCAGACGTCTCTCATATTACATTCAATTATCTCTAAAAATCCAAAACCTTCATTCAAAGGTAATTTGCGACAAGCTAAAAGTCCTCCAGACAACTTACCACTTTCAAAAGGTTTTCCTTCAACTTTTTTAAAAAACCATTCTTCCAATTGCTTAAAAGTTTTAAAGTTTTGGAAGCTGAAACTTAATCCACCGTTATTAGCACCTACACACTTAATTTCCCAAACATTGTCATTTTTCTCATCAACAGCATCTGGACCTTGCTCTTCTTCATTAACACATAAAAGCATCAAGGCGCAGACCAAAATTTCATAAAGTTTATTATTAGCTAAAGGGTTACAATTTTTGATTTGATTTTCTTTAATGTATCCCATTATCTCATTAATAATCTTTTCCCCTTCTGCAAGAATTTCTTTATTCTTTTTTAAGTTTTTTCTAAATTGCCTTTTCATTTTTTTCTCCTTTTAGTTTTGGTTAAGCTCTCTTTTCTTAACCTTATACATCTATTATAAACTAATAGGAAACAAAAGACAATACCTTTTCGAAATTTATTTTATCGAATTTAGAAATTCTAAAACTTTTTCTGTATCTTCAGCAGTTTCATGCTTAAAACTATGAACGCAGCCTTCTTCTTCACCGAATAGAGTAATTTTTGGACCAAAAGCATCAATAACATTAGACACTTTAGTTCTTACTGTTTGGATAAACTTTTCTGATTGGTTTGAACCTCTTTCCTTATATCTTCTTTCTCGAGTTTCATCGTCGACTTCTAGATGTATTATTGTAAGGTCTTCTCCACAAGCAGAGAGAAACGTCTTGTTGTTTAACCTGTCACCCTCCCCTATGATAACCTCATCAGGTTTAGACTGTATAAACTCAACCGCTCTGGGCGAGACAGCCATAGAGAGTCTATCAGTCCCTGAAAACGTTTCACCTTCTTCATATTTTCCAAGAACTCTTATGTTCCCAGAGATATGAGAGTCTAGAAGGTCTATTGGTCTGTGCGGAGTCCAATCATATTGTTCCATAAACCTTTTCATCAAGGTTGTCTTGCCAGTTCCTGGTAATCCTATAATATAAATCACTTTCATCAGAAAAATGCCTCCAAACTGTTAACAACTTTATATGCTTCTGGGTGATACTTCTCCACCATTTCTCTTCCACCTCGTTCTTCAAGGTAGTCATACCATTCTTGTTGATCCCACATAGAAGGTGATACACCGTTCCAAAATGGTCTCCAAAGTTCATGACTCTGATTTACTTTTCTGTCATCTACAAACTGTCTTCGAAGTTTTTCATATTCCCAAGAACCAAGTTTATCCATGTCTTCACGAAAATAGAAAACAAGAGACATTCTTAAAAAATCTTCAACACCTGAGTCTGGTGCTTCAATAGGGGTGTTTCCATGGATAACTCTCATGTTATCTATCAGTAACAAATCTCCAGGACGAACATTAATTGCCGCTCTGACTTCAGGAGCAACGAGATAACCACCTTTCCAGTTCTTACCTTCCTTTGTTATCACTGTAAGATTAGAAAAGCCTGCATTTAAAGAGCCTGCATCTTTGTGACATGCCATTCTAGCATTACGATCCGCAGAAGTAGAGTTTACAGTTATTGTAGTGAATGTAGTATCTTCACCAATCAGAAATCTATTATCTAATCTGTCGGCAAATTCTTTTTGAGCTAGATGTCTCTCAGGTAACATCCTAGCAAACTCCTTTTCTAATTTCCTAGCAAAGGGATAACACTTCTCAAAAATTTCTCTATTATGATCTGTGTATGCAGTGGCTCTTCCATATGGTATCCTTGGATATCTTCCATAGAACCCAGCAATACCAGACCAGATAGCAGTAGCATAATTTGTATCAGATATAAAACTCTTTCTAATTTTAGTGGCATATTCCACTGCACCTTCAACACTCATATTTTCTAGAGCGCTTAAACATTTAGGAAAAAAGTTTTTATAATCACCAAACTCTTCTTCAACTTTAGTTCTTAACCAAACTCCCCCTCGAATCTCATGCTTCTCAACCTGATTATTTCTTTTTATCTCATCTATTTGATTAGTGCCGTCTACAGACTTTGGTTGACCGTCTATAAAGTATTTTAAAATATCATACTGAAATGATGTAACCCAATCTCTAGTTCCTTGAGACTCTTCCCTTGGACCAGCAGCAAGTCCTCTATTATTTGACTCTTTAGCTGCATCAAACAACCCTTCAAAGGCACCTTCTTGTTCTTCTTTTGTGAAGACGTTTTTTCTAAATTTAAATGCAACACGACTCTCAGTCAACTCTTCAGTATCTGTAAGACCTTGAGGTAAATAGAAATCTGCGTCACTATCAACCAATATATCATAAGAACTTTCGTCCGCATACTTTCCTAGTAATTCTTCAGCATTATCAATAAACTGAGCGACATAAACATCTTGACCTTCATCACCTTTGAATTTATGCCAAATCCTTTCACCAATCTTTATAACTTCCATTTAAAAAACCTCCCAAGACCAACGTCTTCCATCTCATAAGAAAATGTGGCAAGGTGATCAATCTTGCCAGTATCAAGGAATATATTCATTCTATCCTTATTGATCGAATTTGTCAAGTAATCTTTGACCAAAGTTTCACTTCTTTTATCCCACATTGGTTCCCAGTCTATTCCAAACCATCCATCTTTTTCTACTTTCTTAATTTCTTCCGCTTGCCTGTCCAAGTAATATCCCAAATATCTTCCATCTCTTCTTCGAAATAGTTTCTTGAAAGAACAAAGGCAAGTCTCCATTGCAAAGAAATCTGCTTGGTGTGCAACATTCGGAAATCTTGTTTTAGTTTCTTTAAGAATTTCTGCTCCCTGCTTTTCCATCCAATCAATTTGATCTTTATTAAGTTTCTCATTCACCCAATCATCTTTTCCTAATGCATAGCAGAGACCATTTCTATGACTTCTACTCCCAGACCTATCATGCAACCAAAGACTGTCTATGTCTAAATTCACACCAACGCATTGTTTCAATGTTTGTAAGTAGAACCAGGAAGTGTACCTTCCAAACTTATGCCAACTATTCACAACATCCCAAAGTGTGTAGAAATTTTTTATTGGATCATCAGTAAGATATTGTTGAAACCTTTCGTGTTGAGAAGAACCGTCAACCCAGTTCTTATATGATATGAATTGAGAAGGGAGATGACCTTTGTTCCATTTGGTGTCAGTCTGATACCTCAACCTTGAATAGTTTTCATTATTCCACTTTTCAAGTCTATCAACTCCAACCAACTCCATGTCAGGAAACTCGTTCCAAATTAAATAAGCTGTTGGAAAATAATAAGTTGTTCCATACAACCATGCTATCCAATATTTTTGTTCAAGGTTATATTCAAATCTGTCAAAGAAATAGTTGGTCATATATAAAGCGGAATCACAATCTTCAATTTCTAAAGACCAACCAAACCAATTGATGAACGCTTCTTTTCTATTTTCTTTTAGTCTATAATCCATCACATAAACCTACTCAAAGATGTTTCCTCAAAGCTTTGAATGAAGGCATTTCTCAACCAAGAATCTCCCACTGCCAATATTGCTTCTGATACTGTTTGAGTTTTTCTAGATCCAAATCCATGAGACTCTAAACTTTCTTCTTTCAACTTTTGTAAGACTTTAGGGTCAGTTGGAAGTGCAGAAGTGGGATTAGATAAAATACTATCACGATATTCCACTTGTTGTTTTCTTGTAGGAAATAGTGGTTGATCACTTCTTAGAGATCCAGTAGGGTCTACTGCCCAGAATATTAAACCATTTCGATTGTGCCAAGTCACAGAGTCTGGGGTGCAAGAAAGTTTCAATCTCCTCATTCCGTTATTGTAAGCATCCTCCATAACAAGTTCCCAAATTTTACTAGCATATCCCTTTCCTTCTTGACCTTGTATTGTTACAATCTCATAAAGGTTTATGTATTTGGTTCTTTGGCTGTAAGTTGCATAAACAAGACCGACTGGTGAATCTCCATCATACAATACAAATGGGGGATGTCTATCATAGTTTTTGAACCTATACCAAAGACTATGAGAAGAAGAAAGAAATTTTGTGTTTCTTCCTTCTGGTGAATTTTCAATTATACTTTCTATTTCTTTTACATCTTTTATTCTCTTTAACATATCAATCCTGTAAATCTTTTATGTTTTCTTGAACTTCATAAGAGGTTATAGAAATTGAAGATGTGCTTTTATTATATTCATATTGATTGAACATTACACATCTTTGAGGATTATTCAATCCACTTCTTTTTGAGATATCTTTTGTGGAAGTGAAAATGACACCTTCAGGTATTATGTTATACCATAAAGGTCTTGCCTCATTTCTATATCCAACAAGATTTCCATTTGAATGGAGTTCTACAACTGCCATACTAGATGGTCTAAACCTTTTTAGTGGGATTTGATTGTCCAGTATGGCATGAAGTATTAACTCACTATCATTCGCAGTTTCTGTCTTATAGACCCATTGACTTGGATCTTCTTGAGATATAACACCATTATGAACTATTGAAACAGATTCATTTTGAAAAGGTTGATTATATCTTAAATCAGATGTGGAATATCTTATATGACCTATCATAGTAATACTTCCATCACTATCAACAAAATCTTTGAAATCATATTTATCTAAAAATTCAGAAACAGGAATTCCATCTTTTATAGTATTTATCACACCACCTTTAAGAAATGAAACTCCTGTCGCATGTTTACCTCTTATCATAGATTCTTGGAAAATCTTTCTAATAAGGTTTAGATCTGCTTTCATCATACATATTCCAATAACACCGCACATCTATTATTCCTTAGAAGTAACATCTTTCCAGAAGTTCTAGTTTCTGGTCTAGGGAGTCTCTGTTCAAAAGTTTGATTGCTCTTGGTGTGACTGATACAGCACCAACATCTTTTAGACCTTTGATTACTGATAGAACATCGTTGTATTGATATCCATCAACTACTGGTGTTACTTGACCACGATCCAAAAGATCACCCATAATAATGTTTAAGATTTCTAATTTAGTACTTTTCATTTTTCTCTCCTTAAATTACTTGTCACTTTTTCATTCTTACATTATTAGTATAAACTATAATTAACAGATTGTCAATAGGTTTTTGAATTATTTTTTCTTTTCCCTAATTACGGAATAAAGATAATTCAATTTAGAATTTAAATTGATCTGACTTTGTGCATCATCAGTTCTTCTTATGGATCTAATAGTTGAAGTATATAAATCTTCCAATTGTTCTAAATCCATTTTATCATATCTCTTGGTTTGTTCTAATGTAATCATCAGTCATTCCTATGGATTACTACATGAGGACTCCTAAATTCAACAACTGGATATTTGTTGTTACAATGATACCCGATTAAATCCAGAGAAGTCTTCTGTATGTTTTCACAATAATACTTTTCACCTTCAGCATGTACGACATACTTTGTTCCTGTGTCAGTATTTTTCCATTCTATTACCATTTGAATGTAAATGTATAACAGTAACAATACGGTGAAGAGTACTAAACTTTTAATTAAATTCGACAAATCCATATTCATGTTCACCCTCCACCATATCATACATACAATCTAACTCATGTTCAGTGTATCCATTGATTTCACGATACCTCACATAATCATCCCAAGTTTCAAAATCAGAAATACTTACCATCTCTTCCATTATCATTCTCCTCATATGTGTAATTAAACACATTCAATAAATTACCTTCATTATCATACAAGTATTTTAGTCTAAATCTACCATCTGACCAAAATTTGTAAACACTTGTAAAATACTCACCCACAATAACATCACTGTCGTTTATAGTTCTTTTTCTTTTTCTCATTTTATCCACTTTCTAATGTTACGTCTAGTCTTTCGCATCTTTCTTTTCTTTAAATCTTTTTTAATATCTCTCCTAACTTTTTCTAATTTCTTAATAGCTTTGCGTAAAAATAAAAATTCATAATCTTCCATCAAAATCACCCCCAAAACAATAAACATGTTCACTACCAAAGACCAGAGTATGGCCACGTTTTCTGGCAATATCACGCATGTGGTCTTTAAAACTGTCATAATGTTCATCTGGTACATTATCTTTAATCCAATTAACGTGTATAAAGTCGCCATGTTTAGATAACATTGTCATAATAACATGACCAAACGATTCAAAGTTGTTCATAATTACCTCACATTAAATTCTTCATCTCTCATCATCAATTCAGTCTGATAGGAATTCAAATGCCACATAGCTCTTTGTCTTTCATCATCAGTCTTTGCATTTTTATACTTTTCCCGATATTCTATAACGAGTTCTCGAAGTTTATCTGTGGTCATAACAATTTCCTCACTGTAAGGGTTCCACTCATAATAGTAATCTTTTAATTTCATACTACAATTTTAACTTATTTGGGGTTGATTGTCAATAGATTTTTTTTATAAGAAGTGTTCGAGATGTTACCCTTTTATAAGGTAAGAGAGAAATTGGTAAAGGAGAGAGGATAACATCTCGAAACACTCTAAATTTTTTTTAATATTACGCTTAAAATTAAACTGAATATTCCTAGAACCATCATCCATTCAAAAAACCCAACACCCAGATATTTTATATCATCAAGTGATTTTTCTTTTATAAACAGACTAGGTTCTTTCTTTTTCATCAAACTACCTTGGAAGACTGGACCAGAGGAACCAGAACCACGCTTTTTCATTTTCATTCATTTTACACCTACACTAATATTAAAATACAAAATTTTGTCAAAGTTAAAGATATGTGTCTACCATGCCTCGTAATAAAGGATACCACAAAGGTTAGATTCTGAGATTCTACCTTCTTCTTTAAGCTTTTCCAAAGCATCTTCAATATCCTTTATTTCATAATCATCTGAGAATTTTATCATAATATCATCAAAATTTGGATTAGATTGCCTTTCTCCCACTTTCTTAATCCAATTATATATAGTATCTTTCAGCATATTTTATCTACTTTTTTGTTCTTCTCTCAAAACTTTGTAAATATCTGCTTTAATTTCTTGTTTTTCAGAACACAAAGACACGCTCATAGAAGTTCTGAGAGTTTGTATTGCACCTTGTTTGTCGCCACTTTCAAGTTTTTTAAAAACTCTTCTCCACAATGTTCGATATTTAGGATATTTCTCATTAAGTTTCTGAATTTTTTGTTTAAACTCTTCTTTCATTTTCTCCGCTTCTTCAGGCATTCTCTGCAAGGATTGTCAAAGAAATAATCTTGAACTTTCTGGCACCATCTCATTTGTCTAACGACTCCATCTTTGACGTCAAAACAATTCGAATCTAATAATACAGCACCGCAAGGTCTTATTTCCTTTTCATCACTTTTCATATTACACCCACATTTATATAGAAGAAATGAAATCGCTAGCAAGTTTATTTGCTTGAGATTTACTGATACCTTTGTTTTTTTTCTTTGAATTCTTTTTAGCAACTTTTTTTCTGATTTTCTTTCTTGCTTCTTCCATCGGTATCATTTCATGACCCACACCAAATTTACCAACATAAAGGTGAATATAGAATGCTACATGAAAATAATCAGTCATTGAATCTGACTTATCAAAC
>MDTA01066854.1_pt1 | contig 12318 bp, 10 predicted proteins | sample 811151 | NCBI WGS metagenome assembly MDTA01 (sample SAMN05326648, study PRJNA326480) | marine metagenome | isolation source: seawater | place: Indian Ocean: South | collected 2010
CAACGCCTAATGGAGCTGAAAGTATTGCATGCTCATTAAGCAAAGAAAGTGTGGCGCCGTCTCTTGTCATATGGACAATTCCTGGTGATTCTGGATTTAGCATCGTGATTGCTCCTGTACCAGTACGAACAAGACCATCGAGATGCATTAGGCGGCCTGTTCGAATAATCGATGATAGGGCTTGGGAAGATAGTACATATCCATCACCAACAATTGGTGGTACGGGTGCTGCTGTTGAAGCCACAAGATCTGCTGTAGTGGATGAGAGGGCGGAGCGGAGTTCGGCATTCTGTGCTTCAAGATGCATAATGGCAGCATCCATCTCATTACTCTGGGTCGAGGGTTGAGGTTCCGAGACGGTGGAAGAAGGTGGAATTATGTTTGAATCCTCAGAGTTTGAAGGAGTTGGATTCGTCACATTGGGAGCAGGTGCGGCCCCAAACAAACCGGAGCCCCCCATTGATGGGCGGGCCCTTCCCCTCGTTGTTCGAGAAGGTGTACGGGGTGCGCCTTCCTCGTCGGACATCATCCCCTGATGCAGCAAGCCGATTATATACAGGTTGGTGTTGGGCAAATTGCCTGCCCCGATGGTGTAGTGGCCTATCATGCAGCCCTGTCGAGGCTGCGACCCGGGTTCAAATCCCGGTCGGGGCGCCTAACGACGTATGACAAAAGCGGCTAGCATGTCGGTTGCATTGAACTGTTTACGTACCCGCACTTCAATATCATCTACATTACAATCAACAATTCTTGAAAGGTTATCTGGAAGATAGTTTACTTCACTTTCAGGAATAATTGTCCAACCACAAATCCTGATTGGGCCTTCGGACCGAAGAAGGGGAAGTAATGCTGGTAGTAAATTCAAAGTTTGATGAGGGAGATTCACAAGAAGTGCATCCCAACGTCCACATAAATTTTCTCGGGTTGAAATTTGGGATGCATCCATACAACCAACAAAAACTCCTGGTTTTACTTCTACCAAATCATTCTGGACAATATCTGGATCTAGACCACGTAAAATTTTGAGATTATGAAACAAAAATCGATGGCAATCTGGATTGAGATCATTGACCAAAATATCACCTACAATGTCCTTCTGTTGTAACAAATGTGCAATTGCTGGACCAACGCCACAAAACGGATCACAAACATTGATCGGTCGACCAATTTGGATTGAAAATTCGTTCAATTCTTTCGTAGTGTTTTGGCGTTCATATTCAAGTTTACTAGAAAAATAGACACGGGAAGGGTCGAGACGTAAACGCATTCTATTTTCAGGCACCTCTGTTGTCAAATCAAGAAGAGAAGGGGGGACCTCGTTCAAATCTTCGCCCCAAAGTAAGCGATCGGTTCGAACAGCGATGGGTTGTAAGTCTCTTATTCTGAATTCACCCTTGACTCCGTGATCAAGAAGCATAAGGCGAATTCGAGGGTGTGCTTCCATTTTTGATCGGATAAATGCCTCGAGAAACGGTTCATTTGTCTCATCATGCCGTTGGATGAGAAGATCTCCTAAAATTTCATGACTTTTTGTGATAATGATATCCTCTAACACTCCTTCCCCTACCAATTCGGTAAAGCGCGATTGCCAAGAATTCTTATTCTTCCACAATAATGGATCAATATCTACAATAAAGAAATCCTCGAAATTAGAAGGTAGTTTTGAAGGGGTTGAGTCATTCAATGGAATTAGGATGCGTCCATCGTCTGAAGGATGGACACGGTACTCTGTAGCAAACCATTCTATTTCTCGTAGAATGTCAATAGTCTGCTTCGCCATGCTCGACGGCACGCTCAAATGACGCATGGGACCCGCTCTAACCAGTGCCAACGGTATCTTGACGCTGACGGAGGATGAGACGTGGATTCAAACGGATTATTTCTAATCGGCCTTGGCCCAGGTGATTTAGAATTGATGACGCAGCGTGCCATTAGTTTATTGCAAGATATGGATAAACGGTATCTCGAAGGATATACTGCAACTCTGCCAAGTGATCAAGAATTGAAATTGGAAAGTGTTGTAGGGCCATGGAAACATGCAATGCGTCCCCAAATTGAAGATGCAAAAGAAATTCTTGAAGAAGCGGAAAAGAAAAATGTTGCAATTATGGTAGTTGGCGATCCAATGCAAGCAACGACTCATGTTGATTTAATTGTTCGAGCAAAAGAAAGAGGCATTCCCACTTCTGTAATCCCTGGTATTTCTGCAACAACTTTGGCAGTGACATCTAGTGGAATGCAATCATATCGTTTTGGACGGCAAGTTACCTTACCCTACGCTTATGGCAACTATCTCCCTACCTCGCCTCTAAGATATATTCTTGATAATCAATCACGTAATCTTCACACCTTGGTATTACTTGATTTGGATCCTACTGGATTAGGGGTTGAAAAACCAATACACATGAGTCCGTCCATTGCAGGACAAATCCTCCTTCAGATGTCTGAAAAATGGAATGAGGATAATGAAGAAGTGAATATCAGCAATTGGAATGTGATTGTTCTATCTGATCTTGGTACTGCTCAGAGTCGTGTCTATTCAACAACAATCGCGAAATTAGAAGGGATGAATGATGGACGAGTGCATTGTCTCATTCTCCCTTCTGGAATGGATGATCACGAACGTATCGTTTTCGATGATATGAGATATTGACACGTAGATGTGAAACAGGAGTGGGGGTTGGCGACACTATGGCAGGACCGGGGCAAGTCCGATTTCCTGGCCAAGATAAGCGTCGCAAACTTCGTATGAAGGGAATAAAGAAAGCTTCAGACGCCATCCAGAAACGATTGAGAAAGAATTTGGATGCTTTACTTGATGACCCAAGTTCGATTCTACCTACTCGTCATCCGAATGGTGTCTTCCCTCGACGTGATCCATTAAAGAAAACACAAAAAGAGGTGCAGCGTGTTGCAGACAAGCGAAATAATCTGAAATGGCTTCAACGTCGTATGCGTAAGCGCCGTGGAGACATTCCCGCTCGTGCTCTTGCTGGTAGTCTTGCTGCGGCACATGAGGAGGCTTTTGATACGGTCTCAATCTTCCAAAATCCTGCATATGGTAGACATAGTTTCGTTCGACGTGGAATGGCTGCACCTACTGATTTGGCCTCAATGCAAAACTTCCATGATGTCCCGTTGCGACTCTTGCTTTGGCGAGATCATGCGAAGGCTGGAATCTGGTTCTTCGGAAGTCGTTCAGAGATAGTATGCACAGGCACCAAACCCTTGATTCCAGATGGCTGGATTAACGAGGGGTTGAAGCAGGCTCCAATCGATCTTGAACAAAAAGATGGGGTTTGGTTTACTTCAGGACTTACAGCAGAAGATGTGGAAGAACGAAAACAAAACGAAAATGGATGGATTCGTTTTGAATTCAATGATGGTACACTACTAGGTATCTCTGCTGGTTCCTTGCAATCCATCGAAGAGAGTCTTATTGGTTGGATTTCGCTCCGTATGCTACCTCCAAAAATCTCAGCTGTGGCTGAAATTGAATGGATTTGGTCACCAGATGGATGGCCCGATTCTCGGGCTGCTCCGAAGGGAATGGAAGATGAGATTCAAAAAATCCTCACAGCTTGGACAGATCTAACTTTGAAGGACAAGGACGTTATTGAACGATTGAAGGGTGCTGTTACCAATTCAATTGATGAAGGATTCATTCTTGGTACAATGTGGTTTGAACAGTTTGAAGATGGTATTTCTGCTATCGAAGGTACAGATTTAGAAAAAGAAGCGATTCAATGTGCTCTTTCGAATATTAATGTTGGACTTCACGTACGTAAAGATGGGGCGTCTTTCGATTCACCAGATGATGTTATTCGACTTGAAATGAAGGCAGGACACGATATTTTGATTGCTCTTTGGGAAGATTGGGGGCATACAATTCTGGAGGAAATGTTTGGAATTGTTGGAGAAAAAGCAGATGACATCTATGCGAAGCAAATGAAGCGAAAACAAGGTTTCAATGCTTTTCTCAAAGGGTTGAGTAAAGATAGGCAAGCTACATCAAAACTGGAATCATTGCCTTGGAATAATGTAGAGTTACCTTCACCCTTGAATTTGCTCCACGATCTCGTTTGTAAGGGACACACTGACGGTCTAGGGAGAACTGTATCTATGGTCAGAAAACGAAAGGTGATCAATGAAGCTGCGATGGGTTGGGCTTGGTTGGTTGCTCATGAGCGGGATGGTTCTGAAGCTTGGCGCTTTGACCAAGTCGCCCGAGACAAAGGTGGCGACTGGGCAAAAGCTGTGTCAGATCTATGGCAAGTCAGTCTGAGTTTAATCGGAGGAGATGGCAAAAAAGGTGACTATATTGATGCGATGAAGAATGTTGCAACTGTTGCGAGTATACAATCAGAACTCCCTGATGAATAATCAGGCATCTAATGCCTGCTGAATATCATTCCAAATATCTTCAACATCCTCGATGCCAACACTCATACGAACAAAACCAGGAGATATTCCGGCTGCGATTCGAACTTCTTCGGGAACTGCCATGTGAGATGATGTTGCTGGAACTTCGATGAGGGATTCGACGCCCCCCAAACTTGTTGCTTCAAATATAATTTTCAATCGAGACATGAATGTCATCGCTGCATTATCGCCGCCTTTGACAACGAAGCCAAGCATTCCCGTCCCATTGGGCATAACACGCTTAGCAATCTCGTAATCAGGGTGTGAAGTTCGTGAAGGGTGAACAACTCGATCAATAGATGGGTGGGATTCGAGTCTTTCTGCGAGTGTTGCTGCATTTGAAGCATGGATAGGCATTCGTGCATGAAGTGTTCGGATCCCTCTTTCAAGGAGGAAGCATGCATGAGGATCAGGGGATGTTCCAAAATGTATTTTCTTTGCAAATACTTGAGCAATCAAATCTTTCGAGCCGACTACTGCGCCACCTATGTGATCGGAATGGCCATTCAGATACTTCGTAGTACTATGGATTACAATATCATGCCCCATTTCAATTGGGCGTGTTGCCCATGGAGAAACAAATGTATTGTCTACGACCGAAATTAGGCCGTGTGCCTTAGCAATTCGTGCGATTTCTGGAAGGTCACAAACCTTGAGATTTGGATTCGTGAGGGTTTCAGAATAGAGCATTTTCGTGTTTTCTTTAATGGCAGCCTCAAAGGAAGAAGGGTCTCTAATATCAGCTAAAGTCACTTCGATTCCAAATCTTGGTAAATCTTCAGTCATTAAGCCATATGTTCCCCCATATACATCTGGTGATGCGATTACATGATCTCCTTTAGATAAAAGGCCCAAGAGAACAGTAGTAATCGCACCCATTCCACTTGAGAACATCTCGCCGTCTTCTGCGCCCTCTAGAGAAGCTATCTTTTTCGATACAACTTCTGAATTCACTGAAGATAAACGGCTGTAGAGAAGAGTGTGTTGAGCGCCGGCAGCCCAACCTGCATATCGCTCCTCGTTTAATTTGTAAGTTGAGGATAGGTAAACGGGGGTATTTACCGCCCCGTCAGCGTGATGTGTGCCTTCATGCACTGCTCGTGTTGGGAATCTCATTTCATCAGTCACGGCCTCACCTAAATGGTCGGTAAGGGGGGGAGGCCTTGAACGAATCGCGTCTGTATACTCGATTCAAGATTAGGATATTGAGTGGTGTTATAGTCGAAAATTCGTACAAAAAATTGGTTTCAATTTACAACAATATCTGATGGTTCCACTAAAGATGCGTTAATCCACCAACTTGTTTCCTTGAATCTAAGTAAAAGTGTTGAGTCTGATGTATCAATCCGCTCTATGACAGGATGTTCGTCCTTTTCTGCAAAGGGCGGCCAACCAGTGAAACCACTCTCAGTCCCGGACTTTCTCATAACTGTCATTCCGACCTCAAACCCATCAAGAGATTCTGGGGCCTCTTCTTCAGAATCAATAGAGTTGAGTAATTGCTCCATAGCTTCCTTTGAAAGGCGGTCGGAGCTGAAAAGAGCCTTGATGACCTCTCGACGCGTTGAATCACCTTCTTTATTTTCGATTTTATAACCCATAAAACGAATGATGGATTCTTTCTTCTCAAATCTCATTTTCAATGCATGGAAACATTTGGAATCGGTTTGAGGTTCGCCATCCTGTGAAAGTAAATATGAGAAGCCTTCGTAAACTATATTCCACATTATGTTTGATTGTAAGTGAGCAATTGCCTCAACAGGTATACTACGCTCCTCAAACATCGTGCGAATTTTCTGGCCTTCGGGGCTAAATTTCAATCCTGCTTCAATAATCGGATCAATTGCCCATGGAGAGTTGCCAAGAACAGATTCAATCTCATGAACCAATTCTACGAGGCTGGATATCAGTTCATCGGATGCAATGCGCTTCTCAATCCTGCTCGCCCATTCCCAATCCCATGACATGTAGGATATGTAATATTCAGGGTATTTCAACCAACGAAACAGGCCTCATCTTATCTTGTCTTCGTTTCAATATCCAACGTCCTGTGAAACCAATTCCAATAGTTACAAAAATCAATGCGATAATTGGCAAAAGAACTGCTAATATTGTACAAATAATACATGCGCCTGCTTCGGCTGTTGACACAACTGGGTTTCCTAAGCCCCCGGTTGTTGCAGTCGACATTGCTCGTAATGCTACCGTACTTCCCTGCACCACGCCACTTACACTACCTCCAGCAATTATGCTCAATCCCCACCGGAGAATTGGATCAGAGTCTCCTAAAGATGAGCTCATTAACAAAACGCCTGAGAGCATGGCTGCGGGTGAGGCAATAGTATCCAATAGATTATCCAACCAAGGTACATAGTAAGCTATTATCTCAATTAAAGTGGCTAATCCAAGAACTATCAAACCAATATCTGATGCCATCCAATCCTGTAATCCTGAAGTTGGAATAGCTGAAGGAAGGTAATCAAAACGTGCTGCAATTCCATAGACGAAAGGTGGGATGAAAATTCGAAATCCGCTTGCAGCTGCAAGGCCAATTCCCAAAGATATAGCAATGAATAGTTCAATGCTATTCATTTAATCGCCCCTTCTGTCCAAGAAGAGTATGCTTCAGATGCATCCACGGTATTCCAAATTATTTGAGGCACGTCATACGGACTGGACTTCTCTATAGACTTGGCAAGTATCGACGCTTTTTCGTGAGTTGTTGTGAGGGTAAGGCGCCATTCTTCTTCGGAATTAACCATTCCATCCCACCGATACATCGAACGAATTCGCTCAATTTGTATACACGCTGCAAGTAAATTTTCAATATGAACATGAGCCCATTCACCCACCTCAAACTCCTTCCAATCGCCTGGAAGGGTAGTTACCATCTTCACAACAGCCATCAGCAAGTACCAATCACCACGAGGGTTGAATCTATCGGGAGTTAGTGGGATGATTGAAGGTGCATCACCTCAGAGAGTCCAATATGGGGCTAGATTGGAGGGTTCCTATCGAGACCGGCCCGAAACCAGATACTGATGAGCGTTTCGACATTATTGTAGTCGGCGGCGGCCCGGGGGGATCTGCTGCTGCAAGTTATGCTGCACTTGCCGGTAACAAAGTTCTGCTTATTGAGAAGGCTGTTTGGCCACGCGACAAAATTTGTGGGGATGCTGTTGGAGGTAAATCTCTCCGTCACGTCAAAGAATTAGGTGTAAAGGAAATGATTGAATCTACACCTCACTTTCGTGTGACTGGGATGATGTTTAGTAGTCCAAATGGAAATCAAGTGACTATTTCTTTACCGAAAGATGAAGTTGAAAGAAGAGAAGCGGGGTACGCCCTTCCACGATTACAATTTGATTACATGATGTTTCAACGTGCGACGGAATTGGTAAGACAAGCGGGTGGAAAAGTTGTCCAAGGAACTACTGTCTCAAGTGTACATCATGATAGTGACACTAAACAGATTACAGGAGTAACCCTCTCTGGAAATTGTGACTCAACCCATATGGCGCCATTAACAATTGGTGCAGGAGGATATCTATGTCCTGTAGCAAAGAAGGTTGTAGAAGAATTGAATGGAGAAAAATTGCGTGATGAATTGCACTATTGCGGAGCATATCGAGAATATTGGAAGGGAGTAAAAGGTGTGGGTTCCGATGAGGGTTCCATTGAGCTTCATTTTGTTGATGATGTCGTCCCAGGATATTGGTGGATATTTCCTGTAAATGAAGAGGTTGTAAATGTTGGAATTGGGATGGTGAATGCTGAAAGAAAGAAGCAGACTGGAATCAAGAAATCACTCAAAAAACTTCAACATCACCTCATACACGAACATCCTAAATTTAAGGAAAGATTTGCAGATGCAACATTTGTTGAAGGAAGTGGCAAAGGATGGCAGCTCCCGTTTGGTAGCCCGAGAAAGGGGGCGTCTATACAACCCCGACGTACAGCAATGGCGGGCGCTGTATGTGTAGGGGATGCTGCAAGTTTGGTGGATCCATTTAGTGGAGAAGGAGTAGGTAATGCTCTACTGTCTGCAAAGTTAGCTGTATCTCTTTTCGATCGAGAACAACATTCCAATGGTTTTCCTTCTGAAAAGGCTGAGGAATATATGACTCAGCTCTGGAAAGAATTGGGGCCTGAACTTTCCAATTCATTCAAAATCCAACGAATTGTGCGGCGAAAGCGTCTCATGAATCTCTTCGTACGAAAAGCAGCAAAACGCCCCGCTTTACAAGATGCCCTAACTGATGCATTGGCATCAAAAGAGGCTCAGAAGAAGTTGCATAACCCCCTCTGGCTTGCTCGAAACATTTTGCTGTGAGGTAAACAAATGGATGTGGGTCTCGATGGTATCGAGATGGTCTTACTCGACCTCGACGGGACTATTCACTTAGGAGGAGTTCCTATCCCAGGTGCTCTGGAATTTATCGAACGATGTAAAAAACAGAATATCAAGCCAGTCTATTTGTCTAATAACTCAAGCTGTTCTGTAAAACAATACGTACAAAAATTACACAAGATGGGTATCGAAGCAAATGAGAAAGATGTACTTCTTTCAACTCACGATTGCATACGTTGGCTAAAACAAAAAGGATGGTTACGAATTCACTGTTTTGGTACCGATGGAATGCGGACAATGATGGAGGAAGATGGTATTGATTGCTCGGGTGTGGATGTTGATTGTGTCGTCGTAGGATACCATACAGACCTCACCTATTCAGATTTACAACGGGTTTCAGAATTACTTCACAAAGGTGTGCCATTAGTTGCTACACACCCTGATATCGTGTGCCCTTCACCCTATGGTGGATTGCCAGATGTCGGTGCAATACTATCTTTACTTGAAGTTACAACTGGTGTAAAACCTGTAATTATCACTGGAAAACCTCGGCCAGAAATGATTCTTTGGCGACTTGAAAGGGATGGGGTCGATCCATCAAAGGTCGCAATGATTGGAGATAGGATATACACTGACATGGCAATGGCAATGGCTGCAGGTGTTCACAGTATCTTAGTCCTAAGTGGAGAGGCTCAACAAAAAGACCTCGATGCCATGATTGTCCAACCTACTCTTGTGGTGAAATCTGTTGACTATCTTCTCAGGTAGAGTATCTTGTTAAGCGACTCACGGAGGAAGAGTTTGGTGGGTAAAATGGCAATTCTTGGAAAATTGTGACCCGTGGTGTTCAATACCCCTCGTACAACCTTGCATGGTGTGTCTTCAGATTGGGATGGAAATGGATTGGAAGAATGTGACTTGTTTGCACTCCCACGATGTTCGTATGAACCCACTCTACCATCTGAACATGAAGTGATTGAACGGTTATGTGATAGTGGAATACTAAGTGACTCTAAAGTTAGTAATGCTTTGAGATTATCGAGTAGGAGTCAGGCTATTTGGCCCCTGCCTACAGGGCTAACGATCAATGGATTGGGGTCATCTGCGATGCCCTTGCCTTGGTGGAGGGTTAGTCGTGAATCTGGGGCACTCCTTCCTTCGCATTACGAAACTGCACAAATTATGCAAATCATGCAAATGGAATCTGATACTCGTGTTCTTCTCATTGGGCCTCGCGGCAACTGGTGGACTGAAATCTTGCTACGACTAGGTGCAAATGAAATTCATGTGGTTGAAGCTGATCCTGAACGTAGAAAATTTCTTGAAATGAATTGGAAAGACCGTGGTCTGGATTTACTTGCGATAAATCATGGGTGTCGTGTGATATTCCATGATGCTGCTTGGTTGAACATCAATAAAATGAGTGAAGAAAAGGAAGTGTGGGATAGGATTCTCATTACTGGCGCCTGCGATAAAATCCCAACAAAATTGTTCAAAACATTACGACAAGGTGGTGTTGGACTTGTACCAATTGGACCCAGTGGCGGCTCAGCAATAAGATGTGTAACTCCTGAATCTGATGGAGAATTATTTGTTCGTATGGTCACAATGTGGATTGTTGACCCATTAGATTCTCGAATCCATAGGCGCTTGATTCAAAATACGGAGGTTCGCGGCCCTCTTGCAGACATACGTGAACGAAGTGGGATTGTTGATACTGCGTGGAATATGCCTGAACAAGAATGTCTGCGTGATAGAGCTGGACCAGCGCGACTCCTCGATGCAATGGATCAAATTTGGAATGAGATGGATATTGATTTTGATGATGATGAAATTGATGCACAAATGGCGAGGCGCCTCTTCAGAATGGGTAATGTAATCCAGAATATTGGAATGTTTGAGTATGCAGCCGAGCATTTTGGAGCGTCATTTCATCTTCGTCCGTCAGTCGAGGCTGCTACAATGATTGGTTGGACGTGTAGTGTAATGGGTAACGATTCTGAATCGATGGCTTGGTGTCGGAGAGCGATTGAAACAAATCCTACATTGGGCGACCCTTGGAATGATATTGGTGCACTATTCCTTGCTCAAGGGGAAGTAGAAAGAGCAGTGGCTTGGTTCAGGGCTGCTGTTCAAACTGAACGTTCACTGAATCCTGGACATCCTTGGTCAAATCTGGCGCGTGCTCACTTGATGAGGGGGAATCACCCAGCAGCATTTTTCGCTGCACAGAGTGCAGTAATCCATTTACCTGAAGATCAAGAACTCCTAATGCTACTCGAAGAACTTGGTACCGAGCTCTGTTGAAATCATTCTTCTGTGGAGGTGTTTTCCAGTTTTCCACTCCTACGGAGGAACGAGGGGGCCCACCAATTCAATGGACCCATGAGGCGCATTGTTGCGGGAACGACTAGGGCACGAACTAGGGTTGCATCGATGAATATAGCAAGAGCTAGTCCGAGGCCAAATTGTTTGATTATGGCCACTGAGGCGAAAATCTGTGCTGCAAAAACAAGCATCATGATCAATGCAGCGGCTGTAACAAGGCGGCCTGTTTTCTGAAGACCGTTTGCAACTGCGATTGTGTTGTCACCTGTTCGCTCCCATTCTTCATGAATGCGAGAGAGCATCAGTACTTCATAATCCATCGAAAGACCAAATACAATACAAAACAACATCACAGGTGTTGTAGGATCTATCGGCTGAGGAGTGAAATTCATAATTTCATCTAGACCAAGGCTTCCTTCTTGGAAAACAAATACAAGCATTCCAAATGTTGCTGTAATGCTAAGGATATTCATTAAAATCGCCTTGAAAGGAATTATCACAGAGCGGACTTGGATGAATAAAAGAACGCAGGTTGAGATGAAAATGAATGCCATAGCAATCGGGAGATTATCTACGACCGCATCGAGTACATCAAGATTGTAAGCTGCAAGGCCACCGATGAGTATAGCATCTTTTGATACGCCCATTATTTCGAGGCTGTTGGCGTTTCGTTCCTCTCGTAGTTCTTCTACAAAGTCGCTTGCTTCACCAGTATTCCATTCAACTCCTAATGTAATTAGAAGATAAGTGTGGTGAGTCTTCTGACTGATGAAGTTGTCTCGAAGGGATTCCCTTAGTCCGATTTGTTCGGAAGAGAGGTATTCATCTGGAGTCGACCAGAATTGAACAACAGAACTGGCATTCATACTAGGATCAAAATATCCTGGTCCAAGAACAGAAATCACTGACTCTGATGCCATTAAAGTTGAAGCATAATCATGAACACTGCGAAGATTTTGTTCACTCAAAACATCTTGGTCTTCGTCAAGTTCAATGAGGAAAAATAGTGTATTGTCAGAGCTCTCTACCCAGATTGATGACATTTCTTCAAGGCCTTCTCTAGCTATATCATCAGGAGGAAGAGAACGGATGCTAGATACTCCATATTCTGCTTGCAAAAAAGGTGTGCCCACACCCACTAAGAGGATGAGAATTGGTACGAGAATCACGAGAGGTCGATTCATGACCTGGGTTGCAATCCATGACCAAAATCCATC
>MDTA01092479.1_pt1 | contig 12313 bp, 9 predicted proteins | sample 811151 | NCBI WGS metagenome assembly MDTA01 (sample SAMN05326648, study PRJNA326480) | marine metagenome | isolation source: seawater | place: Indian Ocean: South | collected 2010
AAAATTTCTTCCTGTACTCATAGGGTATGTAAGCATTGCCTTAATTTTTTTATCTGGGCCAATCAAAAAAACTGAACGAACTGTTGCATTATCTACAGCAGATCTTTCTTCAGAACTTCCTTCAGAATTTGCAGGTAACATATTAAATAATTTTGCAATTTCTAAATTTGGGTCAGCAATTAGAGGGTAGTTTACCTCAAATCCTTGAGAAATTCTAATATCATTTTTCCAGTTTTGATGATCAGAAATTGTATCTACACTTATACCTATTATTTTACAGTTTCGATTCTTGAATTCTTCACTAAGTTTTGCCATATATCCCAATTCTGTAGTACATACTGGTGTGAAATCTTTAGGATGTGAAAAAAGAACAGTCCAAGAATTATTAATCCACTTATGAAAACTAATTGTACCTTCGGTTGTTTCAGCATTAAAATCAGGGACTAAATCATTTATTCTGAGTGTCATATTGAATTCCTTAGTAAAAATTATTGTAATATAGAAAATTATTCCAAAATTCACAATATTTATATTTAAAAAGAAATAAAATTTCTATATAGTTGTTTTTTTAAAATTTCTTTTTTTATTTATGTGGTTTCGTGAATGGATGATTTAGATATTAAAATTCTTAGAATTCTTCAATCAGATTGTAGTTTAACTGTTTCAGAAATTGGAAAGAAGGTTGGTTTGTCCTCTTCTCCTTGTTGGAAAAGGATTAACAAGCTTATTAAAGATAAAATAATTATTAAACAAGCAGCAATTCTTAATCAAAAAAAACTTGGTTATAATTTAGTTGCTTTTGTAAGTATCAAAACCGCCAATCATTCAGAAGAATGGTTAAAAAATTTCTCAAAGAAAATTTCTTTAATGCAAGAAGTTATAGAGTTTTATAGAATGGCTGGTGATGTTGATTACATGCTTAAGGTGATTGTTAAAGATATTGAGCAGTATGATACTTTTTATAAAAAAATTATTGAAACTGAAGGTTTAAAAGAAGTTTCTTCAAGATTTTCAATGGAAGTGATTAAAAATGATATATCAATTCCTATATAATTTAACATATACAATTCTTTTATAAATTCAAAATAAGTTTATGGATTACACAAATAATCAAGAGGCACGAAGGATAGAGTGGTTTAGATATTACTCAGAAAAGCGAATTACGCATCAGTGGTTTCAAGTGCATTTGTTAAAAGATTTAGCAAATATTAATTCAGTTTTAGAAATTGGTCCAGGATTAGGCTTAGTATCATCAATGTTACATAATGTTGGATTTAAAGTTACAACTATTGACTATTTACCTAATCAATATCCCCATCCAGAAATTAAATATTTTAAAAAGGAAATTATGGAATTAAATTCAGATGAAATTTCTGGTTATGATTGTATTATTTGTTGCGAGACCCTTGAGCATCTATTATGGGATGATATAGATAGTATCTTAAATAAATTTCACTCTAGTAGATGTGAATGGGTTTTAATCTCTGTGCCTTATCAAGGTTTCCAATTAGACTTTAGGTTATATTTTAATCTTTATAAGTTTAAAAAATACTTCTCTCTAAAAATTTTAAAATTTCTTAAAAATTTTAAATTTGATAAAGAGGCAGATCCATATGGTCATAAATGGGAAGTAGGCTATAAAAAGTATAGTCTTTCTAAACTTGAGAAAAAAATTAAGAAATCTGGTTTTAAAATATACAAAAGAGAATTTTCTTCTCCATGCAGGTCAGTTTTTTTTGTTTTAAAAAATATTTAAACTTTTAATGTTTAGCTGCTATTGCATTGATCTCCAAAAGTAACTCTGGATATGCTAGTGAATTAACATAAATTAATGTGCCTGCCCACGCATGTTTACCAAAGTGTTTTGCGCTAGCCTGAACTAAGATATCTAGATTGCTTTTTTCTTTAATCATAAAAATGGTTCCCATGACTAAATCTTCTACTGACATATCAGCATCATTAAGAACTTTCACTATGTTAGAATAAGTATTTTCTGCTTGTTCGGCGAATGTCGATGGTAAAAAACCATTAATATCGTAACCAGCTTGACCTGCAATATACAAAGTTTTAGCTCCATAGGGCACTTCTATAGCATGAGACCATTTTCCTCCAGGTTTTGGAAGCGTTTTTGGGTTTCTGAATATATTCTTTGTCATTTAATATTTTTCAATCTCTTTTCATCTTTTTTTTGTTTAGCTCCAAGTGCATCATATGTTGCATATTTATACATTTCACCAAGTGTTGGATAGTTAAAGCAAGTTTGAATAAATAAATCTGCTGTAGCAAATGTCATAAGACCTATCAAGCCAATGTGAACTAATTCACTTGCGTTCTCTCCTATGATTTGAACACCCAGAAGCCTCATATCGTTTGCATCAAATAGGAGTTTAGTGAACCCATCTTTATCACCTATTATTTGCCCTCTAGCATTTGAACTAGCATTTGCTCTACCTACTACATAATCAATATTTTTTTCTTTAAGACTCATTTCTGTCTCACCATCCATTGAACATTCAGGTATAGTGTATATTCCATATGGCAATATAGGAGCCAATGATGTTTTATATTTCAAGTCAAATGCATGAACCATTGCTATTCGAGCCTGTTCCATAGAAGTAGATGCAAGAGCAGGAAAACCAATTACATCTCCAACAGCATAAATATGAGATTTTTTAGTTTGATAATGATTATTTACAGAAATATTACCTCTTGAATTTGTTTCTATTCCAATACCTTCCAGATTTAAATAGGATGTAGATCCACTTCTTCCTGTAGCTGCAAGTATATTCTCAACTTTAATATATTCTCCTGTGTCTAGATTAATTAAAAAATTCTTATCTTCTTTTTTAACATTATCTATTTTTGAAGATAGGACAAGTTTTACTCCTATTCGAGTCATTGCTTGAGCTAATGCTCCTGAAATTTCATCATCAAGAAACGCCAAAACGGTTTCTCTACCTTCTACTAGTGTAACTTCAACGCCTAATGCTGCAAACATACAAGCATATTCACACCCGATTACACCGCCACCAGCTACAAGAATACTTTTTGGAATTTTAAGAATTTTCAATATTGTATCTGAATCATATACACCGGAGTGTTCAAATGGGATATTTGGGGGCCTAAATGGGTACGAGCCAGTAGCAATTAATATAACATCACCATGTATTAAAATTTCTTTAGAATTATTTGGTTTGATAGATATAGTATTTTCATCTACAAAAGAAGCGGAACCTTTGAATAAGTCTATATTATGATTTTCAATATTTGTTTTTATTCTCTCTCTCTCAGCTTGTGATACTATCTTCTCTCTTTATAAAAAATCTCTTGCTGTTACTTGGTTTTTGAAATTTACTTCCATACCATATAAACCTCTTTGTCTGAACCCTGACAAATATAATGATGTTTCTCGTAATGTTTTAGATGGAAGTGTTCCGGTATTTGCTGCAGCCCCCCCTAATTCTTGTTCTTTTTCAATTAAGGCAACTTTTTTTCCAAAGTAAGCTGCTTGAGCAGCTCCCTTTTCTCCACCTGGTCCTGATCCAATTACAACTAAATCATAGTGTTTATCATCCATTTTAAGCCCTCAAACGTCTAAGCTATACATAGAGTATAATTACGAATGAATTATATCAAAAATTTCAGAATAATGAATCAAAAAAAATTTACTTTTAAGAAAATTATATTATCACTTTGTGAAGAGTTATAGATTCGTCTCTTCCTCGAATACTATAATCTCTTATTTCCTCAGTATCTATTTTTTCACTCAATCTCAACTTTACATCTTCTGTAATAAGAACGCTCGTATTAAGTTCTTTGCAAGCACTACAGACTCTACTGGCTACATTTACTGCATCCCCAATAACTGAAAATTCAATTCTTTCATCACTTCCTATATTACCTACAATACAGTTACCTACATGAATTCCTATTCTGTGTTGAATTTCTGGTAATGATTTTTCTGCTCTTTCTTTGCTCCATTGTCTCATTGCTGTTTGCATTTGTCTTGCACATTCAAATGCATTTTGTGCGTCATTACCTCTTGACCTTGGTGTTCCAAATGTAGCCATAACAGCATCTCCAATAAACTTATCTACAGTTCCAAAATTTTTAAATATTGGTGCTACCATTCTTTTTTGATATTCAGATAGAAGTTCAACAATTTCTTCTGCCTTTAAATTTTCACAGATAGAAGTAAACCCTACAATATCTGTAAATAGAACAGCAACAATCTGGTCATTCCCTGACCGAGTATCTGTTTTAAAGTCAAGTTTTTCAATTTCCTCTCTTATTTCAGGGGAAAAATATCTTCCAAGCTGTTGATTTGTCCGTTCTGCACTTGAAGCATCTGTAGTAATTTTTTCTATTATCCAACTTAATAAAATAGATATAGCAGCAGTTATAACAAAGATCTGGCATTGGAATATAAACCATGGTTGATTCATTGCAAATTCATCTTGTAAAGCAATAGTTCCTATGGCCCAAAAAGACTCTGGGTGATTAATTATTGGTAAGATGGTTGAAAAAAGCATTAAGGTGAAAAGTACTGAAAGACCAATAGTTATTTTAGGTCTTAATAAAGTTGCTGAAGCTAATATTAAAAGCTGTGGCATTGCAAAAGCGTAATCTAAACTTCTCCCTAAAGGAAAAGGAATAAAATTTTCTATATCAGCTGTATAATTTGATAGCCATAAATTTACTGCAGCTATACAAACAAAAAGAAGACCATAAACAGATAAACATAGGTTATATGTTTTTTCATTTACATAGTAGGCGCAAGCACCAAATCCAATTGTGAACAGTAGAAAAAAAAGAGGAAACATTCGGTTGGCAAAGTCCGATAGACTATTATCAAAGTATATTTGGGTTGCTGTTGATAAAAGATTCAGTAAGCATGCAATTGAAGCCGATAATCTTAGCCCAGAAACATGTCTATTTATTTTGTGATCTATTTTTTGCATTTAAAAAATCAGTAAAGATATAGTTTATAATCTGCCTTCATATTTAAGAAGATTCGCATAAAGAGATCCAACTACCATAGACCCTTCATGAGAAGAGTACTCAAGGTTTCTAATTCCCCTAACAACAGAAAAATATGCTCCTGACCAAAACTTGTTAAAAATGAAGTTTTCAAGGTCGGCATAGGAATTTAATTGGTATTTTTTTAAAACATTAGCGCACTCAAGATCATGATATAAAAGTGGTAAATTTTCTTTTAAACCACTTTTGCACAGTATGCTTAAAGACATAGCTGCATTTATTATTTCTACACTTAAATTTTTTGACTTTGTTAGAGGAAATAATGTTACTTCATTGAAAATTTCATCTAATTCTGAAAAAAGATGAGGAGAAATTTCTCCCGAGCTTATTCTTTCATTCATTTCATTTTTAAAGTCCTTCTCATCATAAGAAGGAGTTGATATAAAACTTTCTCTAACGAACTGTGATGATCTTGGTGACATTCTTCCTATTAGGTGTGAGTCTGTATATTTTGTATCATTCATTTCATTTAGAAAACTAAATGGCTTTGAGTTTGTATCAGTATTACATGATCCTAATGTTCTTGATGCATGTATGCATAAAAGTGAAGAGTTAACTTTGAAAACAATTTGATTTTCTATAGCTCCAGATAATACTGACTCGCCCATAAGAATTTCGTTTGCAAAAATTATAGATGATATGGAGAAGCTATGATCTAAAAAAACTGACCCGTTTAGGCCTATGAAGGCTTTAGCTCTTCCATCTAGAAAGTTTAATTTATTTATCTCATGTGCCTCCATAGTGTTATAAAGACGAGCATATTTAGTCTTAATAAAATCTACTAAACTATCAAAATTATCTTTTCCATATCTGATCATTTTAAAATACTCATAATTCAAATTGAGTTGCAACATAATCTGTAACTAAACGAATAAAAGATAAATCTTCATTAGAAGGCAACCTTTTTTCTTCAGAAAAAATTTCGATAACTGCAGTTACATTAGTTCCAGTAAATATAGGAATAGCAATTCCTGCTTTAACACCAACACTAAGAGCAAGTTTTGCACGTGGAAAAGTATTTATATCCAAGGATGAAAAATCTTCATGCCATTGAGGTTCTTTAAACTCTAAACACCTGCCTGGCATACCATGGCCAGACTCAAAGGTTATTCTTTCAGATTCTTTAATAAATTCTTTTATTTTACTATTTCCTTCTTTAACGGACCAAATTTTTTTACTTCTTAAAACCTTTTCATCCTTGTCAAGTTCATAAACATGAGCAATCAATCCATCATAGAACTCTAGAAGACCTTTTGCCAATCCTTGGAAGATTTCAAAATTGGTTTCTGCTTTTGAAATTAATTTTAACATTCTGTCAAAAAGTATTTGAGCTGAAAGAGAAAAAGTCTCACTTTTTTGTCTTGTGAAAACGTTCTTATAAAGTGAAGTAATCCATTTTTTACCTCTAGGGGATTGCTCAAGAATATTTATATGTTCTTTTATATGGTCATACACTGATGACCAAAAAAATTGAGGATAGGTATCTTTAAGATCGACTGGACTTGATATCTTCATCATTTTAGCTGCGCCAGTTTCTTTAAATTCTAAATAAAGCTTTGATAATTTACTTATATACTTTGGATCCCCCATTTGACCAATTAAATCTGCTGCTTGAACACATGCTGCAAAGTCATAAAAAGATCCACTTTCATTTGATAAATCTTTATTGGGCACAGGAAAAGTTGTTTCTGAAATAAACTTTTTAACTTTTTCAACATTTATTAATGGAAATTCTGAAATTCTCTCTTCTACAAATATTTTACCTCTCTCAACATGATATGGTGTAAGGCTTGCGTCAGTTGAATATTCCTCTAAATCTATAAATTTCCCATCAAGAGAAATAATTTGTTTATGATTATTATCTTGTTGGCATATGCCTCTTACGTAGCCAATATCATGACAAAGTAAAGCTGCAATATAAGATGTTAAGTCCTCACTATTTAATTTACCAATTTTTAAAGAGATAGCTTCAATAATGTCAAGTCCGCACTGAGTAACTAAGGATGTATGTTCCACATTATGGTATGCTGCACTAGATTTTTCTAAGACACTTAGAGCAATATCAAGTACTTTAAATGAGGTATCGTATGCTTCATCAGGTGCATCAGGGCAGACCAATTCAAAACATGAAAGTATTGATTTTTTGAGTCTGGCATTAATTAAATAATCCGATGGATAAAAAACGGCCTCAGGTCTTGGAATACGCAAAGAAACCTCCCAATCTCCTTACAATATTATTAAAAATAAAATTATTTATAACTAAAAAAATATTATTATGTGATAATTATCACATTTAGCCCAAAAAAGGTATAAAAAGTTTATATAAAACTATCAATCTTTTACTCATTTTTGTCTTTAAGTCTTAGATTCAAGTTGTCGTAGGGTGAGTTTTGTATAATTTTAATTCTATATTTTTTTCCTAAAATTAATATATCAAGTTCTTGGTTAATTTCTGAAAACTCCTTATCAACCATTGCAAGAACGATACTTTTATTTATTCTCCACCCAAAGCCACCTGAAGTAGCTCTTCCAACTAATTTATCTTGAAAATAAATAGGCTCAGATCCTCTGGCATCTGCATCGATTATTCCATCTACAGTTGCTGTGACATAAATATTTTTAAAACCTTTTTGTTTAGTCTCTAATAAAGCTTTTTTTCCAATGAAATCTTTTTTATTAAAATCTATAAATCTATCTAAGTTAGATTCGAGTGCAGAATATTCTATGGATAATTCCCTTGGAATTAATCTATAAGATTTTTCTAATCTTAGACTATCCATTGCCCTTATTCCAAAAGGCTTAATATTAAATTCTGCACCAGCGTTCATAATTAAATCAAAAATATAATTTTGCATTCCTATAGGGTGATGGATTTCCCATCCTAGTTCACCAACAAAGTTTACCCTAAGGGCATCTACACTTGCCGCACTGATACTAATTTCTTTGCCTGACAACCAAGGAAAATTCTGATTAGAAAGATCATCATCTGTAATTTTCTGGAGAACTTTTCTTGAATTTGGTCCTGCAATAACCAATACACCCATACTGTTAGTTAAATTATTTAGACTAACAGAATTATTATTTGGAAGTGACTTAAATAAATAATCCATGTCATGTCTTTCCATTGCCCCTGCAGAAACAAGGTAAAATTCTGACTCTGCTTTTTTATAAACTGTAAACTCTGATCTAACCCCACCATCTTTAGTAAGGAGGTAAGACAGACTGATTTTTCCAATTTTGTCGGGTATGCTATTAGATAATAATTTATTCAACCAATTCTCGGAATCACGCCCAGTAACTAAAAATTTTGAAAAAGCTGTCATATCTAATATACCAACATTACTATGAACATTTTTACATTCATCCCCTACATATTTAAAATAATTTGACCTTCTAAAACTCCATTTTTCTTTTATGTTGGAATTATCAGATATAAACCAATTAGGTCTTTCCCATCCATATAATTGACCAAAAACTGCTCCTAATTTTTTCATCCTTTCATAACACGGTGATTGTTTTAGAGGCCGAGCTGCTGGTCTTTCCTCGTCAGGAAAGTGAATAACAAAAACATTTTCATAAGCTTCTTCATTTTTAAGCTTTAAATAACCTTTAGATGCATAAGATCCGAATCTTCTTGGATCAACTCCCATCATATCAATTGATGGTTCTCCATTTACAAGCCATTCAGCTATTTGCCAGCCAGCACCACCTGCTGCAGTTATTCCAAAGCTATGTCCTTCATTAATCCAAAAATTTTTCACATTCCACGCAGGTCCAATTAGAGGACTTCCATCTGGTGTATAAGCAATTGGTCCATTTATTACTTGTTTAACGCCAACTTCTCCAAAAGCAGGGACACGATTTATCGCTGCTTCTATATGTACTTCTAATCTATCTAAATCACCCGGAAATAGATCATTTTCAAAATTTTCTGGAGGACCATCTAGGAAACAAGCGGGTGCACCCTTTTCGTAAGGTCCAAGAATTAATCCTCCTCTTTCTTCTCTCATATAATAAGAACCTGGATAATCTGATTCTCTTAATACCCCCATTTCAGGGAGACCTTTTTCCTGTCTCTTTAAAATTTCAGGGTGAGGCTCAGTTACTAAATACTGATGTTCAACTGGGAGAACTGGTATATCAATTCCTATCATTTTGCCAGTTTGTCTTGCGTGGTTCCCAGAACAACTAATAATATGTTCTGATAAAATGGTACCCTTATTTGTAGTCACTTCCCAAAGTTCATTTTTTAACTTTTTAATCTTTTCAACTTTTGTCCTTCTATAGATTTCCGCTCCAGCATTTCTTGCGCCAATAGCAAAAGCCTGTGAGAGATCAGCAGGTTGAATATAGCCGTCCTCTGGATGAAAAATTCCTCCTATTAAACCATTTGTATTACATAACGGCCAAATATCCTTTATGTCATTTGGTTTGAGAAATTCAACTTTTACCCCAATTGTTTTCGCAACTCCTGAGTAGTATTCATATTCATCCATTCTATCTTTATTTCTTGCAAGTCTTATATTCCCAACTTGTCTTAGACCTACATCTTGTCCAGTTTCTTTTTCTAATTGTTTATATAAATTAAGAGAATATTTATGAATTTGTCCAACACTATAACTTAGGTTAAATAATGGCAGTAATCCTGCTGCATGCCATGTTGATCCAGCTGTTAGCTCTGTTCTCTCACAAAGAGCAACATCCTTTAATCCCTTTTTTGTAAGGTGATAAAGGGTGCTTAACCCCACAACACCTCCTCCAATGACTAGAACTTTAACTTGTTTTTTCATAGCCTTCCCTTTTAAACAAATCGTTTTTATCTTTTTTATTAATTATTTTCTTGAAGAGAGTCTAATCCTAATTTACGGTCTAAGGAATTTTTTTTTTAAAAGGGGGCTTGTGTAATGACTGATAATTATAATCATATTACTAGTGTTGATCAAAGTGACAGGAAAGTGCCAATTAATTTAAGACAGAGTGGCCCTACACCAGTACAGATGTTAATTTCAACTCGTGTTAGAAAATCACCTTACTGGCACTTGTCAATACAAGAAGGTTGTTGGAGAGCCACAATTTATAACCGAATATATCACCCTAGAGGTTACGTAAAGCCAGAGGATGGTGGAGCAATGGTGGAGTATGATGCTTTAGTAAATCATGTAACAATGTGGAATGTTGCTGTAGAAAGGCAAATACAAGTTAAAGGTTCTGATGCTGAAGCATTTGTTAACTATGTTATCACAAGGGATGCTAAAAGAATAAAAAATATGCATGCTAAGTATGTGATACTTTGTAATGAGGAGGGTGGGATATTAAATGATCCTGTTCTATTACGTTTAAGCAAAGATGAATTTTGGTTTAGTTTAGCAGACTCAGATTTAATGCTTTGGCTTCAAGGAGTTAATGTAGGAAAAAAATTTAATGTTGAAATTAACGAGATAGATGTTGCTCCAGTTCAAATCCAAGGACCTAAATCTGAAGCTTTAATGATTGATTTATTTGGTTCAAAAATTAAAGAGGTGCCTGTTTATGGTTTGATGGAGGGTGAAGTTGATGGTTGTAGGGTAATTATATCTCAAAGTGGTTTCTCTGGAGAGAAAGGCTACGAGATATATTTAATTGATGCTACTCTTCATGCTGAGAAACTTTGGAATGCTGTTCTTTCAGCTGGTAAGGCACACAATCTTATGGTGATTGCTCCTGCTCATCATAGAAGAATAGCTGCTGGAATTTTATCATGGGGCCAAGATGCAGATTTTGAGACAAGCCCATTTCAATGTAATTTAGGCTATCAAGTTCCAAGAAAAAAGTCAGAAGACTATATAGGGAAAGAAAAACTTAATCAGCAAAGAGAAATGATTGAATCTGGAAACTATCCCTTTAAATTAATTATGGTCGGCCTAGTACTAGGTGGTAAGCCTATTGAGGAATATGCACCTGATTTTTGGACAATACATTCTCAAAAGAATTCTGATGCAGTTGGATATATTACTTCACCCTGGTATTCCCCAGAATTGGAGACAAATATTGCAATGGGTTATGTTCCAATCGAAAATAGCCAGGTTGGAACAAAATTATTTGTTAATCTTCCTAATAATTATTCTATTAAAGTTGGCGAATATGTCGATGCTGAGGTTGTTCAAATGCCCTTTAGACCTTCAGTTAATCCTAATGCTAGAGAAATAGCCAAATCAGATGGAAGAGATGCTGCATACTGATTTAATTTTTTAGTTATATAGCCTTACTTTATAAAAAAGCCCTCAAATAATTTTGAGGGCTTTTTAGTCTCTAACTAAAATAAGTCTTTGATATAATAAAGAATGCTTAAAATTGAAAGTATCCATACAGCTAAGTGAATCTCTTTCATAGCTCCGGTAGCGATTTTAATAGCAGTATAAGCTATAAAAGCAATTGCTATTCCGTTAGCTATGGAGAAGGTAAGGGGCATGATAACAGCACCAAGGATACCTGGACCATAAGCGGTAACATCATCCCAATCTAGATCTTTCAAGTTTCTTGCAAAAAAAGTAGCTACAAAAACTAAGGCTGGTGCTGTTGCCCAACCAGGAATAGTTTTTGCGATTGGGGCTAAAAATAAGCATAGTAAGAATAAAACTGAGACTGTTACTGCTGTTAGCCCTGTTTTGCCCCCCTCTTTTATGCCAGCTCCGCTTTCAATGTAACTAGTTGTGTTACTTGTGCCTAGTAATGATCCAATTGTGGTAGCAGCTGAATCACTCAGTATTGCTTTACCTAAACCATCAACTTTACCTTCATTATCAACTTTACCAGCTAAATTCGCTGCTGAGGTTAATGTTCCGGCAGTATCAAAGAAATCAACGAATAAAAATGTTAGAACAACAACATAAAGGCCAGCAGTAAACACTCCTCCGATGTCTAAAGCTAGAAAAGTTGGTGACATATCGGGAGGTAAAAAGTTTCCTCCTCCCCATTTTGCATCACCAGTAATTAAGCCGATAATAGTAATTGCAATGATGCTAATTACAATTGACCCTGGAACTTTAAGTTTATCCAGAGCTACCATAGCAATGAAACCAATACAGGCTAAGAATACTGAAGATTCTGTCAAATTTCCTAGTGTAACAAGTGTGGCTTCACTGGCTACAACAATTCCAGCGTTTTTTAAACCAATAATTGCAAGAAAGAAACCAATTCCTGCGCCTATGCCATAACGTAAACTTCTTGGTATTGCTTCAATTATCCACTGTCTTAGTGGTGTAAGACTAATTATTACAAAAAGTATACCAGAGCA
>MDTA01054430.1_pt1 | contig 12308 bp, 6 predicted proteins | sample 811151 | NCBI WGS metagenome assembly MDTA01 (sample SAMN05326648, study PRJNA326480) | marine metagenome | isolation source: seawater | place: Indian Ocean: South | collected 2010
GGTCTTCGACGAGGAGGAGGAGAACTACGACGAGGTCAACGCCCCGGAGGCTGACGTGTACAGGTGGGGACGGTGCGCGACGCCCAGGGACCTGAGACAAACGGCGGAGCTCGGCGTTCCGCTCCCAAAGGAGGAGCTCGTCGACGTCGTGACCGGCGTCAAATGGAACGAGATCGGGTTCGACCTCAACTCCGTCACCATCAAGGGCGAGGAGTACAAAGTCGTGAGGCTCCAGTGGCTCCCGCGGATCGAGCCGGGCGGCGAGCTCCACGAGGATGAGTGATGCGGCGGTTTAACGGTCAGGGGGGATGTTGGGGCTTTGTCAACTTGAAATAACGCTGATTGAGGGACGCTTCATTCGCCCGCCACGTTCCCGCGTCGGTCATCGCCGCCTCCTTACCTGGACATTCCCGCACCTCCCATCGGTCCCATGTCCGTTCCCGGCGGCGGCGGCCTGAACGGACCCATCTCGATCTCCATCTCGCGCGAATCATCCACGTAAAACTCGCTCTCCTGCACGGGCCAATCCTCCAGCACGTTCTCGCCGCCGATGACCAGCGTCTTCAACCCGAAATACTCCCTGCTGAAGGTGATCAGCGAGTTGATCAGCACGTCCACGCACATCTCGTCCGCGCTGCCCAGGTCGAACCAGCATCGGCACCACCGACCCTTGTACTCGGGTCCTCCCATTGCGTGAAACACGGCTGTGGGGACGTCGCCGTCGCCGTTTGCCTGCTCCATGTCGTACTCCATGTTGGACACTTCGAAGAAGTTGGCCTGAACCTGCATGTTGTCCGAGTTGAACCCGCCGAGCTTGCCCAGCACGAACCACGCCTTGAACACCTCGTCCAGCAGGGGCTGCTCCATGTCGCTGATGGCGTTGTGCGACTCGAGGTGGATCCAAAGGTTTTGCGACTTGAACTCGCGAAACTTGACGAGCATCGGCACCGTGCTCCCCTCCCTCTCCTTGTAGATCCGCTCCTTGCGCTGCTCGAACCTTTCGCGGATGCGCTTCTCCACCTCGTCGGGGTTCGAGTCCGCGCCGTCGAGGAGGTTCTTGATCTCAGGGTCGTACTCGGCGCTCTCCTCCAGGATCTCCATCCACTTGAGCTTCTTCCCATCCGCGTCGAAGCCGGGCTTCGTCGGGGGATCCTCGGCCGCCTCCGACGACGCCGAGGGCGATTCCGCGGATACATCGTCGTCGTCGTCGTCGTCGGGCTCGCGCTCCGGGTACTTTCGCCTCGCGACGCGGGTCGCCGAGGCGGTCAGCGAGGCGCCCCGGGGCTGGGCGACGCAGCCGCCGCCCAGCTTCGCGACGGTACGGGCCCGAGACGGGCGCGGGGCGAGAACCGCTCGGGTTTCCGGCGCGCGAACGGGCGACGGCCCGTGGGATATCGCGCGGGCCACCGGCGCGGCGCCAATGGTTGTCATCGTCCTCCTCCGCTGTCAGCGGCAGTGGCGAGGGGCGCCCTCGCGTTCACATTACAGATGCCCGAAAATTTATACGGGCGCGTGACTCAAGAATTTAGACCGTCACACTCGAGCTGCTCAAATTTTTCCGTGACAGGTACGAAGCTCCGGGAAACGCGGATTGCGAGCCCCAGATCTTCGCTCGCGCCTCGGCACGTGCGACGTTCGTCGTTTAAACACTCTCGCCTTCGCCCACTCACATCGCCCTCGCGCCTTGCAACGCGCACACTCTTGTCTTTGTACATAGTTCTTTCCTCACCCCTACCCTTTCGTACCCTGCGTTTGATCGGTTTTACGGATTAAGATGGACGGAACGATGCTTCACCGCTTCGGCGACGAGAACGCCCCCAAGACCCCGGGGAAGGCGCGGGTGAGTCACCTTTTCGACCTCGTTTCCATCGATCTCATCATCCTCCAATAACATCGCACCGAACCGATGCTGGTACCCGCGCGGTACACAGCCATCGGGGCGCGTCTCCGGCGTTCAGATCGCCCCCAGGTTTCGGGAATTCCGACGAACGCTCCCCGCTAACACGTTGTTTCCCCGCTCCTCCCCGCAGCCCGACCGCTTCATCCCCAACCGCAGCGCGCTGGATTTGGACATCGCCCACTACAACCTCGTAAAGGAGAACGCCAACGCCAATGACCTGGACCTCGCGGCGGAGGTTGCGTCGCCCAGCAAGGTACGCCGACTTTCCGTCAACATCCTATCCGCGACGAATCGGTCCCGGAGAGTCAAACCTTTCCCCCTCGATCGCGCGTCGCCCGATTGACCGACTGACCGACGCGCGTCCACACTCACACGATTCGCGACGACGCAGGAGGAGTACAAGAAGCAGCTGGCGAGCAACTTTCTGAGCCAGGACGGCGGCGCGAGCTCGGCGAAGATCCTCGCGTTCAAGTCCAAGGCTCCCGAGCCCCCCGCCGGGTTGGAGAACTCTGCGCGCGGCGTGTACACAAACAACGCCGGCGCTGGGGTCAAGTCCAAGAAGACGTTCAGGCACGTCCCCTCCGCACCGGAGCGGATCCTCGACGCGCCCGAGCTCATCGACGACTACTACCTGAACCTCATCGACTGGGGATCCACCAACCAGGTCGCCGTGGCGCTCGGATGCGTGGTGTACCTCTGGAACGCGGACAGCGGCGACATCCAGCAGCTGTGCCAGACGGATCCCAACAACGGTGACGATTACGTCACCAGCGTGCAGTGGGGCGGCGACGGCAAGCACATCGCCGTCGGCACCAACGACGCCGAGGTTCAGATCTGGGACGTGAGCAGGCTCAAGCAGGTGCGTACCCTGCGCGGTCACAACGCCCGCGTCGGCGCGCTCGCGTGGAATGGCACGCAGCTCGCCACGGGCAGCAGGGACAACACCGTGATGATGCACGACGTTCGCATCCGCGAGCACCGCACCGCCACGCTTACCTCGCACTCCCAGGAGGTTTGCGGGCTGAAGTGGGCGCCGAGTGGCAACCAGCTCGCGTCCGGCGGTAACGATAACCTGCTGCACATCTGGGACCAGAACTCCATCGGCAACGGGACGCACCTTCATAGGCTCGACGCGCATCAGGCAGCTGTCAAGGCGCTCGCGTGGTGCCCTTTCCAGTCCAACCTGCTCGCGTCGGGCGGCGGTACCGCGGACCGCTGCATCAAGTTTTGGAACACCAACACCGGCGCGCTGCTCAACAGCATCGACACCCACTCGCAGGTGTGCTCCCTCCAGTGGAACAAGCACGAGCGCGAGCTGCTCTCGTCGCACGGATACTCTCAAAACCAGCTGTGCCTGTGGAAGTACCCCACCATGACCAAGATGGCGGAGCTTACCGGTCACAGCGCGAGGGTGCTGCACATGGCGCAGTCCCCCGACGGCACCACGGTGGTGTCGGCGGCGGCGGATGAGACGCTCAGGTTCTGGAAGTGCTTCTCGGATGCAGACGCGGGCAAGGCGAAGAAGCTTAAGGATGGCGCCTCCGACAGCAGCGTGCTCAGGCGCTTCAACTTCCGTTAAGGCGCCAAACGCGGTCGGGCAGTCACAGCCGCCGTGGCTGGTGGGGCGGCGCTTTATTATTCTTTTCTCTGTGTACTAACGTTAGCAACTAACCCCCGGCGGGCGGCGACCAAGGCCCGTCGGATCCCCTGATGTTTTTTGTGTTTTCAGGGGTGTGGTTGACCCTGTACCCTACGGTGTTTCCATGAACACCACCAACGACCGAAAGAGAAAAACTCGACTACTTATTACTTTCCTAGTTGCAGCTCGATGAGTTTATCGAGCTTCGCCTCGAGGGAATCCATTCGCTTCTCAAGCGATGAACCCCCTCCCGATGGACCCCCGCCGCCGCCACCACCTTTCTTCTCCATTCGCGCGACGATCTCGTGCAACGACTTGAGCTGGTCAAACATCTTACCCGAGCTCGCCATGCCCTCGTTGCTTACCCGCTGCGCGACAGTCTCCTTCCATCCCTTGTGAAACTTCACCTGGGTCGTGCGACCGTGGAACCGTTTCTCGGACGGATCGTTCGACAGGTTTGACAAGCCAACCGTCTCCTCACCCTCTATGATCCCCTCCTCGCCGACACCGAAATCCCGCAGGCACCACGTGCAAACCTCCTTCGGAACCCTGTTGCGAACCATGCGCTCGCACGCTATGACCATGAGCTCAGTCTTGAACTCGTAGCTCAGCTGGCACAGCTCGTCCATGTGATCCAGGTTCAGCGTCATCATGGTGCACGATCGGGTGCACACGATTGTTTCGAGCCTCGACGCGAATCCGAGCACCGCGGGTTCCCCAAAGAACGAGCCGCGTCCGAGCTCGATGCACGAGTCCACCATGGTCTGCAGCTCATCGATGCTGGGGTTGTGGGGCATCTCGTTCAGCAGCACCGCGACGGACCCCTTCGTGATGAAGTACATGTCGTAGCCGAGCTCGCCCTGCCCGTACACCGAGTGGAACTGCGGGAACGAGATGGGCGACATCCGCAGGCAAACCTCGGTGATGAACTGGTTCGACATGTCCTTGAATATGGGCACGCCCACCAGCGCGTCGGTGTACAGGTTATCGAAGATGTCCTTCCGGAGGCTCGGGGGTAGGTCCGACAGCACGCTCTTCTCGTCGAATTGGTTCATGTTTTGCCACCGGTAGAACGTGATGACACGCTTGGCCACACCCTGCGGGAGCTGGTTGTTCTTGAGGTAGGCGATGACGTACTGGAGGCGCTCGTGGAACCGTTTAGACGAACTGTCCGGGTTCATCGCCGCGAGCACGTTCGTCATGATCCAGCTACACAGCACGACGCCCATAAGCATGGTGAATATGGCGATGAGCATGGTAATTTCGTTATCCGCAGGCATGTCTCCGTAGCCAACGCTGGTGATGGACTGCACCGCCCAGTATATCGACTGCAGCCACCGGTTGCTGCTGTTATCATCCAGGTTCTGCTCATAGTTCATGCCGTAGATGCACCCCATCCAGTGCGCGATAAGAATGACCAGCCCGTTGACGCGCGCGACGCTGATGAACGAGTGGTAGTAGATGAGCTGGTTCTGGTACCGATGCAGCAGCCGCGACACGCGGAACAGCCGCAGCAGCTTGACCAGCCGGAAGATGCGGAGGAGCTTGAACAGCTTCAGCGCATTCGCATCCACGTTCGCGTCGTACTTCTCCGCCGCGCTGCACCCGTCGGGTTCGAACGAACACTTCAGTGTACCCTCCAGTGCCCTGGTCACGAGGTCCACGGGCGCGCACGCCACCGCGTCGATGGGGAACCAAGTCCTGAGGTAATTCATCGCAATCGGCCACGGCTCTGACACCAGCACGCTGGTCGTCTCCAACTCCTCCCAGTACCCGGTGACGAAGTTGAGGAACACGTCCGCGATGAAGTAAAAATCCACGAAAAACTCCCACCAGAACGCGGGTCCGTAGGCTGGCGCGTCGAAGGCGACCCTGTACGGGGTGGCGCACGCCAGGTAGCACAGCACCACGACTTGGAAGATGTCCCACGAGCTCCTGAACCGGCCGTCGGGGTTGACGTACCACCACCGGCCCACGGGCTCGGGTTCGCCGCCAGGATCCTTCATGGAATCCGAGCCGACCGTCCCGCCGTACAGCGTGGCCTCGTTCTTGATGGAGGAGTCCGAGCGCAGGAGTGTCAGGGTGGACTTACTGGAGAGCAGGTTACGAACCTGGTTCCACCTTGACAGCGCCTGGTTCATGTTCGCGTCGTCCGAGAGCTTCAGCGCCGGGTCATCCTCGTCTATCACCGTGCGCACGCCGATCTTGACATCCTTGGAATCCTTATCTCCCCACTGGTTCATCTCGTATCTCTCGCGCGCGCGGCTGTATTCCATGCTCTTCCTGACTGCGTGCCGCTCGAAGACGCTCGTGCTCCTCCCGCCGGAGCCAAATTCCCGCCCGGACTGGCTCGGGCTCGAATAGACGTCACTACCAGACGACCCGGCGCCACTGACAGTGCGCCTCAGCGATCTTTCTAGATGCGTCGATGGCACATCCTCGTCGATGCTGTCGAAGCAGCCGTGCTCCTCCGGGCTCCTTTGGGCGGGCTCCATGATTTGTGTCGAAATTGGCGCCTGGGTTTTTGTCGGTTGCTCCTTTCGACTGGTCTCGGCGCTGGCTCGGTGGCTTCGTTCGGCAGCCTTTGGACGTTCGCACAATCTCAATACACTCTCAAGATGTCCTACGTAAATTCAGGGCCGAACGACTCGTCCAAGGTGGTGCCAATGCTCCCCCGCCAATGCCGTCGTCGAGGATAGAATTCCATGTGATCGCGAAATTCCAACAAAAATGTCGGTTGGCTTGCGTCCTTTCGCCTCCCTCAGGAAACCCAACACGGGGGCTTCCGACGCCACACTCGGTGGCCCTCCATGTTCGCCACCGCCGCCGCCCGGCGGTCCACCGGCGCGGCGGCGAGGATTTGGAGATCCATCTGGACCTCGACGCGTCGTCTCACGCCGGATGAGCCCTCTCGGCTCAGGGGCGTGCAAGAGTTTTTGGACTTCAGGCGAGCGCATCCAGAGCAGTGCGCCGTCGTGGTTGGGGCCCTGGACGAGTGGCCCTTGCTGGGACCAGACTGGAGACCCGAACGGCTCAGGGACGAGCACGGCGACGTTGAGGTACCGCTGGAGGTATCGACCGGAGGCGCGGACTACCGGGACGCGTACAGGGAGGATGCGCACCGGTCACGGAGTCGGACGTTTCAGGTGGATCACCTGGTTCGACTTGGCGATTTCATCGACGCCTTCGTGCTCGGCGGCAGGGACGTTCCACCCGGGGTGAGCGCGTACCTCGCGCAGCACGACCTCCTCGCGAGAACCCCCGAGCTGAGCGACGCGTGCTCGCCCACGCCGCCTCACGTCGGCGACGGCGACGACGCGCAACGCGAGAGGACGATGCGACGATGCTGGTTCGGGCCGAGAGGGACGCGAACGCCGCTGCACCGAGACCCGTACCACAACGTGCTGGCGCAGGCGTGGGGGACCAAGCGGGTGGTGTGCTTCCCACCGAGCGATGAGAGTAAGATGTACCCGTTCACCGCGAACGGCTTCCTTCGAAACACGTCGACGATCGAGGACGTGGACGACGCGGACGAGTCCAAGTTCCCGCTGTTTTCCAAAGCCGGGCGGGTAACAACGACGCTCAATCCGGGCGAGTGCCTCTTCATGCCGGCGGGGACGTGGCACGAGGTGAGGGCCACGTCGGCGTCGTTATCGGTGTCCTACTGGTGGGGACGAAGGGGCACCGGACCGGCGGGTGCGTAGCGTTGGACGAAATAGACGTTTCTGATAATGAAACTGGAACTAAGTGTTAGAAATGACACGTACTTAACAACACAACTTTGCCGCCGTTACGGCTGGGGGCGCGCCTGGACAACCCACAGCTGACCGTCCGGCGTGAGGCACCCCTCGATATCCTGCGCGAGGAGTTGTCCGCCGTCCACGCTACCGAGGGTGCTCTCCACGAACCCGCCCGCGTGAACCAGCCTCGCCGCGAGCTGACCCCTCGCGCCGTCATCCGTGGACAGCCAGTGCCCCGCGCAGTTCACCGCCACGCTCTTGAGCGTCCCGTCGCCGTCCAGGTCGGGCACCAGCGCGGTGCCGAACGACGAGTACGTGTGCACCTGCGACTCCCCCGGGTTCGATCGGTTCATGGACACGCGCCACGGCGTGCCTCGCACCGCGCCCGACGCCAAGGTTTCGCCGTGACCCAACGCGAGCTCGGCGTACGCGGTGTTGGGGTCGTTGGTCATCGGGTGCCTCGTCATCAGGATGAACGACACGTCGGGGACCAGCATCTGCTGCACGAGAACCGCCATGTGCGCGCCGCGCTGGCCCACTCCCGCGGCCGCGCGCGAAGCCACCGCGCGGGGGGTGTACAGCGACGCCCACACCTCCGCCACCGCCGAGCCGAGCACTTCGGGGTTTCCGGGAGCCACGTTGGATATGGAGTCGTAGAGACCCGCGGCGGACAAGCCGGCGAGATCCTCCGCGTTACCGGTGGATCGTACCATCACCTTCGCCGCGTGGTCGTGTGCGAAGGGATCCGCGAGCGCCGCGAGTTGTTCGTGCGAGGGCCGGAGCTGCCTGACCAGGTCCTGCAGCTCGCCGCACACCGACGCAACCTCCTCCGGTCGCGTCTGCACCGACTCGAGCGCGTCGACCAAAAAGTTGAGTCGCTCGGCGTGACCCAACGCGTGCGCCGCCTGCTCCATCGAACCGAAGGGCAGGACGGCGCCGGTGGGGGCCGCGAACCCGGAGTTTGGATCGGTGGCCAACGCCGAGAGGACGGAGCACGCCATCGCCTTGGAACCCGCCACGGCGACCCCCGCGTGCCACGGCATCTGGCCGAGCTCGTGCAGCGGAGTGACCCAACCCGCGCGGCTGGTATCGGCGACGAGCGCGGCAGCCCGCCTCTGCGGCGCGGCCGCGGCGCCCCCGCCAGATGCCGGTGAGTACCCGCCCTCGGCCGCGTCCAGGGAGATGTTGGAGGGCTGCGCGACGAATCTAACGCCGGGCGCCGACGTCAGCGAACTCGCGTGGTTGACGAGATTTGGATCCTCGATGGCCACGAGGGGCACGCCCGCCTGGCGCGCCCGCAACGCGAGGTGCGAGAGGTGGGGCAGCGCGTGGCACAGCAGGATACCCGCCACGCCCGGTCCGCACGTGGACACCTCCTCGTCGCCATCCGCCGAACGCACGAGGAGCACCGCGGGGGCATCGGCGGTGAGCGACCGGATGGTCGGGTCCGAGGGATCCAGCCGGGGAACCGACACGAGCCTCGCGCCGACAACCTCGCCGGCGACGAGGCAATCCCAGCCAGCCTCGCCCGTGGCGGTCCTAGCCGCGCGGAGCAGGTGCGACGCGAGCTTCGCGGACTGGAACACGACGGAGGCGCGAATCTGACCCTCGGTGAAGACCTCCACGGTGTGTCCGTCGATGCCCAGCGACCGCCCCAGCGCCGCGGCTCTGCCGTCAAAGAGGTCGGAGAGCAGGTTGCAGTAATCCTCCGCGGACCTTCGCGCGCGCTCCGCCACCGCGCGCACGCGCAGCGCTCCCTGCTCTCCGCCCGGCAGGTTATTCGCGAGCTCGCCGGCTTCGTGCGCGATGTGACCAAACTCCTCGCCCGCTCCGCCCCCCGACGAGAGCGCCGTCGCGTCCGAGGCGGCGGCGAGCATCCTGAGCGCGGACGAAATCTCCGCGCCGGTGAGCTCGTTCCTCGGGGGATCGGACTCGGCGCCCAGGGCGTTGATGCCGCGGGAGAGTAGGACAAAGGCGTAGTCCTCCAGGCCGATCTCGGCGAGCCTCCACTGCTGGCGCTGGTCTGGCGGTTCGCCCGCGAGTTGCCCGTGGTTGATCTCGTGGTCCACGGTCCTTCGCAGGTCGCAGAGCGCGTGGAGGCACTCCTCGATGGCCGCGAGGAGCTGTGGGTCGGATTGGTTGGAACCCGGGATGGCGTCCACCGTGGCCTTAGCTCGGACGAACCTGTTGACTCCCTCGGTGACCGAGCCCGGGGGGTTACCCTCCCTGCACTGCTTCTCCAAGCGGTCGGTGACAGACGACGCGTTGAAGAAATCCTTGAGCTCGCGGTGGAAGATGCGGAACTCCTCTACGAACTCCTCGGGGTAGTCCGTGCCCGGCGCCGTGAGCTTCGCGAGCATCTTCTCCGTCGCCACCAGATCCTCGGGCCCCGCGCACCTATGCAGCTTGTTCTGAATGGTGTGCTTAATCTCCGCGCGAACCTCGCGGCACTTCCCGTGCTTGTCCCCTTTGCCGTGCGCGATGTCGCGGATGCGGGTCAGGGGCACCGACTGCGTAAACTCCGCGGTGAACGCGGGGAGTCTGGGGTGCAGACGGCGGATCAGGGCGCGGCACTCCTCCGCGAAGCGGCCACCCGCGTTGGACGCGTTGCGCTCAATCGCCTCGATGGATTCGTACATCTTCTGCGAGGCGTTGGCGTGGTGGTTGGGTCGGTAGTGGCTGCCGTCCTCGACGCACGCGATGGCGCCGACGCCGACCCAGAAGAGGTAGACGGACGAGTACGCCAGCACGTCCATGTCCGCGTGGTTCGCGTCCATGCAGAGAACGCCCTCGAGCGCCTGGAGCTTCTGCCTCCACGAGGGCGAGTCTCTGTCGCCCTCGACGATGCGGCGCGCGGCGTCGGGCAGGCCGTCGGTGTTCCACTGGTTCTTGCGCTCGTGGTTGGAACCCTTGTGCTGCTGCAGGTTGACGTCCTGCCCGGCCCAGTTGCTGAGCAACGCCATGTGGTCGCCCGACTGCTCCGCGGGCATGGGAGCCGGCTTGGGCGTGGGGGGCGGCGACGGCTCGTGGTGGTGGTGATGCTGCTCCTGATGGTGGTGATGCTGTTGCTGATGGTGGTGATGCTGCTCCTGGTGATGATGCTGTTGTTGTTGCTGCTGCTGCTGCTGGGGCGGCGGGGCGCCTCCTCCCGCGCCGGCCACCGCCTGGAGCGCCGGCGAGACGTCGATGAAAACGTCGCCGCCGTCCCTGTCCCTCAGCCACTCCTTGCAATCCTCCGTGCGGATCAGCATCGTCATGCAAGACGTGCCGGTGTCGTGCGGCGCGAACTCCACGATCGTCTCCCCGTTGGGTAGCGGCGACTCGCACGACTGAGCGTCGGGGGCACGGGAGTTTGCGGGCACATTGACGAGGTTATCGTAGGGGCTGTTCCAGGACCCGCCGCGTCGGTCGGTGACGCCCCAGTGCAGCAGCAAGGGCTGACCGGCCGCGACACCGCCCGCGCTGCACTTGATGGACACCGACGGCGGCCAGGTGGCCATCAACTTGACGTCGCAGGTGCCGTTGCTGGAGCCGTTCTCGGTGGAGAGGTTGATGGTGTAGGTGGCCACCACGGAGCCATCCGCGCCGCCCGAACCCCCGCCGGTCATCGTCGGCTCGTGGTACACCGGCTCAGGCTCGGGTTCGAACTGGTGCGAAGAGCCGTACGACGCCGCGGTGTCCGCGGTGGGCCACGAACCCACCGGGGGCGGCGCGGCGTGGCCGTTCGATTTGATGTGTCCGTGCGGGGGTTCGACCGGCGCGTGACCGTTGGACGGCTGGAACGTCGGCGCCTGGAACCCTCCTCCGCCTCCGCCTCCGCCGCTCGAGCCACGCGCGGCCGTCGCCGTCGCCAGCTGCGGCTGCGGAGGGGCGAAATTTCGGAACGGGTTACCCGGGTCGTTGGTGTACCGCTCGTACGCGGACATCCCGGCAAAGACGTTGTGCTCGTCCGCCATCATCCTCTCAAAGGCGCTTCCTCCCGTCGCGGGCGCGGCGGCGTGCTCGCGGGCTTGAGCGGCGGCGTTGGCCGCGGCGTTGGCGAGCTGCGCGTCTCGCTCGCGCTGAAGGTTCGCGACCCTCGCCGCCTCGGCGGCTTCCGCCTCGGCCATGGCTCGGATCTTGTCCGTCTGCGCTCGCGCGGCGTTCTCGGCGGCAGCCTGCGCCCTGGCCGCGGTGGACATGGACAGGCGCTCGTCCAGGAAGAATGCGTTGCTGTCGTGATCGTAGTAGCACTGCTTGTCCGCGTCGAAGACGACGAACGCGAGGCCGTGGCCCGGGCGACGGGGCAGCGGGATCTCGATGGTGTCGCTGTAAGCCCCAAACGGGGAGCGCACCGCGGAGCCGACCGCCCACGACTGGACGCAGTAGGACCCGGGGGGCATGACAGCCTCCGGCGGACACTCCCACGGGGTGTTACTCAACGTGCCGGGATGCTGCTGGCTCTCCTCGCCCAGTCCCCAGTGCAGGAACAGATCGCCGGGCATGTGCGCCGTGATGACTGCGACGAGGTCGTCAACGTTCGCGGCCGCAGCCTGGACGCCCACGGCGATGTACGCGCCGGGCGCGACGTGCTCGAGCTCCACCCTGAACGCCTCCTCGGTGAACTTGAGGTCCGGGGAGATCTCGGGGTTTCCGAACGTGCGGTCGAACGCGCGCGGCGCGGAACCCCGCCCCGATCGTCGAGGCTTCAAAAGTCGACCCTCGCGAGGTTTTCCCGTCGAGGCGTCGAGGCGCGGGCCGGCCGCGGCGGGCGCCGGACGCGCGCGGATTACCGCGCGAGCCGCGGGCACCGCGCCGACGGCGGACCCTTGGACCACTGCCGAGGCCATCGCGACGGTTAGTGGCACCTGTCGTGCGGCTCGGTCTGGGGAGACGGCGCGGGGGCTAGGTTTGCCCCGTACCGTCGGGTTTTTGTTGTGTTTGAACCGCCGAAGATCTTTTCACGCATTTTCATCACAGTGCCGAACAGTCAGCAAACAACGAGCTCTCTCCTGATTGGCCGGATCGTCACTCGCGAACAAGCAGGAAA
>MDTA01140782.1_pt1 | contig 12308 bp, 16 predicted proteins | sample 811151 | NCBI WGS metagenome assembly MDTA01 (sample SAMN05326648, study PRJNA326480) | marine metagenome | isolation source: seawater | place: Indian Ocean: South | collected 2010
ATATTAGAAAAATCTATTACAAGTGAAAGTGAATCTAATTTAGGAGATATACAAGAAAAAGAAATAGATTTTTCAATAGAAATAGGAATTCCAGAACAACAAGAAGATAAAATAGCACTTGTATGGAAGAAAAAAGATGATATTTTAAAGAACGCATCTAGTGAAAATGATTTCTTTATACAGATAAAGCCATATATTGAAGGTGAAGATCAAGAATTTCAAGGTGAAGATCAAGAAATTCAAGGTGAAGATCAAGAAATTCAAGGTGAAGATCGAGAAATTCAAGGTGAATAAGAATTTATTTAAGTATTAAATTGATTTTTTTTTTATTGATAATAATAATGCATATCTATTATAATGCTTCTGAAATTGCTGCTTTAATTAATAAAAATCCGTATAAATCACAAGAAGAAACAATTCATGATATATTATGTCGAGTAAAAAAAGAAACCAATATGAGAGATATTAATAAATTTGATGTCATCTCAAAAGATGAATTAGTTCAACTTTTAAATTTATTTAAAAATGAATCAATACTTGAAGATAAACAATTTATTGAACTTAAAAAAAATATTGATAAAACTAAAACAAAAGATGATGTTTCTAAAGTATCTAAAAAACTATTTGAAAAAGTTGCTGCTGAATCAATACAAATCAAAAATACATCTAAATCAAAAGAAACTCAAAAAAAATTAGAAAATAATATTGATAAAATTATATCAAAAAAAAATACATCAGCAGTAAAAGATTATGTTGATGGATTTATTAATAAACAAAGAGGAATCAAAAATGAAGGAAAGATTATTAAAAAATATGAAACCATAAAAAAAACCAAAATTACAAATAATAATGATTGCTTATATAAAAAACATCTATTTACTTTTAAAGATCATCAATTTTATATTTGTGGAAAAATTGATGGTATTGAAAATAATCAATTAATTGAAGTAAAGAATAGACGAAACAGATTATTTACATTCATTCCTGAATATGAAAAAATTCAAACAGAAATATATCTTAGACTAACTAATTTAAAATCTGGTAAATTAATTCAAAATTATAATGATACACAATCATCATTTGATATTACTATAGATAATGATTTATGGGATTTAATATTATCAGAACTTCATGAAGTATCAATCAAAATACTTGATTTATTACAATTTTAATAAAAAAAATTATGAAAAGCCCATCATTTTTAAGCCATTTTAATCTAGTATATAACATCATCCTCAAGCTCATTAGTACCATCATCCTCAAGCTCATTAGTACCATCAACATTTAAAGCATCAATTAAAAAAGCAAATAATACAAATAATGCGATAAACATAGGCACTAAAGAATACATATTTTTATTTGAATTAGAAAATAATATAAATATTATTAGAGCGAATGTTGCTAATAAAAGAGGATTAAAATTAAGATTAGATGTTAATCCTTCGCTCTTTACATAGGTAATCAAATTGCTAGTTAATATAACTATCATAGCAACCATAAATACAATTAATAAAGACCACCATGAAGAATAATGTTCTTTATTACCACTTTTTTTACTTTTATTTTTCAAAATTTGATTATATATTATAAATAATAATACTATAAATATAGGCAATCCTATTAATATATAATTATACATATATATATATGTAATATTTTAAAAATTGATTTTCTGATATAAGCTGATTTAATGAGTGTTATCTACAACAATTTACCAATTGAACTTAAAGAATATGTTGATACTAATGTAAATATGTTAAATAAAGAATACTTTAAAAGTTTTATTAAAAATCCATTGATAGAAAAGGCTACAAAATCAGAATTTAAAAAGAAAATAAATTCATATTATTCAAATTTGATTTGTAACAGTAAATATAATCTATTAGCTTATGATTTATTAGATTTTATTGATGATAAAGATTATTATTCTTTTCATATACAGAAAATTTTTGGATACTATAATATAAATATTGTAAAAAAAAAAAAATCACCAAGACAATTTTCAAATATATTTTTAAATGATATGAGTGGAAAACAACTTATAGAATTTTATAATAAATATTGTGTATAAAAAAAATTGATTTATTAAATTATGTATTTAATAATGTTAAATCTAAATCATAATTTAACAGATATTGTTATAAAAAAAATATTTAATAATGTAGCAGATAATCAATCAAAATTGATATATCATCTAAAAATCATAATTCAATATTCAAAATATGATATATGTTACAAAAATTCAAAAAAGTTTAAAATGGGCTATCCAGATTTTTATACTTATTTCTTTAAATATAGAATTAGATATAAAAGAAAAGTTTCAAATAGGTTTATAGATTTATGTATAAAAAAGAATTTTACCGAGCGCCTTGCTGCCGATCAGGAACGATGATCAGATAGAGTAGGTAGATTTCCAGGACATAATCCTAAACTTCGCCTGCCTTCCCGACTCTCTTAGACATTTTAAGCTTTAGCAAATGGATTTCCTTTACAGCTGGGTATATTCTGACAACCTATAACAAATGCTAATTCTTTTTTTGATAAATTTGAAAAAGGTATATCATTTTTTCTAGCTATTTCTTCTAAATCACTTCTAGGAATTATTTGTGATATTTTTTCAAGTTCCTCAAATGGTATAATAATATTTCTAGCATATTTACTCCATTTTTTTTTACGCATATTTAGTAAATAGTTTTTATATTTAGTAACTATACCATTTCTATAGCCATTTTTATAATTAGGATTAATTAACTTATTTAAAAAATTAGCACTTTTAAATCCTGTAATCACTCCACTACCAGAAAAGAAATGATGACTAAAAGCACTATCACCAAGTAATGCAACAAGTTTGGTTGTATTTTTATATTTGATTATTTTAATAGGTGGTTCTCTATGATATAATTTGATTTCAATTGGAAATAAATCAATATTTCTAAAATTAGATATATTATAAAATTTTAAACCACTTGTAATTATCTTTTTTATAACTAATGGAATATTATCTATTTTAATCAAACTTTGATTAAGTTTAAGTTTTATATTATTTACTATATTATATGTTTTTTTTGATATTGAAATACCCATATAATATCTATTTGGAGTTTTTGAAGGAAATATAGCATATCTTAATGGAGTAGATAGTTGTTTTGAATTATTGCTTTTATAAGTTTTATGATTTTGATTTTCAAACAAAACTCCCAATCCATAATATGTATGATAATGAACTTCTTTTGTATTTAAGAATAAGTTTCCAATATAATTATTATAGCCTGTGCTAGATATAATAATATGTGCTTGATTAAATATTTTTTTTGGTATTTTATCATTATGGATAATATTTATTTTTTTTTTACTAATATATTCAAAACATTCTTTTTCAAAAACATGAAGAGGAATAATCAATGTATTTAAATTTACTCTTTCCGTATAACACTTATTAACTCGTGTTTTACGAAAACAACCAAGTATTTTGATTTTATCAAATAAATCTTTAGGAAATATTTTATCTAATTCATCTAGTGGTAATGCAATTATATTTTCTCTTGAATATTCTTTTCTTTTTTCTATTAATGTAATGTTATAGTTTTTTATGAATTTTGATTTAAGTAATAAAATTGTCATAAATAAACCTACTGGACCACCTCCAACTATAACTATATTTTTAATATTCATATATTATAAATATATTATTTTTATTAATTTTGATTAATATAAAAAAACTATATATAATATATATATATATACAAAGATGATTGACAATAATATATCAACAGAATTAATATATTTATTTGTATTTTTAATAATTAGTTGTATAATTTATAGTATTTATAATGATATTACAACGGTTACTAAAAAAAAAAAATATAAAAAATCAATTGAAATCGAATCAGAATTAAAATTTGTAAATGATTCAATAAAAAACTTATACTTTAATTATTTAAAATTTCTAGGAAACCCAAACTATATTGAATACAATAGTTCAAACTCTATATCAAGTGTTTTATATATGAATGATCTAATGGTTAATAGTGAACTTGGTAAGTTTAAAGGGCTTGATTATATTAAGCTTAACTCAAATGTAAATTATACTCATCATCCCAAAGTAATATTTAATAATATTACACTTGGTAAGTATATTAGAATTCCTGAAAGATTATATGGGTCAATATTATATAGTTCTCCAACTTTTTCAATAGAACAGTTAAACGTCCCTATTGAATTTAATCAATACTATAAAAATTCAGGTCGTCACAAATTTGTATTATTAAAATGTGAATGTAATACATTAAAACAAGGTGCTTATAGTATAGACTTTATTATGAAAATGATTCTAAAATACAAAAGTGAAAAAAAAATAAATGAAAAACTAAATATATTATTTAGAGATGAATATGATAAAAAAATGTTATATTTTTACAAAAATGATAAACATAAAATTGACTGGTTAAATTTATAGATACTTATTTTGAATCTTTTCATATGCAATATTAATTCTAGCAATTAGTTCATTTTTAACTTTATTCATTTTATGATGTTCACCCCAAATCACAAACTTTTGTCTTTCTCTATCATGAGCTATATAAGCAATATTATTAGCTTCTGTAATATTACATAAATAACATCCTTTTTTCCCAATTGCTACTCTAAGATTTTCATCATCAATATCTTTTACACAAAGTTCTGCATAATCAGTATTAAATGGTGGTTTATGATTAGGTGAAGACCAATCCCATACTCTTTCTTCATTAAACTCATCCCAATTCAAATCAGATTCCTCCTCACTAGAAAGATGATGAATAAAATAGATAGGTTCACTAGTTGTAATTGACGCCATATTATATACAAAAAAATAAAAATCAATTTTAATTTTATTCGATATAATTTTATTACTTATTATTTATTTTTTTTTTAATAAATCAAAAACCACTTTCTTTCTACGTTTTATTAAAATTTTATTTAGATTCTTAAGTATTTTATTCTTATTACAAATATTTTTTTCATAATTTAGTTTTGAGTCTATCATATTAAAAATATAATCATGAATAATTTTATGTTTATCTTTATTACCCCAAATTTGAATGATGTCTTTAGTTCGATCATGCCAAATATAACACATATTATAAGACTCAGTAATATCAATTAAATTTTTACCTCTGCTTCCAACAATTTCACCCATAAATATATAAAAAGGTTTATTTGTTTTTTCACATATATATTCTTTTGGTATAACATATTCAGAATAATATTCATCTGGAAAAGGAGGTTTATGATTTTCATTTAAATAATTATATCTTTTTAATTCAATAGAATTAATATCTACAAAATTTTTTTCTAAATTTACATCAGATTTTTTATCAGTTTCTACAATAATATTATTATTTGTTTCTAATATAGTTTCATCTTTAATACTATATTTATTACTTTTTGTTTCGTTTGAAATTGAACTACCCATTTATATATTAATTATATAAATTATCAATTTTAAATATTTTATATATAATAATGATTAAGAAATCTGAATATTTAATAAAAAATATACATTGTTCTGAAAATTTAATAATATATGATACTAATATAAATAAGTTTTTATTTAAAAGTGAATTAGATATTAATAAAAGTGTAACAAATAATTTAATTTCAAAGTTTAAAATTAATAATATTAAAGATAGAAAATATAAATTAAAATTCAAAAATTTAATTAGAGAAGATAATATTATTGTATATTTAATATTTTCATCGGATAAGATAAATAATCCCTTATTTTTTAATATTATTATTAAAGAAGATAAAAATAAGCCTTACCAAATGCTTAAAATATCATCTATTAAATTTTCAAAAGAATATATTGAATGTTCTAAAGATGAAACTTTAAGTTTTGATATTTTAAAAGAAACAAATATAAATAAAATAAAATTTAGTAAAAAACCAGATAATATATTCTATTTTTCTAATGTACAACATGAACCTTGTAAAATTAAAATAGATGATACAGATTACAGTGTTTATGGATTTAATAAAAGTCCAGTAATTAATAAAAAAAATATTAATAAAAATGAAAATTACTGTTATTACAATCCTAATTTAAACAACAGTTGGAAAGTAGATATATTAAAAAATCCTTCTTGTAAACATATTAGATTAAATAAAAATGAGCCCTACAAAATGTTAAATATACTAAATAAATGTTCGTTTCAATTTGGACCTTTTAAATTACTTAATAAATTACCAGATGAAAAAAAAGTAATTGACTTATATAAAAAAGAAATCACTGAACTTAAAACAGAACAAACAAAAAACACTATTGATCAGAAAAAAAAAGCAATAGAAGATAAAATAGGGAATAAACAATTAAAAGATGAATTCGATGTAGTTAATAATAAATTAGACAACGAATCAAAAGTAGAACTTGCTAATATTTTAATTAATTTTAGTAATTATTTAGAAGAAGGCAACTTTTCAAATATTACACAAGCAAGAAGAAGCTTTTCTAGAGTATTACAAACTGTAAAAGACCGACACGATGAATATAAACTAGCAGGTAAATATAATATATGTAAAGGTGATCTATTAAAGCAATTAAATGATGTATCAAATGTTATTGACTGTCAAAGCCATTGTAATGCTAATGATATTTGTAAAAATATATCTTATAATAAAAGTGCTAAAAAATGTAATTTATATAAAAATTGTAAATTATTATATGATGATAAGTATAATACTTATACTAAAAAATCTTTATTAAAGGAAAGTGGTTACAACATTTATAAACAATATTATAAAAAAATGGAACCTATTATAGATCATATGCCACCAGCTTTAAAATTTTTATATTATATTTCAGCTATTATTGTAATTATTTGTTTAAGTATCTTACTATATAGATTTTTAAAAATATTTACCAAAATATTTTTATGTGTTTATTATGGTACTTGTTATATTCCTACTGAATTATTAGATTTTGAAAATACAGGTATATTAGATCAACGTTATATTTAAATTAAATTGATTTAAAATGATTAAATATATAATACTTTATGGAATATAGTGATTTTCTACATTCAACATTACCAAACACTCATTTCAAATTGATATCTACTAATAATGATGGTACGTGTTGTTATCAATCTGTTTTAAAACTATTAAAAATTCATAATCTTGTAAAAAAAAATATGAATACTAAAGTTATTCAGGCGAAAGCTGTTAATTGGGTTATAAATAACAAACAAACTTATATTTCATTATTTGATATGCCTTTAGAAGATTATGTTATTTATAATCATGAATTAGATTCATTTGATGAATATATAAAAAATTATAAAATATATAGTAAAAATAATTATAATAGTTGGGGTGGTATACCTGAAATAATAGCTTTATCAGATATTTATAAAATCAATATTCATATTTATACTGGAAACTCATTTGATAAAAAAAATAACATATTAACTAATACTTTATTAAAAAATAATAAATCAAAAAAAGAATTTAGATATAAATTACTATTTTCTACATCTACCGAGTATGATATTAATATTAATGTATTATATATTAAAGATGATATTTATGGAGATCATTTTATAGGTTTAATTCCATAAATTACTTATATATTAATTATATATTAATTTTTATTTTTTTTTAGTAAAATAATTATCTAATTCATTATGATTATTAAATGCATCTTCATATCCTAGTTTAAATAATCTGTCATATTGTTTTATTTCACTACCAATTAAATACCAATTTGGTAATGTATATCTCCACTTATATGGTGATATTACTAAAATAGGTAGTTCTGAATATAATATAGGATTATTATTATATAAAGCACCATCTAAACAATAACTATTTCTATATGATGTTAATACACAATAGTCTAATAATGGTAAAGTAGATGATGTAGTTATACAGTTTATTAAATCTTTATTACTATTCCAATTATAAATAATTGTATCTTGTTTAGGATACACAAATGACACAGATATAAATAAATTATTATTTAATTTGGTATAAATATCAGAATCACAATTTTCATTAAAATAATTTATTAAATATGATTGCATAATATTAATAGTATTAAATAGAGCACCAGTATTTGATTTTTTTAGCTCAGAACATAAATATTTAGATGCTGATAAATATATTTTTTCTATGTCTTCATTTAAACCTAAAAATGTAGAAACAATCGATCCACCTGATACACCACCAAATATAATATTATCCAAATCATAATTTTCTTGTAAATACTTTGCTATACCAAAATAATATGCTATCATTCCACCACATCCAGTAAAAACAACTTGTTTTTTTAATTCATTTTTTTTTATTAAAACATAATCCATATATATATTATATAAAATTTTTATTTTATAACTATAAAAATTGATTTTATTGATTATATTAATTATATTATTTATGCAAACCACCTTATTATCATTTCTAGGACAAAAAGAAGTCTATCCAACAATATTTTATCTAAAAAATTATAATGTTGATTTTATAAATAGAATACCTAATAAATCAAAATTTATTGGAAAAATCAAATGGAAGTATAGTTCTAATGATCTAAGCATATTTATAGATATTAATGAATATGAAACTGATTTATATCAATTTAATAATAATTATACAACAAATAATATATCATTACTTAAATCACAATTACAAAAAGCTATTAGAAGAAAATTAACCGACATATCAATAAATATAGCATATCAAATGATTAATCTAAGTTTTAATGATTTTCTAAGAAGATTAGCTATTATTACATTAGAAGATGTTATATTAAATCAACATTACCCTGTTTTAATTTGGATGATGATAGCATATTCAACAAAAAAATGGAAACCAAATAATCAAGATATTTTATGGTTATTATCTTATGTTAAATGCTTATGTAATATTGATTTAAGAGAAAAATATTTAAAAATAGATTATAATACTCCAATTTGTGATTTTAATAATAAATTTTATAATATTCTGATTTATTGTCTAGAGCTTAGAAAATCATATGGTGGCATGAAAGGAGATATTAAATTTATTTCATGGTTTATCAAAGAATGGATTGAAAGATTCCAAAATAACTCAGATTATATTAGTTCTTTAAATACTCAAATCATACTTTTAAAAGATTTCCCTAAAATCAGATTTATTGATTTTATTGAAGGTGTTGATTTTCATCATTATCCTTCATTAATTACTGAAATTCAAATTCAGTATCCTCAATATTCCCAAGAAGAAATCAAAAATGCAATCTGGCATTCTTCATCTAAAATTAATTATAGAACATTTATTAATAATCATAAAGAAATTATAAATAATGATTTTATTAACATATGGAACTCTATTAAGCAGTATAAAGAAGAGTTATCAAAAAAATATTTAATCAAAAATAAAATATAACTTAATTAATATATGATAATACAACTAATTATATCTTTTATTATATTAGTTTATCTTATATATAGACTAAAACAATCTAAAAAAAAAGAACTTCATTTTTTATCTAACTTAATTATTATATTCATAATTACAAATATAATTCTTATTACTATTAATGGATTACAATTATACAAAATCTAAATAATTAACAACGCCTTATTTCATAATCTATTTTTTTTGTTACTTCTAATCTCGCATTACAAGATGCACTCCTTTGAAGTTCAGTAAACTCAGTCTCTGTTTCACCCTTACACACTGATGATACACAATCACTTAAAGATCTGAAAGTATTTTCAGCACATTCATTTGTTTGACTATAAGTCATTGAATGACCTCTACTAAATCCATAACAACTACCTTGTTCTATAGCATCTTGATTCGCTCCTAAAAATATACAAGTTACACCACTATCACGAAATTTATTTATATATTGATTTAAATCACTTTGGTTATATAATCTACTATTATTATCTTTACCATCCGTTAATATAGCAAAAACTCTATTCATTTTAAAGCTTTTATCACATTGTTTTGATTTCCATAATTCATATCTCCTATTTTGTTCTAATAAGGCCTCCACAGCCGTATCAATTAATCTTGTCCCTCCACGAGGATATAAATGTTTTGAATCAAAAGTATCAATATTTTTTATATTTTCATTATCAAATCCTTTAATTACATGAGCATAATCATCAAATGTTATTATTGTTAAATATGTTTCTATTTTTGTTTCATTTGCTGTCTTTTTCTGTTCATTAATAAAAGCATTTACACCTGATATTGTTTCTTTATACATTTTTATCATTGAACCAGAACAATCTATGCATAAACATATATCAACACGAGTAATTGGATTAACATAAACAAAAGTTGAATCAAAATCATCACTAATTTGAGACATTTTTATGGTGTTTTCAAAAAAATCAATTTTTTTTATATTTTGATTTTATATATATATATGAACTCAAAAAAAAAATCACAAAATAAAAAAACAACTAAAAGAAAAGCTCCTAAAACATCCGCTAAAGAATTTAATATGAACACTATTAAAAAAGGTTTAGACAAAAATAACTATATTGTTGCTAAAAAAACAAATGGAGTAAAATATTGGAAAAAATTAAATAAAGTTGAAAAAAATTGTCGTAGTAACTTTGATAAAAAATTTAAAATAAACAAAGATGAATATAAAAAAGGTAAATATGTGTCTATTAAACAAGCTTTAGCAATCACTTATAATCAAGTTTATAAAAAAAACTCCAAATGTAAAAAATATCTAGACAAAAGAAAATAAATTATAATATATATATATATGTTAGTAAAAAATACTAAAGAATTTTCTAAATATGGTAATTTTAAACTAATTGTTGAAGAAATGGTTAATTATGATAATGAACTTTATGTTAAACCATTTTATGAAAGTTTGTCAGGTAAAATAACTGTAGAATATATTGATAATTTCTGGGATGCTCTAAATAAAATCAAAAAATCAAAAAAAAGTATAATTGCTACAAGAATTGAAATAGTAAATCAAGATCATTTAAATAAATCATGTTCTTGTAATCAAAAGTTTATAATATGTAAAAATAACTCCGGAGATAAATTTAGTTCACACGCTGTTAGTTTGTTTAAAAATAAATCTAATGGAAGAATTTATATGTTTGATCCAAATGGTGTATTTTACAAAAAAGAACACCAATGGTTATATAAAAGTAAAAATGGTAACAATCTATTAGAATCAAAAGACTTTGAAAAAGAATACAATTTAGATTTACCTAAATTTAGTGGTGTTCAGAGTTTATGTCAGTTTACTGATCCAACATATATTGATTACTGTGGATTTTGTATGTTTTATAATTTTATTGGTATTAAATATGTTATGGATAAATTAGAAAGTGGTTATCGTAAAGATATTACTAGCTTAATAAAAACAATCAGTGATAAAGAACAAAAAAAACAAAAGGATTTATATAAAATATTTCCTAAAGATGATGATTTAGGACCATTATCATTAAAAATTATTACAAATATTTTTTCAACAAAAAAAAGATAAAAATTGATTTAAATTTATTTATTATTTATAATAAATGACCCAAAAAATACAAAAACCATTTCTAAAATGGTTAGGAGGAAAAACTCAAATTATAAATGATATTATATCAAAGTTTCCTACTAAAATCAATAATTATCATGAATTATTTTTAGGTGGTGGTAGTATTTTATTAGCAGTATTATCTCTACAAAAACAAAATAAAATTTTAATCAAAGATAAAATTTATGCTTATGATATCAATCCTTCTCTTATTAATGTTTATAAACAAATTCAAAATAATAAGGATGAATTATTTAATTATATTAATTCTTATATTACACAATATCATAATTTATCAGGTACAGATATTAATAGAAATCCTACTACCTTAGAAGAATCATTAACTTCTAAGGAAAGTTATTATTATTGGATCAGAAAAAAATATAATAATTTAGATAGAAATACAGTTGAATCGGCCGCACTATTTATGATTATTAATAAAATCTGTTTTAGAGGTATGTATAGAGAAGGTCCAAATGGATTTAATGTTCCATATGGTCATTATAAAAAAACACCTACAATTATTTCAAAACAAGATTTAGATAGTATTAGTGATTTAATTAAAAATGTTAATTTTATACATAGTAGTTTTACTACATCAATTAAAAATATTAAAAATAATGATTTTGTATATTTAGATCCGCCTTATGCTCCAGAAAATTCAAAGTCTTTTGTTGGATATGTTTCTGATGGTTTTAGTTTGGAAACACATAAATTATTATTTACTGAAATTAAAAAACTAAAAAATATAAAGTTTGTATTAAGTAACGCAAAAGTTGAT
>MDTA01170664.1_pt1 | contig 12306 bp, 22 predicted proteins | sample 811151 | NCBI WGS metagenome assembly MDTA01 (sample SAMN05326648, study PRJNA326480) | marine metagenome | isolation source: seawater | place: Indian Ocean: South | collected 2010
ATTTGTAAGTCAGGTGCATTACTTTCTGCCATAATTATTACCTACGTTTTGTTTTTTTCTTAGCAACTTTTTTCTTAACAACTTTTTTCTTCATAGCTTTTTTCTTAGTTACTTTTTTCTTAGCTACTTTATTTTTTATAAGACCCCCTTTTTTTGCGTACCCCATTTTGTTACGCACTGGTTCAGGCAGTTTAGCCAGACCGGGATTTTTTTCTACATCAACTTCTTTTAGTTTAGCCATAATTACACCTTCTTTCTTCTGTGTTGTCTACGGATAGCTTCTTTACCAAGTCTAGCAATAGCAGCTTGTTTATTTTTACCTTGAACTTTAGCTCTTTGTTCCATGACAGTTAAGATTTGAATTTTTCTCGCAAACGGTTTGTTAACCCTTTTAACTTTTGCCACAGTTGCTCTAGCATCTTCTGGAGTCGCGTATTTAATTCGCACAGTATCTTTGGGATTTTCATCAGTGTATAGTCTCCTTCCACTTCCTTTTGGTTTTTTACCTGTACCAACTTTAGGATCTTTTTTCTTAGCCATTAATAATAAGAACCTCTGTTGTTATGATATCTATATGCACGATAGGCTCCTTCATCAAAATCATCCGGTTCGTCCATCGTAGTTCTAATATACCCTCCTTTACGAAAACGCATTAACGCCATCGAAGTTGAGTCTACATAGTCATCGTGTTCTCCCGCAGGAAAACTTGCTATTTCTTCTATCACTTCTTCTGCCCAACGAGTGGGAGGATGCCATACTTTACCTGATGCAAAAATATCAGATACTGCATTTAATCGGGTAATCTTATCGTTCCCTTTGGTCGGTGTAAACTCCTGCACTGGAATACCCATAGCTCTTAATTCATAAATTAATGGCGCACCACTAGCTTTTTTCTCGATAATAACACTATCTGGCTCCCAATGTTTATATTCTTCCATAACAACTCGTTTAAGTTCAGGAAACTCCATACGGTCACGAAAAGCATTAAGTAGGATAATATTGGCTTGAGGTAGTCCTTCTTGTAATTTTATCCTTCTTTCTTCAACCTCGTTGTCCATTTCTACAGCAGGTTCACCGGGTCGGTAAAAAACACCCCATACTGTACAGGCACTATAGTCTGCCCTGTTATTTTTCTCAAATGCCGTGTCCCACGACATTAAAATAAACTCACAGGAAGGAGGATTCTCTTGTTCCCAACAACACCACCACTCTCGTTTCACAATAGCGCTGACCTCAGATGTAGGATCTTGTTGATACTGAGCCATCCATTTGCTGTGAGGTAGTTCATTTCTGAGAACACCTAGTTCTTCCAACGGCCAAAACTCAGGCCATAAAGCATTACCTGACGGTAAAATAGCAGGAAACTCGATAATCTCCCACTCTTCACCTTCCCGTTGCATGGCAGATTTTACCACTTGCCCAGTCAAATCACGCTTACTCCACCGAGTCATTACAATAATAATGGCTCCACCGGGTTGTAAACGCTGACGAGGACCAGAAGTATACCACTCGTGTACTTTGTCGTAGATTTCAGGGCTGTGTTCTGCCAGTGTTGCTTCTTGTTCACTGTGAGGATCGTCAATAATTAACAAGTCCGCACCTTTACCGGTAACAGCACCACCTACACCTATCGCAAAATAGTCTCCACCCTTAGATGTATTCCACCTACCAGCAGCTTTTGAGTCTATTTGAAGGGATGTACCGGGAAAAATGTCTTTATATTCGTCTTTTTCGACCAAATTACGGACTTTTCTACCAAAACCTACCGCTAATTCAGCAGTGTGGGAGGTTTGTATGACTTTTTTCTGAGGAAATCTGCCTAAAAACCAAGCTGGTAGCAAATAGGAGGCAAATTCGGACTTAGTATGACGGGGGGGCATATTAATAATAAGTCTCTTGCACTCGCCATTTGCTACACGTTCAAAGGCTTTGGCCATTTTTGCGTGATGTCGCCCTAAAATAAATTCAGGCCACATTTTTTTCACAAATTCTAAGAAATCTTCTTTAGTTTTAGCTTTATTAAGCAAATTTTCGTAGTCAGATAGCTCTTCTAACAGCACTGTCTGGTCTTTTTCCGATAATTTAGGCAAAATTTGCAATAAATTATCTAAATCTGCTTTAGATAGCTTTGGTTTAAGCACCTCTGTCTTATTATACGGACGAACATTGTCAGGAAGTGCGCTCATTTCGCTTTTTCCTAAATCTATTGTACAGTTGTTCCCGCCTTTTAATTATTTCAGTTGCTTCATACCCTCCATGATTACGATCATAGTACCCTTTTCGTTTTAAAACATCTGATGTCTGACATAACAGACTTAATCGTTGTACAAAAATCATAGCGTATGCATCTTCAACTGATGGTTCAAAGTTTTCATCGTCCAACAAATCGTTACCCCCGTCTGCCGGATGAAACCCCATTACGTATAAGTCCTGATCAGCAAAAAAGTTAGCTGATATACACTCATTTAACCCATCGAGATACATATGAAACCTGTCTTGGTCCTCATCATAGTCAAAATCAACCACAATAATTAATTCATAGTCATCATCGTACTGAGCCAAAGTAGTGTACAGCGGTGTAGGATCACCATCATACTTAAACTGGACATCTACCTTGTTATCCATCCACGCTTTTGCCGCATAGGGACAAGGAGGGAACCCGTTATAGGCAAGATTTTTCCTCTCCAGTGCGTGTGCTGACCAATCCCGAATCTCCTGTCGGATATTGTTTTCAAGAGTAGTGTCCACTATGGCTTATCTCTTTCTTCTTTTAGAACCGCTTTTGGTTAATTTAGCTAGTGTCTTAGCCTGATTTGCGTGGGCTTTAGAAGCCTTGCGTAATTTTTGAGCCACTTTATTAACCTGTCTTTTAGCCCTTCCTTTTAACACTTCTTACCCCTTTCTTTTTTCTTACTATTGTTCTCACATTGGTAGGTTTACCAGCAACACCTTGTGGTTTAGCTCGTTTTCTAGCTACCGCACTTTTAATTTGTGATGATGTCATGGTTTTAGCTTTGGCTCGTGGTACACACTTAGGGTATTTTCTTTTACTTGTTTTAGTAGATTTCCTACCACAGGCTTGAAACTTACCTTTCTTTTTAGGTGCGCCTATATCTACCCAGTCTCCTTTGGAGCCTTTACCGAACCATGCTGTTAATCCGCCTTTTGGTTTAGCTGCCATTATGCTGTCCTGTATCCACCGCCACGTTTTTTATAAGTTCTAACCAACCAACCGTTAGCGTATGCCGAAGGGTAAACATCAAACTTACGTTTTGCCTCTGCTTTTACTCTTGCATATAAAGCTGGATTTGTTGGTACTGCTTTACCCTTTTTAGCAGCTGGTTTCTTTCTCTTACTGGTTGATTTTCTTTTTCTAACCGGCATAACTTCTCCTTTACCATTTAACTTTGTCGGCCCAGAAAGCGGCTGACATTTTCCCTCTAGCTATATTTTTAGCATGACGGGCTTTGAAAGATTTACGTTTTGCTTTCATTCGCTGTGATTCACCTTTCTTAGGCGCTCCCGCAGTTCCCCTGAGTGTACCAACTTTTTTACCCTGCTGTCCAAATCGTATGGTTTTTATTTTGGAGCCTTCTTTGGCTACCACAATATGTGACTTGGTAGGATGATTAGGGGTACGTTTAGGTTTGTTATATCCACTTACCCCGGCTCGTGCTAGTCTTGGGTCTTTTTTCTTAGCTGTCATAATATCTATGTGGTTTTTTATAACTTATTAATCCAGTAACTATAACCCCAGCTATGCCACAAAACAATAAAATTAATGCGGCAAAAAATAAATATGTTCCCTGAATTATTAAAAAACCTAATTCTTTAATTTGACTCCAAATCCTCTGTATCATCTGTTTCCTCCTCTTTATGTTCTAATGCAGGGTCTATAACCTCCTCAAACTCTGCATCATGTACCTGTCCCATCAAACGATTAATTTTCTCTTTAATCGCATGTTCCAGTGAATCAGTTGTATGGGTAACATTGATTTCGGTTTTATCCGAAAACAACCCTACATCTGATATCTTACCTAGCAACTCTAACGCTCGTAACTCCTGTTTACTATCACCACACCCTGATATTTCTAACAGTTTGTTGGTAACGTATGTCCTCATTTGAGCTGCATCTTCAACAACTTTATGATCATACTCTGTCAGAATAGTTGCAAGTTTCATAGCTGTATAAGTATTAAATAACTTATCAGCATCTATTTTTGTTTCGCTACTCTTAGTGGGTGGTCTACCGGGAGATTTCTTTGTTTTCGTATTCTCCGATAAACTTTCTGCTGCAACCAAATCAGCTGAATCCGTACCAAAAGCGTTTTTAAATATATCCGCAGCGTCCATAAAAGTGCTAGTATCTTGTTCATTTTTACTATCCTCCTCCAAACATTTATCAGGATTCATGCCCAGTTCAACTAACTTGTTAGCAGTATTAGCCGCTATCCTAACCCCATCTTTAAGGTTATCTGGTATGGGTTCTTTTCTAGGGTATGATGGAGGAAGGGCTGTGTCAAAATCTGGTTCTAATTCTATTGCATCCTGCTCTATTTGTGTACTTTCATCAACAGGTTGTTGAAGTAAATAGTCAACAGTAGCCTCTAAGGACGAGTCAGTAGTGTTCTGGGCAATCGGTTTTGTCATAAATTTTATAAAAAATTATTTAATAATGGATACCTTTTACAACAGAAAGGGGGGGTTTTTCAAGTGTGGGGGTAAAAAAATACCTGTCAGAAAAAAGGGGGGTACCCAAAAAAATTCAAATTAATTGAGCATATTATTATGTATGTATGTGTGTGTGAACCTAACATAGATTTGGGGGGGTAGGTATGCTTGACATTACATACATAGTATCATACTATATATACATCTTTTAACAAACATGGAGATGAAGATATGAAAGAGAATACTATTACTAGGAACGAGGCTTTGAAAATTCTTAGACTAAGAGGAATGTCAAGAACAGAGCTTTTTGAGTTTGCTTGGACGACAGGGGTAGAGACTACACAGTCTGAGGTTGATAGCTTTACCCAACGAATGATACGTAAATGGGAAGTTGGAGCAGACGTTGAACATAATGCAATGTAATTTTAACCGGGGGACTTCGGTCCCCCACAACTTAGGAGATAGAGATATGAGAAATGAGATTAGACTTTTAAAGGGATACATTATTGGTGGACTACATATTCTGGCTTGGTATTTTGGTCAAGAGTATTTGCCAGAAATGCTGTTAGCTGTATTCTGTGTATCTGCTGTGGTAATCATAGCAATAACAACTTTACGATATATAGATGATATACATTTTAATATATTGTTTAGACCAGATAACAGAGACAGTCAAGCTATAAGAAAAAGAAAATAGGTATCTCCTGTTGCCCTCGGCTACTTCGGTAGTCGGGGGTTTTTTTATGTCTTTTGGAAACTGGCAAGGAAGGGGCTGGGGGTTCCCCCCACTGAACGCTGGAGTGGACAAGTACTTGATAATACATAAATAGTATGATACTCTATATACATGAGTGGGAAATGGTGCAGTGCAACATATTGCAGTGCAACATCACTCGGACACGGCGACACGGTGTCGCCATATTTTAAAAACTTATATTGGAGTATTTTATGACTACTAAAAAAAATGTAATTTCGGATGCTACGGTTGAATCTTTAACCAAAGACTTTACCGAACATCACGAATCGGTAAACACGGCTGAAAAGGATCTTGATACCAAGAAGACCGAACAGTTTAAATCGTTTCTTAGTGCATGCACTAGTGTTGAAATGACTGAAGACGATTACCCAAAACTTATGGGCCTTCGCACGATTTGGATTACGTCATATATGGCAGTTCAACAATCTGAAACGGGCAAAGCGATCACCAAGAAATCGGGTGCTAAAGCGTACCAGAGATTTTTCAAGGATCTTCAAGACGAGCGCATGAAGTCTGATAATAAAAAATGGGGACAGCATGACTTCGTTTTCCCAGTGCGCAAGGCCACGGCTGAATCGCAAATAAAAGCGGAACAGCGAAAAGCCAAAAAAGACGCACACGCGAAAACGGACGCAGGCAAACAGGAAAGTCTCGCGAAGTCTCAACTGGCAAAATGCCGAGAAATGAAAGTTGACATCGCGGAGGCTATCCAGAAAGTTATCAACAATGCATCGAGTAATCTTGATATGGTTGCATTGTTACATTTGACTCTTTCAAAATGCCACACTGAAATCAGCAGTACTTTTAAAGACGGCATGATCAACAACGGTGAGTTGAAAGCCACCAAACGCAAACCCCGCGCTAAGTAATTAGCGCACCCCACGCCCCCGATCAGCAATGGTCGGGGGTTTTTTTGGTTTCAAAAAAAGCTGGACACAGCGACATCATGTCGCTTTAAAATTTTTTTAAAATTTTTTAAAATTTTTTTGGAAACTGGTAAGAAAGGGCGGGCCGCGTTCCGTTTTGGTGAGCCACGTTCGATTTATTTGATTTGTATTTCTTGAATTTTTTGAGCAGTACAAGGCGACACGGTGTCGCTGTGTCCAACCAGTTTCTATGTATTATTGTGTTTTACTATATCAACGTAGTTGATATAGTAAAATTTTGTTTTTGTCAAGACCTATTTTGTATTGTCGGTTTTTACTTTGGTATTGTCGGTTTTTATTATGATATAAGTCATTGATTTTAAAGTATTGTTCATATTGTTCATATTGTCGGTCTAATTTTGTATGAATAGGTATATTTTAAATCGTATAAATATCTGGGCATAATACAAGACTATATAATAATTTAACTATAAATATTTATATATCTAATAACATTAAGAACAACACTACAAAAAATATCCATACGTCTAAAAATACACCGACAATATGAACAATATGAACATTACTTAGTTATCAACAACTTACGTAACATATCAAAACCGACAATACAAACACAATCGGAACAATACCCAAACTCAGTTTTATCGTAGACAAGTAGTATACATTGTACTATACATGTGGTATACTATATGAAAGGTGGGAATTTACACTTTTTTAACCAAATGAGAAAAACTTGTTAAACGAACAAGACATGGCGACACCGTGTCGCCATGTCTAAGGAGATTAGAAATGACTATATGTATTAAATGTGGTGATGAATACGACTCGGCTCGTAAGGCAATAGGTTTTGATACCTGTTTAGAATGTGGAGAGATAGAGTCACGCGAGAAGGTATACACCGTTGTACCTATGCACAAATCAAACTATATACCTATACACGATCTTAAAGATCTAATCGGTATCAATATCAAATCTTGTTAGGGAGGATTTTACCGATGAATAAAACAATCTTTAAATTAAACATAGTTGAAAAGAACTATATTGAGGTAGAGATAGAAGCAGAGAATCTTAAAAGTGCAAAAGAGAAAGCCCTAGAAAAGTATCCATCTTACGAAGATGATAAAGATCGCATAGTGGTTGAAGTGTATGACGAAGAAGAGAAAGAAAAAGTTAGTCTCGATCGAGAAATGATTGAAGTGTATGCAGAAAGCAACAGTCACGCAGAGCTGTGGGCTACTTTTGAATCTGAAGAGTTATATCTTTTGTGCCTGCCTGCGTTAGAAAAAGAAGCGAATGAAAACGGCATGTTCATAACAGAAAGTGTAAAGGAGAAGATATGACTAATACAGAATTTGTAGAAGAAGTTTTTGAAATAGCGTTTGGTGATAATGCTATCAACAGAGATTTTAGTAAACGAGAAGTTCTTAATAGATTAAGAAAGTTTTCTGATGATGCTCTGTTGGTGGAAAATATATTAGATCTTTTAACTTCGAGGGAGGAACCAAAATGAACTACACAATAGTAAACCCAAGCCCAAATCAAAGAATAGCCTTTGACCAGAACGGCAATCAGTTCTTTATTAGTTACAGCACCGTTGTAGCTATGAAGGAAAATGGAGAATATTTCCGTACTTCTAAGAAATATTCAAACACTACAACACGACACATTAATAGATGGTTGGCAGATAGAGATGCTCAACACGTTGAGACTATATCCCAATATGAACTAGACAGTGCGACACCGTGTCGCCTTGTCGAAATGTTAGAATGTGAAAGAGGAGAAAGTAAATGAAATTGAAGTTAACACTTGAACAAGCTATAGACCTTATAAAAAATACTAGGAACACGTACTTCTTAGAAGGTAGTCCGGGAATAGGTAAAACATATACAGGCAAAGTAGTAGCGGACGATTTAGATTGGCCTTATTACCACGTTGACCTAACCCAGACTAACCCAGAGGATATCGGCATACCATATGTTGATACTGAACGTAAAGTTTCAATGTTGTTTCCGAATGAGTTATTCGGATTACACGAAAATAAACCTTGCGTGATAATGTTGGATGAATATTCTAAAGCTGATGAAGCCGTACAGAAAGCCGTTCATTCGTTATTAGATGCGAGAAAAAAGTATATTGGCGGTAAATTACTGCATAAAGATACCAAGATTATCTGTACAGGTAATATGACATCCGATGGTTTAGGCGACAATATACAGGCACACACTATGGATAGATGGACAGTAATCCATATCAAGAAACCTAATGCAAAACAATTTGCCTTATGGTGTCTCGGTCAAGGTAGGGATAAAGACAACCCAAAAAGAGATACGGTACATCCGTTAGTATCTGCATGGGTTATGCGAGAACCGTCCAGTATGGATGACTATCCAGATTTATCCGAGGAAGAACTAAAGACCAATGCTTTTATCTACAATCCGGATTTACACAATGGCACTGGAGTAAAATTTGGTACGCCCAGAGGTTATGTAAATACCACTGATATTATCTATGCATATCAAGATGGTGTCATTGATGAAAATATTATGACGGCAGGACTGGTAGGTACAATCGGTGAAGCCGGAGGTCATGCATTGAGTAATCTGGTGGTAAAAGATATTGATATGCCGACATGGGAAGAGATATTTAGTGACCCAACCAACACCGAAATACCAGAAGATCCGGCAATATTACTTATGCTTGTTAGCACGGCAATTCGTCACATTGAGGATGAAGATCAAATGTCGGCATGGTTTAAATTCATGAAAAGGATTCCTCATAACGAATACATTGCACTATTTATAACTAGTGTAAGAGGTAGTAATGATGAAGAAAAAAATGACTGGATGCTATCGCGACCAGAATACCGTGACATGAAGTTAGAAAACAAACATTTGGTAAGAGACCATTAATTGAAACCGACATGGCGACATGGTGTCGCTATGTCTAACACTATAGGGAGAAAGTAAATGAATAAGGAATTTGATACTAGAACACTTGCGAGTAGTGCCTACTTAATACATGTAGAAATGAAAGCACCGAGTAACACCAAACGTGACCGTAAGAAAACGGAGGAAGTACAACGCCAAGAAGATACGAAACACGTTAGAGTTAATAAGACACCGTGGGCCGGAACTATTCTCAAAGATATTATTTCTTTGCATAGTAAAGTCCGTAGGAAATTAACAACAACCTATACTACACCGTGGGACAATCTAGGTTATAGGTTGTTGCCAATGACCAATGAAGACGACTGTATGCAATACTTGAACGAGCAAGAAAAGAAACACAATGAACTAGTGGAAAAGTTTCGCAAGGAACTACCTAAAGTTTTAGAGAAACAGAAAAAGAAACTAGGTAGCTTGTTTGATCCTAACGACTATCCTGATATCAATAGCGAATGGGCTATGGATAAGTTTATGTATAAATTTGGATTTGAAATATTTACTCAAAAACTACCTGAATCTGGTCACGTTATTGTTGACACAGAAACTAAAGTATTAAACGAAAAGGATAAACGATTCGCCAAGACTTTAGAGAAAAGATTAAAGACAGGTATTGAGGCTATGTTATTGGAAGGACATGAAATACTACGTCAATGGCATAAAGTACCCAACAAGGAAAGGATGTATAAAACTACTGGCAGAGAAAATGCAGAGACTTGGATTAAGAAAGTAGACTCTTGCAATCTTTCAAACGACCCTAGACTTAATAGTCTTAAAAAGGATGTTAAAGAGATTGTTGGTCATGTAGATATGAAACGACTATGCGATGACATGGTAGGTGATGAAGCAAGGTTAGAACTATCAGACCAAGCTAAGAAAGTCATGGATAAATTCAATATAGATATTTAAACATGTAACAGTAATCAGACATAGCGACATGGTGTCGCTATGTCTACAACGTGGGAGATAAGATATGAGTGAATATATACATAAAATACAAGAACTGATTGATGATGGCAGATTAGATGAAACCGATGCATTAGAAATGTGTCTATCATATATGCCTCAAGATACTATTGCCGAAGTGATAGAGGCTTTATCTAATGCTGGATTTATTAAGGGAGAAGAATAATGTTAAACAGAAAATACAGTGCGAATGAAAGATTGGAGGCGTGTTACTACAATCTATTATTATCCTCAAAACTAAAGTTTATTGGGATTATTGGAACTCACGGCAAATGGGATATTGATAATCAGATAACATCCACTGCGGCAACGGATGGTATTAACTGTTATTACAACAGTGATTTTGTTGACTCATTAGAAGATAACGAACTGCGGTTTCTTGTTATTCACGAACAGTTTCATAAGTTAATGAAACATGTATGGACTATGCATGAATGTTGGAAAAGAGATTCTATACTTGCAAACATGGCGGCAGACTATGCAATTAACCCAATGATTATGGATCTAGACCCATCTGAAAAATATATTAAAATACCAACCGATAGCGATGGTAAAGTAATGGGATTAGTTGACCCTCAGTTTAAAGGCATGGCCGGTGTAGAAATATTCTGGCGATTATGGGAAGAGAACGAAAAAGGTAAAGAATCCGATAGTAACATAATGGGAGATGGTGCTAGTGGTGATGAATCTAATTCCTACTCAAAAAGTATTCAGAAAAGAATGGAACACGATCAATTAGATGACCATAACTTTGATGATGTGCCAGAGGAAAACTTAGAGAAAGCTAAGAACGATCTAAACAGAGTTATTAGGGATGCCAAACAGATTGCCGGATCTGGTTCGGAAGGTTTCATTAAACAATTAGATAAAGAACTAGCACTTGAAGTACTTACACCGTGGTATGAAATACTAAGAGCATTTGTCCGTAAATATTCTCGCGGTAGAAACAAACGTAGTTTTCGTAGATTCAATCGATCTACTATAGCAAGTAATCTATTACTACCGAGTCACTATTCGCAAGATATGGGTAAAGTAGTCATAGCTATTGATAGTTCTGGTAGTTGTTGGAGTGCTTTACCAGAGTTTATGAAAAACGTAATCAAGATTGCACAAGCTACTAATCCTAGTGCGATTAAAGTTTTGTATTGGGATGAAAAAATTGAGAGCGAAGAGAACTATCTGCCTAAAGACTATCGGAACATGGATAAAGAGTTTAGGCCGACCGGTGGTGGTGGGACTAATCCCAAATGTGTTTATGAATATCTTAATCAGACTAAAGAAAAGATTAGCTGTGTAATATTTTTTACCGATGGTTATTTCTATGGCTCTGATATAGGTGACTGGCATAAATTTAACAAGCCGTTGTTATGGGCAATCAATGAACACGGTATGAAAGATTTTAAACCAGTCAAAGGTAATGTTATTAATCTTAAAAATAAGGAGAGATAAATGACTAAAATAGATGATCAAAAAGATATCGTTATAAAAACAGGTATTATTTATAAAATCATTGGACCAGTCGATGAGATTATAGCTGTTGATAAAATACCGGACGAACTGAAAGCAGAAGCATTAAGAATGGAACTTGCTAAATTGGAGGGCAAATAAATGAAAGGACCAACATTAAAAGATAAAGGTATGAGATCCATAGTGATTAAGAAAGGTGTGTTTGATAGGTTTGTAGATATAAGAAAACAATTAAACACTAGTAAGTATGGAGATACTGATGCGAGATATACTAATAGTCATGTATTAGAAATACTAATGGAAGCGTGGTTTGATTCCCTTCCAGAAAATAATGATGGACAAAAAGAACAAACTGTTGAACCACGATTTAAAAGATAGATTTAACAACCAGACATGGCGACACTGTGTCGCTGTGTCTATAACTTTGGAGATTAGATATGAATAAAGATAAACGAGACGAATTGCTAAAACAAGCAGAGATTGACAATGAAGCTACAGGCCATCAACCAAATTGGTGTTTTTTAGGTCGCACTGATTTTGAAGAACAGTTGGAACAAATAAAAAGTCAAGTTACAAAAGCGATATGTAGTGTATCCAAACTATCAAGTAATCAAAC
>MDTA01090855.1_pt1 | contig 12302 bp, 13 predicted proteins | sample 811151 | NCBI WGS metagenome assembly MDTA01 (sample SAMN05326648, study PRJNA326480) | marine metagenome | isolation source: seawater | place: Indian Ocean: South | collected 2010
GACGTCAAAGCTAAAGCAGAAAAGCCGACTGGCGAAAAAAAATAAAATTAAATGTCTAAAACTCTATACGATAAGATATGGAAAAACCATCTTGTTCACGAACAAAGCGATGGAACATCATTAATTTATGTTGATAGGCATTTAGTCCACGAAGTTACAAGCCCTCAAGCTTTTGAAGGACTTAGATTACAAAAAAGAAAAGTCAGAAGGCCAGAATTAACTCTTGCTGTACCAGATCATAATGTTCCTACTACTGATAGATCAAAAGGCATTCATGATAAAGACTCAAGAATACAAGTTGAAACATTAAGAAAAAACTGTAAAGACTTTGGAGTAGAGCTTTTTGATGTTAATGATAAGCGTCAAGGTATAGTCCATATAATTGGACCTGAACAAGGATTCACACAGCCAGGAACAGTAATAGTATGCGGTGATAGCCATACTGCGACGCACGGCGCATTCGGTGCGTTAGCTTTCGGCATAGGAACATCTGAGGTTGAACATGTTCTTGCTACACAAACTTTAATGCAAAAAAAATCAAAAAATTTAAGAATAAATGTTAATGGAACTTTACCAAAGGGAGTTACTGCAAAAGATGTAATATTAAAGATTATAGGTACCATTGGAACAGCAGGAGGAACTGGTTATGTAGTAGAATTTGCTGGTGATGTAATTAAAAGTTTAAGCATGGAAGAGAGAATGACCGTTTGTAATATGACTATTGAAGCTGGCGCAAGAGCAGGTTTAATAGCCCCAGATGAAAAAACATTCAATTATTTAAAAGGTAAAACAATGTCACCTAAAGGAGAAAATTGGAAAAAAGCGGTAGAATTTTGGAAAACGTTGTATTCAGATAAAGACTGTAAATTCGATAAAGAGGTAAATATTGACGGTAAAAATATAGAACCGTTAGTTACTTGGGGAACCTCTCCACAAGACGTTTCGCCAGTGACTGGTGTTGTACCGGATCCTGATAACGAAAAAAATGTCGATAGAAAAATGGCCATGAAAAGATCTCTTGATTATATGGGGCTTAAGGCAAACACTAAAATCTCAGATATTAGAATCGATAAAATCTTTATAGGCAGTTGCACTAATGGCAGAATAGAAGATCTGAGATTGGCTGCAGACCTTTTAAAAGGTAAAAAAATTGCTGAAAATGTGAGTGCGATGGTTGTTCCTGGTTCGGGATTAGTAAAAGAGCAAGCAGAAAAAGAGGGAATAGACAAAATTTTTAAAGATGCAGGTTTCGAGTGGAGAGAACCAGGCTGTTCAATGTGTTTAGGCATGAACCCAGATCAATTAAAGCCAAAGGAAAGATGTGCTTCAACATCAAATAGAAATTTTGAAGGCAGACAAGGTCGTGGAGGAAGAACACACTTAGTAAGTCCGGGTATGGCAATTGCAGCTGCCATAAAAGGACATCTTACTGATGTAAGGGAGATATAAAATGGAAAAATTTAATAATTTAAAATCAATACCATCATACCTGCCACTGCAAAATATTGATACAGACATGATCATTCCAAAGCAATTTTTAAAAACTATTAAAAGAACGGGTTTAGGTAAAAACTTATTTTATGAAATGCGATATGATGAAAATGGAAAAATTATTAAAGATTTTATTTTAAATAAAGATCCTTATGATAAAGCAAAGATTCTGCTAGCTGGAAAAAATTTTGGATGTGGCTCCTCAAGAGAACACGCTCCATGGGCTCTTTCTGATTTCGGCATTAAGTGTGTAATAAGCGCTAGTTTTGCAGATATTTTTTATAATAATTGTTTTAAAAATGGAATACTTCCAATAAAAATTGCTGATAAAATTGTTATTGAGTTAGCAGAATATTCAAAAAGAAAAGAGGATATTGAAATAAGCTTAGAAAAACAAGAAATTAGGTACGGAAATACAATTGCACAATTTGAAGTCGATCCATTTAAAAAAAAATGTTTGATCGAGGGTCTAGATGATATCGCTTTATCAATGAAAAAGATCTCTCAAATAGATAATTTTGAAATAAAAATCAAGAAAGATAAGCCTTGGCTATTAAATAATGATTAAAGTAAAAGACAGAAAGCTTTTACTTCTTCCTGGCGATGGTATTGGACCGGAGGTTGTAAGAGAAGTTAGGAAAATTATAGAGTGGTTTAACAAAAATAAGTCTCTTGATTTTAAAATTGAGGAAGGATTAGTCGGTGGAGCATCTTATGATAAATATAAAACCCCAATAACAGATGAAGTTTTCTATAAAGCTTTAGAAAGTGAAGCAGTAATTCTTGGTGCAGTTGGAGGGCCAAAATACGATAGTCTTGAGTTTTCAAAGCGTCCAGAAAGAGCTCTTTTGAAATTGAGAAAAGAATTAAAACTTTTTGCAAATTTGCGTCCAGCAATTTGTTTCAAGCAACTAGTAGAGGCCTCATCACTTAAACCAGAGATTATTTCTGGCTTGGATATTATGATCGTTAGAGAGTTAACGGGAGGAATTTATTTTGGCGAACCAAGGGGTATAGAACCAATTGAGAATAATGAGAGAAAGGGAGTAAATACTCACTCTTATACATCTGGAGAAATTAAACGAGTAGCAAAAGTTGCTTTTGAGTTGGCAAAAAAAAGAAAAAAAAAAGTTACCTCTTGTGAAAAATCTAATGTGATGGAAGCAGGAATTTTATGGAGAGAAGAAGTTCAAGCTTTGAAAGATAAAGAGTATAAAAAAATAGAGTTAGAGCATATGTTAGCCGATAATTGTGCAATGCAGCTTTTAAGGAACCCAAAACAATTTGACGTAATAGTAACTGATAATTTATTTGGTGATATTCTTTCTGATGAAGCTGCAATGTTGACTGGATCGTTGGGATTACTTCCCTCTGCTTCTTTAGGTGCAAAAGATAAAAATGGTAAAATCCGATCGATGTATGAACCAGTACATGGGTCTGCTCCAGATATAGCTGGTAAAAATATTGCTAATCCAATAGCTACGATATTAAGTTTATCTATGGCCTTGAGATATTCATTAGATCTAGAGAAGGAAGCAAATCTACTTGATGAGGCTGTTCAAAAAACTCTTGATGCCGGTTTAAGAACAAAAGACATTATCTCAAAAAATACGAAAGAAGTTTCCACTAGTACAATGGGTGACGCGATTATTAATAATTTAAAATAATTTAGATAATTTCTAAAATTTCAATTTTATTAAATTTTTTATACCCTATATAATCTTTTAAAAAAAAAATAAAAAAATTCTTTATTAAAAAAATTAAAAAATATCTAAAACTATTTTTTTTTGTTTCTATCAAAAAAATCATTTTAGACCAAAGTGTCAGTAACTCTTTAAAACCATAATTGGTAGTCCCTGCAAATCTTTTATTATGTTGTACATGAATATAAGTGATTTTATTTGTATACTTAAATATCCAGTAATCAATGAAAACAAATTTCTCATCATTTTTAATAATTTTTTCACCAATATTTTTATTAAAACACTTGAAAGATGATGTATAAATTTTAAGAGGTTTATTCATCAAATAACTTGATACAATATTATTTAATTTACTCACTAAAATTTTTATGTAGTTATGTTTTCGTTTAATATATTTAACATAGCAAACTTCGTGATCGTTTAATTTTTCTAACATTTTTAAAATATGTCCAGGATCATGTTGCATATCATCGTCCATACAAACTATCTTATCTCCAGTTGAGTTTTTTAATCCACAAAAAATAGCGTTATGTTGTCCGTAATTTTGTTTGAGATTTATACCTTTAATAAAACTATACTTTTGCTTTAAATTTTTAATTTGTGTCCAACTATCATCTTGGCTGTAGTCATTGACAAGAATTACCTCTAAAGACTCAGAATGTAATAAAACATTATCCTTAATATTTTTTAAAAGCTCTTCTAAGATTTTAGAGCTATTAAAAACAGGTATGATTATTGAAACTTTCATTGATAATACTTTCTAATTATTTTATTTATATATTTTTTATCAATTACATTAGCATAAAATCTTTTTGGAAGTTTTGTTTTATTTTTTATAGTCTTCAGATTTATATTTTTATTTTCTCTTTTAAGTTCCCTAAATTTTGGTTCTATTCTTAAAATATCTCCAAAAATTTTTAGTAAAATTTTTACAGAAATAGAATTTGGGTTATATATATTAATAGTACTTTTATTAATTGGTGATGTTTTGAAATACTTTTTTAAAATACTAACTATATCCTCAATATCGAGCAGATTTCTTTCTGAGTTTTTCCATAAAATAAATTCCTTTTTTTTTTTAACTTTATCAAATATCCAGTTAGTTAATGTATGCTTGTTTTTATTTTTACCTACAACTTGTGGAAGCCTTATTATGATATATTCTTTTAAAGACTCACGAATTATTTTTTCAATCTGTAATTTGTTTTTAATATATTTATCATTGCTTAATTTTTTATTTTCTACACTTAAAGAACTTATATAAATAAATATTTTTTTAGACTTTAGTTTCTTTATTACACCTTTAATTTGTTTTATCTCTTTCTGAAATTGAAAAACAGATTTAGTATTTGAATTTGAAACACCAGCAGCATAAATAAAATATTTTTTTGATAAAGATAATTTTTTTAGATGAGAAGCTATAAAACCTTTTCCAAAAATTTGCATAAATATTTTATCTTTTGAAATAGTACGAATTGAAACACTTATCTTCTAATTTAAATTTATTTTTAAATAAAGTATTCATTATCTTATTTACTTTTTCTTTCTTAATTATATTGTGATGGAGTTCAAAAAATAAATATTTAATGTTCTCAAACTTATTAATATTTAGAGTATAATAGTCTTCATCACCTTCAATATCGACTATTAAAGTATTAAAATTACTAAAATTTTTAATTTTATTTTTTTCAAGATTTTTGATTAAAATTTTAGATTTCGTTACTACCTTGCTTGAGGTGCTCAAGAAATCCTCCGTTAAATAAAATAATTTATTTTTAGTTTTTTTAAAAACCAAATTATTATTATATATTTTAAAAATTACATTATTATTTACCAAGTTCTTTCTTAAATTTGGAATTATATTCTTATTGACTTCAAAAATTAAAATTTGATTATTCGATTTTTTATAAGCTAGAACAGGAATAAAACCAATTCCACCCCCAAGAACTATTGATTTATTCTTTTTTGAAACATGTTTTTCTATTAATTTTCTATCGTTGTATTCATAAGTATTAAATAAATAACTCGAATGATTCTGAATTGGTATACCTTTAATGTTTAACTCAAAACTCAAATTTTTATAATTAAATTTTTTTATGAAAGTCTTATGAAGTAGACCAAACAAATAATTATGGTGTATTAAGTAATAGATAGGTGCTAAAATTAATTTTGTTAAAGTACTAAAAACCATAAATATAAATTTAGTTAATAATTGTTATAATAGAGATTTAAAAATAAATGAAAAATAAAAATATAAATACATTAATTTTGTCTTCTTTTTTTACACTCTATTTTATTATTGGAGTTTATACACTCGAAGATTATGGAGTAAATGTAGAGGAGCATACACAAATTTATTCAGGTTTCTATTGGTTAAATTTTATATTTGAGTATCTTAATATAAATTTTTTAAAAGCAAGTTTAAACGAAATACTGCAGAACATTTCGACTGATTTCTATTTGCCAAATCCAGAATATTTTACATATGGTCCAATATTTGATGTTCCTACCGCCTTTTTAGATCTTTTATTTGGAAGCGATAAAACTTACCTATCTTTTAAACTTCGTCATTTTTTTATTTTTTCTTTATATTATCTGAGCTCTATAATCGTATTTAAAATATTAATAGAACGATTTAACAATTTTTTCATAAGTCTGTTTGGGACTCTTTTATATATTTTTTCTCCAAGAGTTTATGGAGATAGCTTTCATAATAATAAAGACATATTATTTTTATCTTTGACAATATTTTCAATATTTTTTGCTTTCAAAATTTTTAAAAAAAAAAAAATAAAAAATATATTTCTTTTCTCTCTGTTTGCTGCACTAGCAACTTCTACAAGGGTGATAGGAATTTTTTTACCTATTTCTGTAATTTTTTTCTTATTTTTAGAAGTATTAAACTCTAAAAAGTATGAAAATACAAAATATTATTTTTTGATATTATTTTTTTATTTTTTATCTTTAGTAATTCATTGGCCATACCTTTGGATAGATCCTTTTTCAAATTTTCTTGAATATTTTATTAAATCTAAAAATTGGGTATTCTCTTATTATATATTATTTGATGGAAAATATTTTTTAACAACAAGCCTACCCGATTCTTTTATTTTTACATGGATTAGTATTTCTACACCAATCCTAAATTTAATATTATTTTTATCAGGATTATTTTTCGCAACTAAAAGATTATTTTTAAGATTTATAAATTTTGACCAATATAAATTACTTAATTGTGATTTTTGGAGAGGAAAAAATGAAATGAAAGATAATTTTATAATTTTTAATTTAATAACAATAATTTCAATATTAATCTCTATTAATGTATCCTTGGTAAGCGGCTGGAGACATTTATATTTTCTTAATTTTTTTATAATTTATATAGGAGTTTATTACTTAAATATCTTATTTAGTAAATTTAAAAATTATAAGAAAATATTTATAGTTTTATGTCTAATTTTATTTGTGCCGAATATCTATAAATTGATAATTTTTCATCCATTTCAAAGTCTCTATATAAATGAGCTTGTGTCAAAAAAAAATAAAAATAAATTTTTGATAGATAGAGAAGGTTTGACTCGATTACATTCAATAAATAAAATTCTAAGTTTCACAGATCAACAAGATAATATTAATATTGCTAATGCATCTTTCATTCCATATTATCGAATCAAAGATGTTTTAATTGAAAAAGATAAAAAAAGATTAAATTTTGTGAGAGGAGAGTATCAAAAAGCTGATTACATATATAATAATTATGTCTATGAGGTGGATCCGCTATTTAATAATAAATATGACATTCCAGAAAATTTTAAAAAGATTTATCAATTGAAAATAAATGGTGTAAATATGTACGAAATTTGGAAAAAAAAATAAAATGAAGATATTTGTTTATAAAGTAATTTTTATTTTAGTAGGATTATTTTTTCTTTTTAATTTTACTGTAGGATACCAAATTAGAAAAATAGAGAACCAAATAGCAAATGTTAACACGGATAAACAAATTAGTCTTTTTAAAGAGAAAATAAAAAGCGAAATTGAGAGCGGATTAGACAAAGAAAATATTTTTAAAGAAGAAGATAGAATTTTAATAAGTAAATTTTTAAAAAAAATAATAAAAGAATTAGAATTAAATAATATAGATTAAATTTTAAAAATGAATATAGCTATTATAGGTTCAACGGGTAATGTTGGTCGCAAAACCATAGAAATTTTAGAGAAAACAAAATTAAAATTCGACGAAATTTATTTAGTAGCATCATCAAAAAGTGCTGGGAAAAAAATCAAATTTAGAAATAAAAATATAAAAGTCGAAAGTCTTGCTAATTATGATTTTTCTAGGGCTAAAATAACTATTTTTGCTGCTGGTAGTCAAATTGCAAAAGAATGGGTGCCAAAAGCATCCAAAAAAACAATTGTTATTGATAATTCTAGTTTTTTTAGAATGGATAAAAATGTTCCGCTGGTGGTGCCCGAGGTTAATGCTGAGGCATTAGAAAAACATAATAATATTATCTCAAACCCTAATTGTTCTACAATTCAAATGGTCTTACCACTTAAACCATTACATGATGAGTATAAAATTAAAAGAGTGGTAGTATCTACCTATCAAGCTGTTTCAGGTGCAGGCAAAGCATCTATGGATGAACTTTTTGATCAGACAAAAAAATTTTTAAATGGAAAAAAAATAAAATCAAGTAATTTTACAAAACAGATTGCTTTTAATCTTATACCACATATCGATATTTTTGATAAAGATGGTTACACTAAAGAAGAATTAAAAATGACTAATGAAACAAAAAAGATTTTGGATTCTGATATTAATGTAACAGCTACATGTGTAAGAGTGCCGATTAAAACAAGTCACTGTGAGTCGCTCAACATCGAATTTGACAATCTCTACGATTTTGAAAATGTAAAAAAAATTCTGAATGAAGCACCCGGGTGTAAAGTAATCGATGAGCGTAAAGATGGAAGTTATATCACTCCAATTGAAGCAGAGGGAAACAATACCACCTACATCTCTAGGATAAGGAAAGATAATTCTAATATAAAAGCTATTAACTTATGGGTTGTCTCTGATAATTTATTAAAAGGCGCAGCTTTAAATTCTGTGCAAATAGCTGAGTGTTTAATGAAAAAAATGTGATTTTAGTCTATAAATGTTTTATGCAAAATAATAACAACCCCTTAAGCCCACATCTACAGATTTATAAATGGCAAATTTCATCACTCCTTTCTATCACGCATAGAATAGTAGGAGTTATAAATTTTATTTTAATCGTTTTAATTTGTCTTTGGATCATGTCGCTATTTTTTGGAGTCAGTAGCTATGAGACTATACAGATTTTTTTAAATACCTCTTTAGGAAAATTTTTAATTATATCTTTGTGTTGGACTTTCAGCTTTCATATTTTGAATGAAATAAGACATTTATTTTGGGATGCAGGATTTGGATTTGATCTTAAAATTTCAAAAATTACTGGAGCGCTGGTTTTTTTTGGCTCTTTCTTACTAACGGTTTTATTTTACTTATTGGGAAGGAATTTTTTATAAAATGCATATATCTACTAAAAAATGGTTATTTACAAAAATTAGCTCCTTAACATTAATACCTTTAATGATGTGGTTTTTGGTCAATTTTGTCTCGCTTTATGATCAAAGTTTCTCAGAAATAGTGATATTCTTCTCTAGTCAGCCCTCTAAAATATTACTTTCCTTATTTATCATCATTGCTTTCTTTTTTTCATCTTTAACTATTAGTGAGATTTTTGAGGATTATTTACATGATGATAAAATCAAAAATGTCGCAAATAAAGCGCTGTATTTATTTGCTATATTATTTCCAATATTAACAATTATGAGTATATATAACTTAAAGATATGAAGGCTTACAAAATTATAGATCATGAATACGATGTGGTAGTTCTTGGGGCAGGTGGATCTGGTTTAAGAGCAGCTGTTGGTTTATCTGAAGCTGGTTTAAAAACTGCGTGTATTTCTAAAGTGTTTCCAACTCGAAGTCATACGTCAGCTGCACAAGGTGGGATATCTGCGGCTTTAGGAAATATGGGAGAAGATGATTGGCGATGGCACATGTATGATACCGTTAAAGGATCAGATTGGTTGGGTGATCAAGACGCAATCGAATATCTTTGCAAAGAAGCTCCTAGAGCAGTTGTAGAGTTAGAGAGATATGGTGTGCCTTTTAGTAGAACTGATGATGGGAAGATATACCAAAGACCATTTGGTGGCATGACTAAAAATTATGGGAATGGCACTGCACAAAGAACTTGCGCAGCAGCAGACAGAACTGGTCACGCTATACTACATACGTTATACGGACAAGCTTTAAAACAAAACACGGAATTTTTTATTGAATATTTTGCTTTAGATCTGATTATGAAAAATGGTGAATGTAAAGGTGTAATAGCTTGGAATTTAACTGACGGAACAATTCATAGATTTAGATCACATATAACAATCATTGCAACTGGCGGTTACGGAAAAGTTTACTACTCTGCAACTTCCGCCCATACTTGTACAGGTGATGGAAATGCTATGGTGCTTAGAGCCGGTTTACCATTACAAGATATGGAATTTGTGCAGTTTCATCCTACAGGTATATACGGAGTAGGATGTTTAATAACTGAAGGTGTGAGAGGCGAAGGTGGATTTTTGGTAAATGGAAAAGGAGAAAGGTTTATGGAAAGATACGCTCCTAACGCGAAAGATTTAGCTTCAAGGGATGTAGTTAGCAGGTCAATGGAAATGGAAATTAATGAAGGTAGAGGAGTAGGAAAAAATAAAGACCACATAAATCTTCATTTAGATCATTTAGACAAAAAAGTGATAGATGAGAGATTACCAGGTATTTCAGAAGCAGCTAAAACTTTTGCCAATGTTGATGTTAATAAAGAACCAATTCCTGTAGTGCCAACTGTACACTACAACATGGGAGGGATACCAACAAACTACAGGGCAGAAGTGTTAACATTGAATGGATCAGAGAAAACAGTCCCTGGTTTAATGGCGATTGGTGAGGCAGCTTGCGTTTCAGTACATGGCGCAAACCGTCTTGGATCAAATTCGTTAATTGATCTCGTAGTTTTTGGTAGAGCTGCAGCTAAAAGAGCTTCTGAATTGATAAAGCCTGGCAGTAGTCACGAAATAATACCCAATTCAGAAACAGATAGATGTTTGGAAAGATTTGATCGAATAAGGAGTTCTAATGGTTCAACAAAAACTTCAGACTTAAGATTAAAAATGCAAAAGACAATGCAATCAAAATGTGCGGTATTTAGAACAGAAAAAACCTTGAAAGAAGGTGTTAAACAAATAAGAGAACCATATGAGGGTATGTCTGATCTCTCAGTAAAAGACAAATCTTTGTTATTCAATACAGACTTGGTTGAAACTTTAGAATTTGATAACTTAATTAGTCAAGCATTAACTACTATGGACTCCGCATATAATAGAAGAGAAAGTAGAGGTGCACATGCAAGGGAGGATTACTCAAAAAGAGATGATAAAAATTTTATGAAACACACTTTAGCATGGCAAAAAGGTAAAGATGTAGAAATAAAATACAGAGATGTTCACGCTCGAACATTGACAAATGATGTTCAATATTTCCCTCCTAAGGAAAGAGTTTATTAAGAATGGCACAATTTAGCCTTCCTCAAAATTCAAAAATAGAGGTTGGAAAATACTTTAAAAATAAAACAAATTCCAAAAATTTAAAGAAAGTAAATATTTATAGATGGGATCCGTCAACTGGGAAAAATCCTAGAGTAGACACATTTGAAGTTGATATGGATAATTGTGGACCAAAAGTTTTAGATATTCTTTTTAAAATTAAAAACGAAATTGACCCTTCTTTGACATTTAGAAGATCTTGTGCACATGGAGTTTGTGGTTCATGCGCAATGAACATTGAAGGGGTAAATACTTTAGCTTGTATTAAGTCACATACAGATATCAAAGGAGAATTAAATATTTATCCTTTACCTCACTTAAAAGTAGTAAAAGATCTGATTGGAGATCTGACGACTTTATATAAACAATATGAGTCCATTCAACCTTGGCTTAAAGTTAACCAGACTGGTGAAGAAAAAATTGAATTAAAACAAACTCAAAAAGATCGAGAGAAATTAGATGGATATTATGAATGTATTTTGTGCGCATGCTGCTCAACCTCTTGTCCAAGTTACTGGTGGAACGGTGACAAATATTTAGGTCCAGCTGTATTATTGCAGGCTTACCGATGGATCAATGATAGCAGAGATGGTGATAAAAAAGAAAGATTACAGAAGGTTGCCGACGAACTAAAATTGTATAGATGTCATACTATTATGAATTGCACTAATTCTTGTCCTAAAGGCCTCAATCCTGCAAAAGCTATAGCCTCAATAAAAAAAATGCTTGCAACAAGTTAAAAGCTTATTTAATCAATTAATTCATGAAAATAATTCATCATTTTGTTGAAGGTAAAAATTTTTCTGGAAATTCAAAAAGAACTGGAAAAGTTTTTAATCCAGCAACTGGTGAACAAATTGCAGAAGTGAAATTAGCGACATCTAATGATGTTGACCAAGCTGTAGCTAGCGCTAAAAAAGCTTTTGAGTCTTGGTCGAACAAACCTCCTCTTCAAAGAGCGAGAGTTTTTTTCAAATTTAAAGAGTTAATAGAAAAAAATTCTGATGAATTAACTAAAATTATAGTTTCAGAACATGGAAAAGTTTATGAGGATGCCAAAGGATCTCTTACAAGGGGTTTAGAGGTCGTAGAGTATGCATGTGGAATACCTCAAATGCTTAAAGGTGAGTTTACAGAAAATGTTGGTACAAACGTTGATAGTTGGTCTATCAGACAACCACTAGGAGTGTGTTCAGGAATCACACCATTTAATTTTCCTGCTATGGTACCTATGTGGATGTTCCCGATGGCGATAGCATGTGGTAATACATTTGTACTCAAACCTTCAGAGAAGGACCCTTCCTGTTCAATAAAACTTGCAGAATTAATGAAAGACGCTGGTTTACCTGATGGAGTTTTTAATGTGGTAAATGGAGATAAAGAAGCTGTAGATGCTTTAATAAATAATAA
>MDTA01000851.1_pt1 | contig 12300 bp, 2 predicted proteins | sample 811151 | NCBI WGS metagenome assembly MDTA01 (sample SAMN05326648, study PRJNA326480) | marine metagenome | isolation source: seawater | place: Indian Ocean: South | collected 2010
ATCCCCTGCTTTGGACCCCAATCTAATTTAGCTAATCTTGAAGGTTCAAAATTATATGCTAAGGAAATTATGAACAAAGTTGGAGTTCCAACTGCACAATTCCATGTTCTTTCCAAAGATTCTGATATTGATTCTGCATTGGATGACTTTTCGAACAATCCTTGGGTGGTAAAGAGAGATGTTTTGGCGGGTGGCAAGGGAGTAGTTGTTACCTCAAATAGACAAGAGGCAAAAGATTTCATCAATCAATCAATTGCAAGTGACGGTAAGGTTCTACTTGAAGCATTTTTACCTGGTGAGGAAGCAAGTATGCTTGTTGTTATGGATGGCTCAGATTTTGTTTGCTTACCTGCTAGTCAAGATCACAAGCGAGCATTTGATGGTGACAAAGGGCCGAACACCGGGGGCATGGGCGCTTATTGTCCTGCTCCAGTGGTGACTCCTGAAATAAAACAAAAAGCAATCTCTCAAATTGTAAAGCCAATGCATGATTATCTTTCTAGTCTTGATACACCTTACAGAGGAGTGCTATATGTCGGGCTTATGATTACTGATACAGGAGACCCAAATGTTGTAGAATTTAATGTTAGATTTGGTGACCCTGAATGTCAAATAACATTGCCCTTAATTAAAACAGATTTATTCGATATACTGTATTCAGCATCGGTTGATGAATTGTCTAAAATAGATGTAAAATTCCATGACAAGTATGCTTTAACCGTAGTTTTAGCCGCAGAAGGATATCCTGCTAAACCAGTTAAAGGACGAAGAATTCTAGGATTGCCAAAATTGAATTCTGCTGATAGTTGGGTAAATCATGCTGGAACCGGGAAAGACAATGAGGGTGAAATTATTTCAACAGGTGGAAGAGTTCTATCATGTAGCGCTATTGGAGATTCAGTTTATGAAGCGGCATTGAAGGCATATAAAATGATGGATTCTATTAGTCTTGAAGGCTCACATTTTAGGAAGGACATAGGTTACAGGGCCCTTTAATTGATTCGGCGCGCATTTGTAACTAAAATAACACACGTGAAAATACTTAAAATCAAGCCACTGCGCTAATAGTACAGGTGACCTCCTAGCGTCACCATTAAAAGAGGTTCTCAAGTGGCGAAGACGCCTCAGCCTTTAGGCTGTCGCGAAAACAACACAGAGGGAAAGAAAATGGAAGAAAAAATAGGTAGTCCGCGAACCCCGCCGGTACCACTGCTAGGATGGCTTATTGCCCCACTAGCAGTTTTACTTGCGCTCGCAGCCATCAAAGTCGTAGGCATGAACTTCGACTTGAATCAAGACAACTTGATGCCGATGCTAGTAATCGTCATCGCTGGAATTTTGGGTACAGTACCACGCATCCTAAAATCCAATGATTTGATTCCTTACGGTTCCGCAACCATTTCCCTCGCAACACTTGGTGTTGCTTTGGTTGGGTATCAAGCAATCATTCACCTTTCTGATTTAGGTGCTTTCACTGCATTACAATTCTTGGTAGTAACATTTGTAGTATATTTCTTTGACTCAAGAGGTAGGTTTGAATGGTCTACTGTTACAATTTTTAGTGCGGTAGGAATTAATCTAGGTATGATAGCAGCAAATTTCTACAATCCTGAATTAGTTACAATTTTTGAGAGGTCAGAAGGTAGTTTTGTCTCAACTTTAAATCTACAAAGGCAAGCTTTAGGTTACATATTCTTTAGTTATTTGATGATATTTGTATTAATTGGTCTACTAGTTGCAGTATTGACAAGAGGTATACTGAATCCTGAAAGTGAGGAAGGTTGGTTTAGCAATATTAAATCCACAAACTCATCGTGGAATCGTTCAACTCTACCTCTACAGATTGCTTTACTAGTTTGGATTTTAGCACATGTTGGAAGTCTTTGGCACTTCGACTCTGTCTCAATGGCGGATAAATTAGGAATTACTAGCGTAGAGGGTTACCATGGTCACTTTGGATTTTGGGCAGCATTCTTCACGGGAATAGTTTCAATATTAGTTGCTGGAATGGTGGCTGAGAGATGGTATACTCGAGCAATGCTACTCGGTTCAATGTGGACTCTCTATCAAGTATCTTCTTGGTATGAAAGAGGAATGTGGCAAGCAGAACAACTTGACGGAACCTGGGGTGCATTGATTTGGTTAGGTATGACGTTCTTCATTTGTGTAGGAATCTACATGATTTCAACACACGAAAAGTGGGGAGGATGGTCTAACAGGGAAGATCATGAAATCAGTGGAGCTAGAAAATTCTGGAATGCTCATTGGGCTAGTATTATGGTTGGAATGGCATTCTTCTTCGGCCTTGTTATCCGTATGCAATGGTTTGTAGTTCCTTCTATGAATGCTTATGGTACCGGTAACTGGGACATGACAGGAGGTTCTGACCCTTGGTACATGAAGCGTGTTGTTGACTATATCATTGCTAACGAGGCTCACTTAATTGTTGATGCAGACCGTGCATATCCTTTGGGAGGAGTTAATCCACGACCTCCATTATTTACTTGGTCAATAGCAATTGTTTCTATGCTGTTAGAGCCTATGTTGGGTGAAGATGCAGTATGGTATGCAATGCTTGGACTTCCAGCAATTTATGGTGCGCTAACTATTTTCCCAATTGCAACAATCGCAAAAGACCACTTTGGAAAGTCAGCAAGCGTTGTTGCAGCTTGGTTAATCTCATTCATGCCTGCTCACGTTAGCCACTCAACATGGGGATTAGCTGACCACGATGCTTTTGTAATGCTATTCATATCGTTAGGTTTCATGTATTGGATGAAAGCGGTTAAGTTCTCTGGTTCAGAAAGACTAACTCGAACGTCATCTCCTAGATTATCTGCAATCTTCTCATCATTTGGGGTTGTAGCTCGTGAAAGAAAGGCTGCTATGTCTTTCGCTGTTCTAGCAGGTGTGTCTTTTGGTGTAGCATCTCTAGGTTGGAAAGGTTTCGTAGTAGGTCCTAGCATACTATTCTTAGCATATTTCGCTCAGGTAGCGTTAAACATGTTTAGAAGAAGAGATTCTACAACAATTAATGCACTGTTCTTAGCCATGCTAGGTGTAAATCTATTGATGGCTTTACCATTCTATGGACATCCACAATTAGATTTGATTTTCGATGGAACAGGCCTTCAGCCATTCTTATTCGTGCTAGGATTCTCATTGGTAATTTCTTATGTTACTACCGGGTTTAGAGATAAGCCATGGCTATTAGTCTTAGGAACTTTAACAGTAATTGCCACAGTTTTCTTTATTCTACTATGGACACTGAAGCAGTTTGACTTATCCAATGCATGGGATGTATTGTTTACCGGAAGTGGTTATTTCACAAAGACTAAGATTTTTGGAACAGTTGCTGAAGCAAATGCTCCTGATAGAGGGCAACTATTTGCTCAACTAGGGCCTATTGTTCTAGTTCTAGCGCTTACTATGGGATTCTACAGTTTGTGGTCTGCGTTGAGGAATAGAAACCAAACTCACTTGGTTTTCGGAATCTGGATTTTCGCTGCATCATATATGTCTTGGACGGCTGCTAGATTCATGTTTAACGCAACTCCTGCTGTCGCAGTTCTTGGTGCTTGGGGAATCGTAGCTCTATGGAAAAGAGCCAATTGGGAAGGTCTTCTAAAGACATGGAAGAAATTCGGAATACGAACTCCTGCCGATAGAATTACTGGTGCTAGGAAAGCAGTTTGGAGAACACCTTCATTCTCAGCAATTTTACTAATTCTAGTACTTCTTGGTGGCCAACAGTTTACTTATGGTTTAGACGCTGCGATTCCTAGTTCAGTTGAAGCCGAAGATGAATTGGATGAAACCATTTACAATATTATCCCCGATGCTTTTAGATGGGAATTGGCTGGTTTTTCGATATTAGACAGTAGTGCTTATTCTGGAAATTGGTATCTTGGTTCCTTCGGTTCTGGATTTAACGATCAGGGATGGAATGGCGCCTATGAATGGCTCGCTAATCAGGATATGCAAGATCCATATTCTGAGAAACCTGCATTTATTTCATGGTGGGACTATGGTTTCCAAGCTTTGGATACTGGAGAACATCCTTCAGTTTCTGATAACTTCCAATCTGGAATACCTGCATCAGGTAACATGCTTCTAGCAAGAAGCCAAGAAGATTTGATTTCGATGTTCATTTGGCAACTTGCTCAAGGAGATTTGAGTTATTCCAGTTCTAATGGTGATGGTTATGAGTTAACTAGTGGGTTTGAAAACATTGTTGACAATCACCTAAATGGTGAACAATTCGACCTATTCAAGACTTCACAAGAGGAAGCAGATTTCGATAAGATGGAAGACATGATAGATGATTATTCATTCAAGGTCATTCAGACAAATCGAGAGGTTGTTATGGCAGAAGGACATCATCGAGTTGGTGGAATTGCTGATACATCTACGGATTACTGGAGAATTTATCAAGACGGTGAAAGATTACTTTGTGACCCTCTTGTTTCTACATCTTGTGTAGACGGGGATTGGTCTATTTTTGATGATGCAAATTCGACATTCAACAGTGAAGTTCGTTCCGGCCAAGAATCTACATATGATACAACACACTATATTTTTGGTGAGTATTGGTACACAAGTGACTTAAAAGAAGAGTTCTCATCAGTTTCTACACACATTCACAGAAAGAACACACGTCTTGCTCTTGCAGTACAATTATTATCTGACAGTTTAGACTCTGATGGAATAACTGATCTTTACCATGACTTGATTGGTATGGAAAATTACTATTCTGTACAAGATTATGAAGGTCTACCAGGAGATACAATTGACAGAGACCATGAAATACGTTATTTCGCAATTGATAACCGTCTTTATCCAAGAGCTGGAAGGTATACAGATGACTTCTCGTATAACCAAGGCCAACCAATGGGTATTTTTGGCGCTCCTACAATTCTAAGTGGCCAAGATGTTTCTACATTCATGGATGAAGTCTATGAAACAACTAGAGGTGGTATTCCTCAAGAAATGACTAGAGAGCAGGTAGATGAAGCTATGACAGATGATTTCCTTGATCAACAAGCAGGTCTTGAGATAGATCCATTACAAGTTGATGATGTTAGAGTAGATCACAACTCTCAATTCTTCGACACAATGCTTTCTCGTGCATATGTCGGATATGGTGCATCTACGCTTGGTGTCGACTCTGGACAAAGTAACCCACAACCAGCACAACACTTCGGTCTATCAGGTACTCCGGGTAGTTTCCTTCAACAGGCACTACCTATGCCAGGAGCCATGATGAATCACTTTGTAATAGCAAATTGGTATAATGAAGACAATAACTACTCCTTTGGACAAGCAAATACCTATGTTAAGATTCTAAAGTATTACTCGGGAGCTGAAGTTTCCGGACAAGTCACTATGGAGGATAGTGGAGATCCACTTTCCGGCGTTAGACTTTTAGTTGAAAGAGATGCATTCTCTGGCGAGGGTGCTGAAGATCTTGACAATGATACTTATTGGATTCCTATTGGATATACTGACGCTGATGAACAAGGACATTGGTCATTTACTGCTCCTGCAGGAAAGATTAGAGTCAGTGCATTCACAGGCAATATGAATTTGACTGTCGCACAAAATGCAATTCAGGATGGTTCTTTTGCTCAAAACTTGAACGATGTATTAGTTGATGTAAATGAAGAAAGAACAGTCAATGAAGTAACAGCTGTACTTGGAAATGTAGCGAATATGACTTGGCTAGGTGAGGTCCAACTAAACGTAACAGGTGAACAAGCTAATAGAACAGAATTAGTTACTCAAACAATGGACATTCAAGTTTCCAGTTCCGGCATCTCTGGTTCAATTACTTGGAGTGGAGATGAATTATTCGATGGCGACGCTCTTGTCGATACTGATATTGTTCTAAAGAGTACTTTTGGAATTTCAGATGATGTAACTATAACAACTACCAATGGTTCATTTACAACTGATGAAACACGAATTTTACAAGGTACTGGTGAAGCTAAGTTCACCGAAAATGGTACATTTGTAAGTGATGGAATCGCATCGGCAATTGATTTCACTGGAACCTTCACCAGAACCATTAACGATGGAAGAACTTTCGTCGCCAACGGTACTTGGAATGGTTCAGGAACAATCAAAGCAACTTGGATAGATGCTGACACTACCCAAATATCTGCTTGTTCTGTAGATGCAAATAATAGTGAAAATATTTCGATGCCAGTTAACCAAACAATCTGTTTGATGGATGATTCTGGAGACTTACCAGTCTACATGATCGATGGTGAATATGATGCAGATGGTAGGTTTACATCTACAGATGTAACAGTATTGTCGCAAGAACATGAACTCTCAACATTCGAAGGTATAGGTACTTTTGAAGGGACAGGAACTTTCAACGGCACTGGTTTATTCACCGGAATTGGTGACTTTTCAGGAGATATGGTGAGCCCAGGTTCATTCTATCAGACTGGACTTGTACCCGGCGATTATGAGGTGTATGCAATATTTGATAATGGAAGGGAAGTATTACTTCCAGACTTAATTTCAGTAGGCTTAGTTCCAAGTTATGATTTATCTTTGTCTATTCCAGGGTCAGTCCTTAGAGGAAATATTACTGATCTTGCTGGCAATAATATCTCTAATTATTCCTTTGAATTAATTGATTTATCACTCGATGATTCTAGTCCAATTCAAGTGAATACTAACTCAACTGGTGGTTATTACTATGGTCCTATTTCAGTAGGAGAATATCAATACAGAATCGATATTGATTCAGACGGTTTCTATGAACTGAACAGTACTCTTTCGATTGAAAGCGAGGCAGGTTCCTTCGAACCTATTTCAGTAATACCAGATATGTTTGATGTATCAATACAACTTATTTCTCCATTAAATTCCACTACTTCTGAACCGTTATTCTCTACAGCGAATAGAAGTATTGAAATTAGTTCTACCAATTCTTCAATTAGTTTACCTTTCGTAACTGATGAAAATGGTGTTATAGAAGCAGAATTAACTCCTGGTACATACCAGTTAAGTGATTCTAATTCAGAAGATTACGTGTTGTTTAATTCGTTTAAATTAGAAGAAGACCTAAATTTCTCTGCCGAATATTCTGTAGCCACATTGGTAACTGGTTACATGAAGGTGTGTACTGCTACTGATCCTGCTGATTGTGAGTCAGGTGATGTCGATGGTTCTACTTCACCAGCGACTGCTGTTGAAGTACTACTTACGTCTTCTTCAAGTGATTTAGAATTCACAGTAATTACTGACCTTGATGGTAAATATGAAATAACTGTTCCTGGAGATCTTGAATTCCAATTAATTGCTGAAAGTACAGGTAATTTCGGAACAAGTCATTACTTTGCATTGAATAATTCTTCAACCTATGAAGTAGAAGATTTATTCCTGACTCAACTTAGATACATCGAAGGAAACCTTTTCTTGTATGATGACAATACTACATGGAATGGATTCTCTTTTGAAAACTATTTGCCATTAGTAATAGCTGAAAATGAGAAAGGTGTAGAGTGGACAGGTCCTGTCACCGATAATGGTCTATTTGGATTTACCCTGCCGGATGGAGAATACACTTTCACAGTCGAACAGTCTGAACTAAATGCTACATCTCTAACAGGTCATACGATTACAGAAAATGGAACTACACACCTCATTGAATTGATCGCAAGTCCAGAATCAAATGATGTATACTTCAATGTGTATTTAGATGTATCAGAAAATGAATCAGCAGATGACGGCATTCTTGTCTCTACGGAATTCACCCTTACTTCGATTAGTGAATCTAATGATGTAACGAATGTCACAGTTGATGATTATGACTCTACGGGTAATATTACATTGAACCTAAAACCTGGTAAATACATTGTTTCATTTAATTCGACATTAGCGAGTGATGAAAATGCTACAGATTTCAACAGTTTCTACATTTCAGAACAGATATTTGTCGAGATAGAGAGTACTGAGACCCAAGTAGTTAACTTCTTCCTTGGTAACCAAAGATTAGTCAACGGTGTTCTAAATGATCATTTAGGACAACCTATGGCAAAAGAATTCTTATTATACAACGAAGATAAAGATGATTGGTTTAGTATCACATCTAATGAATCTGGTAATTTTGCTTCTTATGTTCCTGTTGGAGATTGGGTTGTAATTGTAGCCCCAGTAATCGATGGTAATAATACTACAATTCTTCGTCAACAACTTAGCGTCGGGGAAGACTCAAGTCTAAGAACAGGACTTAATTTACAAATGGTTAATGCTACAGAAATTTCATTACAATTACTAGAATCCTTAACCGAACAACCTGTAGAAAATGCAAGAGTAATCGCTATTAGTGAAGATGGTTATGGTAATATTACAATGTCGAGTTCTAACGGCACAGGCCACATTTCGGATATTTTAATGCCTGGAACTTGGAGTTTATTCCTTGATTCATCAAATTCTACCGACAAGTGGTACTTGAATACCTCTGAATCGCCATTCGATACAGTTGGAGCAGCTAACAATGCACTTGATCTAGGTGCTCAATATGCTACTCTTGAGGTGTTTATTGGCGGAAATGTTTTCTGGGATTTTAATGATGATAATGTCTCAGACATAGGTGAATGGATAGAAGGGGCTAATGTGACTATAATTGGAAATAACAATTCTGATATTAATCAAACGATTACAACCGATGTTGATGGAAATTGGAATATTTTCGTGCCAATTAGAGATGTTTACAATATTTCAGTTTCCAAAGAGGGATATGAAACAGTGTATTACTCTAGTGACAATGTTTCAGGATTTACAGTAAATGATGATTCAGTTAGGTCCGATATCGAAATTGATGCAAACAACGTCGCAGTCAGTGGTGTTGTAACAACATCTCTACCTAACCCTGAACTACAGTTGAATGGTTCCTCGATTACACTATATCCAAGTTCAGATTATGATAGAGAATCAATCAGTATTGACGGAACTTATTCTAATGGAACTCTTTCATGGAACGATGTAATTGTCCCAGGAGATTGGATTGTTGTAGTTGAAAGTAGTAATTTAGATGATAACGGAGGAGGAATTGCAATTTCTTATCTTGATGCTAACATCAATGAAGGCGCAGTTCTCGAAATGGAAATGGTTGCAGGTGGTTGGGTTGAAATATCTACTAACTGGGAAGATATCAATTTAATAGAGCATCATACTGGTTCTTCAGATCCTGATTATTCTATGATCGAATCAGAAGTTGAGATATCATTTGACTTATTTTTAGGTTCATCTTGGAATTATACAGTTGATGAAAATGGAGAAGTTCGAGTATTAATGCCTGTAGGCGATGTTGAAATGGATTCATTATTCAATACAGTTCAAAGAAATCTTTCCATGCCTTATTCATTCACCACAATGAGGACAGTGGAGCAAGGTATTTTGGATGTAGAAATTGACTATTCAAGAAAAATCAATTCGAAGACCTCAATTTCTATTAATGAATCTTCTGTGACTAATGCTACCTTCAATACTGGTAATGCCAAAGAAATGACAGCAATAGTTGATGGTGAAGAATACAAGGTTATTGAATTTGAAATTGACTCTACCTACGAAGGTACTGAAAGTGTTGATAAATTTACAGTTTCTGGAGTTGTTGAGATTAATCAAGATTCAAATCTTTGGAGCATTGAGTTCTATAACGGTACTGGCTGGAATAGTGCTGCTGAAGTCACAATGGGGATTGGTGAATCTGCACAAGACGACTCAGTATCCGATTCTAGCAAAATCAAAGTTAGAATTTTAATGCCTAATACCAGTTCATCATGGAGTTTTGATAATGGCCATGATATCACTATTAACTTGGAGAATGAAGGTGGAGTTTCAAGTACACTGTTCATGAACGTTGCAATACCTCAAACATATGGATTAGAAGTAACAGAAGTAGTTGAAGAGACAGGAGTATCTCCTGGAAGTTCAGCCACATTCTCGTTCTTACTAACTAATACTGGTAATGGTGATGATACCTTTAACGTCGAACTCTCTAATGAGATTCCTGAAGGATGGCAAATAACGCCAAGCAGTTCTGCTGTCACGATTTCTAAAGGAGATTCTAGAAATCAACAGTTTACCGTCTTTGCACCTTCTGATTTCACATCTGGAGAAATAGAAGCATGGATAACAGTTGCTAGCGAGGATGGCGTTACCAATACTACAGTTGAAGTTGATATCAAATCTGCTAGAATCGATCTAAACATAGATAAATCTTCCATAAATGAAAAATCATATATTTACGAAGTTGGTGGTGGTGAATTGATAATTCCAGTAGAAAATACAGGATATCGTGCAGCCTCAATAGTAAATGTTACTGCTAAGATGACTGATAACACAGGAAATGTTTTGGAAACTTATGCTACACAAACAATCTCAGTTGGTGCTGGTCAAACAGTTGATGCAATTTTCCAAATCAATGAAACATCAATTAAGGAACCTAGATTCTTGGTTTCTGTCGAAATTGGTGATGAATCAACATTCATTGCAGATGGAGGAGATATTGAACCATTCGACTTCATTGTTCCTGTTACCTTAGAAACAATTGAAGAGGACTCTGCATGGTTAATGGTGATCATATTTGTTCTAGCAATTCTTGTAGCCTATGGTGGCTTGAAGGTCGCTAGAAGTAAATCTTCTACTAGATTCTGATTGTAGACAAGTGATTAAATGCTTCACCACAGTGTGAAGCCTATAGGTGGTGTTGATACTGAGCAGTCTAGACAGTGTTGAATTACTTCCTGAACCTGACGATGAAAGAATACTTTCAGCAATCGACCCTTCAGTTGTTGGTTTTCAAGACGAGTGGAGGTCTGAAGTAACTGGGTGGTTTCCACAGATTGCTAAACCAATTCACAGAGTTAGAAAGAAAAAATTTCTTTTAACCAATATTGTACTGTTCGCTATATTTGCTTCTCTAATGCTATGGGTATGGCAATCAGGTTACATGTTTGTTGAATTACCACCCGCAAAATCAGAGTGGGCTTTCGAAGAAGCAGGATTTGATTCAGATATCATGGATGGATTAACTGGAGAAGGAGTCAAAGTCTGTATAGTTGATACTGGGATCGATTTATCTCATCCAGCATTTAAGAATACAAATCTAATGTTCAAAGATATGATTTCCAACTCGAACAGTCCTATGGATTATGGTGCTACAGCGCATGGAACTCTAATGGCCGGCATTCTTGTATCTCAAGAGCATCAATTTGGAGTATCTCCTAATGTCGATTTGGGTGTAGTTGCAGCTCTTAGTGATGATGGAAATGGCATGAATACTGCTGATGAGCAAAAGATATCTGATGCTATTGAATGGTGTATAGATGAATTTTCCGCAGATATAATTTCTTTATCCTTAGGGGGTACTCAAAGTGAGTCAATGACTAGAGAAGGGCCTAGTGTTTCTTCTGTTAGAAAGGCTCTAGATCGAGGTATATTTGTTGTTGCTGCTGCTGGTAATGATGGTGGAAGCAGTGATGATGGGCGTGTCTCAGTACCAAGTAACGTCCCATTGGTTATTTCTGTAGGTGCTGCTTCTCAAGGTGGCGAAATATGGGATAATAGTTCAAAAGGAAGTCAAACAACAATCTCCGGTGAACAAAGGAATCATCCTAATTTGAAGCCTGAAATCATTGCACCTGGAGTGGGTATTGTTAGTACTGGTTCTGATGGACAGTGGTATTCTAGTAGCGGTACATCAGATTCGACAGTTTTTGTTACTGGCGCTTTAGCACTAATATTACAAGATCAACCTCAATTACGACCTTCTGCAACACTAGATAGTTCTTGTATCGGCGAAGTTAAACAGGCACTACGCATAAGTGCTTCAAATTCAATAATAGGTCATGATGATTTACTTGGATACGGTAATTTGGACGCAGGCTCTTGGTTAGAAGAAGTTCGTTCTATGCCAAATTGTTGAAAGAAATCCCAATTTTTTGATATTATTTTTAACTTTTGATACTTTTTGTCGGATTTTTTTGATATTTTAAGCCCAAATTGATATTTTAATACGGGTTTTTAGTGAACAGTGTTATAATCCAGTCTACGATGCCTAACCTAGAGGCCCGAAAATGTCAGATAAAAAAATAGGTAAAAGTATCTCTTTGGTTGCACTACTAATTTTCTCAACACTTACTACAATGTTAGTAGTTCCTTCATCAACTGCTGCAGGTATTAACCAAACAAAAGCAGGTATATTGAATGGACAGGAAACTTGGTCCGGAACTCATAATTTGGAAGATAATGTAACTGTTGCTGCTGGTGCAACTTTGG
>MDTA01087647.1_pt1 | contig 12300 bp, 4 predicted proteins | sample 811151 | NCBI WGS metagenome assembly MDTA01 (sample SAMN05326648, study PRJNA326480) | marine metagenome | isolation source: seawater | place: Indian Ocean: South | collected 2010
AAACGCCGGCGCCACAAGCTCCGTTGGCATCATCATCCTCATCGCCGCCCGCCAAGCTGCCGGGCGCCGCTTATTGGCGCAAGCTCAACCCGGCGCTGCACTGCGGCGATTCAGCGTACGTCGCCCGCGCATCGGCCTCCGTCATGCAGCTGCCGGCCGACACGCTCGCGTCGCTGAAAGATCGGATGCGAGACGAGGGCTTCTTCACTCTCGAGGATTTGCCGTGGCCGCCGGCGCTCGTGCGCTCGCTGCGCGTTGGCGTGCGCCGCCTGCTGAAGCGCGGCTGGCCGGCGACGCTGCTGCTGGTGTACGACGAGGCGTGGGTGATGGCGCACCAGATCTCGGCGCTCATGGCGGCGGTGAGCGGCGGCTGCGCCAACTCGCTCGACACGCTGGCGTGGAGCGTGACGCCGTCGCTCGGCCAGACGGGCTTCGCGCCGCACCGCGACCGGCAGCCGGCCGACGTGCCGGCCTCCTTCCGCGCGGACGGCACGCCGCGCTACGCGACGTGCTGGGTGGCGCTCTCGCACGCGACGACGGACAACTCGTGCCTCTACCTCGTGCCGCGCGCGCGCGACCCGGGCTACGACGCCGGCGACGACCACCGCGCCGACGCGGAGGATCCGCTGCTCAAGATCTTCCGCGCGTCGGACGCGGCCGTGCAGAGCGTGCGCGCGTGCCCGCTCAAGCCGGGCGGCTGCGTCATCTTCACGCACCGCGCGATGCACTGGGGCTCCATCGGCCAGCCGGCGTGCGAGCGCCCGCGCGTCTCCATCTCGTTTGGCCACTCGGACCCGAGCTTTGAGGCGCCCTTCCTTCGCGACACGGCCTCGCAGCTGCCGTACCCGCCGGTGAAGGTGCGCGTGGCGCTCGCCGCCGCGCAGCTCATCAACTACCACGAGCGCTTCGCCTTTGGCGTGCCGCTGCTCCGGCGGCTCGGCGCGACCTTCAAGGCGCGAAAGAAGGCCTTCACGCCCGAGTACGCCGAGAAGACGGCCGCCGAGTTTATGGCCGCGTGCCACGACAAGAGGAGGAGCGACGACGCGCGCGAGGGTGGCGGCGCCGGCGGTGGCGACGACAGCGACGATGATGACGACGACGCACTGGACGACGCGCTCGAGGCGATGCTCGACGCCCAGGCCAATGCGACTGGGAACCTCTATGACGATTATGATGAGTATGATTGACGTAGGTAGGCGCGTCTCGTGGTGAATTGGATTTGATACGAGGTGCCCATCACAACGCGCGAGCTCGGGAGCCGAGATCGCGTTTCATCTTGGGCAGTCCACGCGACAAATACTGATGTCGCGTCTCTTCCTCGTCGCACTGCTCGCTCTCCTTCCGCTCGCGACGGGCTTTACCGCCGTCGCGCGACCTCCACTGCGGCCGCCGACGGTTACTGCGCTCGCCGTGACGCAGCCCGCTGCTGCGCTGCCCGCTACATCCGCCGCCGCCGCCGCTTCCGTCGCCCGCGCTCGCGCGCCGGCGATGGGCCTCTTCGGGCTCGGCGCGCCCGAACTCGCCATCATCGGAGCCGTCGCGCTGTTCGTACTCGGCCCGGAGAATTTCAAGAGCATGGCAAAGGACTTCGGAAAGATCTCGGCGGAGCTTAAACAGGTGCCGGAGGAGTTTAACAAGGGCATGGAGATCGGGCAGACGGAGCTCGCCCAGAAGAAGCTCGACGGACCGGCCGACGCCGAGCCGCCGGCGCCGCCACCCACGCCACCGCCGGCCGCGTAATAATAATAAATTTTAGCGCGGCGGCATTGTACTGCTGTGTGTCGCCGCGTGTCATGAGAGACGCTGCGAGAGGCGGCTGGTGGCGTGTCGTGTGGCGCTGTGTAGCCGACGCGGTGAGCAATATGTAAATTACATGCGCAGCGCGCCCGTCCCTATGAGCCTCTCTCCATCGCGCCACAGACACAACTCCAAGTCACACAACATCAGAGCAAAAAGTCCATCTCACGGCAGCGCCGACCGCTCCTTGAGCAGGAAGGCGGTGAGCCCGTCGAGCCGCTTCTCGAACGAGGCGGCCGCGATCTTGTCGCGGTTGATCGCCGCCGCGCGCTGCCAGAGGAAGGCGCGTCGCTCGACCGGCCGGCGCGCGAGGTGGCGCAGGCCGCAGACGACGTGCTGCAGCTTCTGCGCGTCGGCGATCGCAAAGTTGACCGTCCCCGTCGGCGTCACGAGGGAGAAGCGCGTGTGCGACGGCCGTGCGGCCTCGTCGGGGAAGGGCGGCGCGGCGAGGTCGGCGCCCGCGTAGACGACCGACCGGATCTCCGTCGTGCGCACGAATCCAGGGGTATCGGAGGGCGGCGTCCACAGCACGCGCAGCCCGTCGGCCGAGAGGGAGAGCGTGACGTTGACCGCCTTGGGAGGGTTGTCGACGAGGGTGAGGGTGGCGGCCATCCCCTCCTGGAGCGAGCGAATGCACAGCCGCTGGAACTCCTCGTCGCTTACCTCCGCCTCGCCGCTCTTTGGCTCGCTCAGCGCGGCCGTGTGCTCGCCGAGGTACTTGCTGCGCTGCATCGCGACCTTCTTCGCGCGCTCCTCCGCCCACACGCCCCATCGGCTCGCCGAGCCACCCGCCGCCGCCCCCTCGTAGGCTCCATAGTACGCATCCTTCTCGTCGTCGTCCTCATAGTAGTCGTACTCGCCGTCTGGCGACTTTGGCTTTGCCGCCTCCTGGGAGGGGAGGAGGGCGGCCGGGGCGGCGGCATCGTCATAGTATTCGTACTCGTCGTCGCCGCCCACTACCGCGCCGGCCGCACCGCCGACTGGCACCGCGGACGACGTCCCTCCTCCTCCCGCTGCCACGGAGGTGCACGCCACCGAGCCGCCACCCACGAGGGCAGAGGCAGACGTGCCACCAATCGCCGCCGCACCTCCACTTGCGACACTCGCCGCGGCGGTCTCGCCCACCGCCACCGCACCGCCGCCGGCGACGCCACCACCGCCGGCCGCTCCCACGCCCGCCGCACCGACAGCGCCAACGCCCGCCCCAACGCGCTTGTCGGGCTCGTCAGAGTAGTACTCGTAGGCGTCTTCGCCCGACGGCTGCTTTGCGATGGCCGCGGCGTTGGCGGCGGCGTTGGCGGCGGCGTTGGCGGCCGCCGCCTTCTCCCCAACCGCCGCGGCGGCGGCCTTCTTCTCCTCGTCGTCGGTATAGTACGAGTAAGAATACTCATCCTCCTGCCGCTTGTCGGTGTAGTAGGCGGCCGCCTCGTCGTACGAGTAGTCGCCGCCGACGCCGGGGCCCATCGAGAGGAAGCTGCCCATGCTGGCGGCGCTGCGCTGCGCGTGCGCGGCGGCGGTGTCGGCGTAGCCGGGGTCAAAGGCATTCCGTGGGAGCAGCTCCGCCATGTCGACACGCGCCGCGGCGAGGTCGATGGCGGCGAGCTCCTCGCGGGCGAGCGCCTGATCGGGGAACTCCTCGAGCGCGAGCCGGCCGACGGGCGTCGTGCCCGCCGCCGCGCCGGCCGGAGCGGCGCCCGCCTGCTCTGCGGGCGTGCCCGCACCCTCGCCGAGATCGCGAAGGAGGGTCTCTCGCCGCTCGATGGCGGCCTGGATGAGCTGGATGAGGGCGAGCGAGCTGCGTCCACGCTCCTGGCGCGCCGCCTCCTCGCGCGCCTTCTTTGCCGCCTCCTCACGCTCCGCGAGGGACGTCGGACCCGTCGACTCGAACTCGTCGGCGGTTAATGGCTGCTCCGTGGCGACTTTGCGCACCGCGATGCAGCCCAGGTCGGCCGTGCGCCACGGGGCGAGCGAATCGGCCAGGTCGTCGAAGATTCCGAGGGACATTTGGGTTTTATTTTGAGCGTCGAAGCGGAAGCTGAATGGCCGACGAAAGAGCGCCTCTATGAAGACCAAATCGAGGCATACGGTAGCGACCGTTCCCCACGCTAGCCGGCTAGGCTAAAAGTTCGTTCGTTCGTCGTCCGCGAATAAAGCGGAGCAGCGTCGGGAGCAGCAGCAAACCTCACGCTGCGCCCCTCGTGTATTTTATTCGAGAGCTCCGGAAACTCCGTCTCCCATGAAGAACCTGCTCAACTTCGAGTCCGTCTTCAGCTGGGCCAAGCTCGTCGCGACCAACCTCTCGCAGGCGCCGCCGAAAAAGTTCTTTCCCTCGTTCGTCAACTGGAAGGGCTTCTTCGCGCGCTTCAAGGAGAACGAGCGCAAGGAGGGCTTCGGGCGGACGTACAACAAGCTCCGGATGGAGTCCACCTTCCGCAAGGGGACGCTCGTCGGCACCGACTACAATGGCAACAAGTACTACGAGGACCGCGGCGCGCCGTACGGCCGCACGCGCTGGGTCGAGTACCCGACGCCGCCCGGCGTGTGGGCGATCGAGCAGAAATACGACGGCAGCATGGTGAGCCCCGAGTGGCACGGGTGGCTCCACTACATGCACGACAAGACGGGCCCGATGCTCGCCGCCGAGTTTGAGAAGCCGTACAAGCTCGAGCACAAGATCAACCAGACGATGCTCCGCCCCGAGTTCTCGCGCGAGGGCCTCGACCCGCCGCAGCCGCCCGAGTTCCACGAGCCGCCCGGCACGCACGCCGCGCGCGTGACGCGCGGCCGCGTCGGCCCCAAGTACGAGAGCTGGTCGAAGTCGCCGTCGGGCGCCAATCCGGAGCTCCGCAACTATGCCGACAACTCGAAGACCCTGGGGATTCCCTAAGAACGATCGTGTGAGAAAAAGCTTCCTAGGAGATCGCCCCTACCGTAAATCTATAGAGGGTGTTGTGTGTATTATTGTATTGAGGCTCCTTTGGCCGCAAAACAAGTCCACACACGACAAGACACATCACAGGCTTAGGCTATAGATCGCTCTCTAGTCTCCAAGCTTTTGGAGGACCCGTAGGCCATGCTGCCGCAGTACCGCATCGGCGTGCGAGGTCAGCGGCGCGAGCGCGTCGGACAGCTCGAGCCCTTTGAGCGACGCCTGACACTCTTTGTGGCCGGCGAGGTTGCCCAGCGAGAAGAGCGCCGTCCTCGCCGCTCGTAGCAGCGAGCCCGCCTCCGAAGCCGCCTCGAGGACCGCCGCCTGCGCCGCGGAAGGCAGCAACTGGGTTTGCAGCGCGAGCGTCAACAGCGCCCGCGGAACGCCACGCGCCAGCAGCTCGGAGCAGAGCTCCGAGCCATTGCGCGCGAGGTTGCCGAGGGCCCCAGCGGCGTTGGCGCGCGTCTTGCAGTCGGCGTCACTCAAACAGCCCACCAGCGGAGCCACACACGAGCCAAGGTGCGAGTAGAGCCGCGCCGAGTGGAAGCCGGCATTGCCGACGGCAAAGCACGCAAACTTGCGCACCGCCGCATCATCGTCCGCGCAGCAGCGTGCGAGAAGTGGAAGTAGTCCGTCGGTCGCGAGGAGCAGCTCGTAAAACTCGGCCGAGTGCTTGCACAGGTTACCGAGAAGGTTGCACGCCTTGGCGCGGACGCCCGCATCCGCATGGCGGAGGAGCGGCGGAAGGCGCTCGCAGAGCGCGGCTCCGTGAATCCGCGCGTGCAGGACGTGCCCATCCGCTGACGGCTCGCCGCCGCCAATCCCCTCGCCGAGCCGCGCAATCTGACACAGGATCAATAAGGCGTCGGTAAGCGTCGTCGGAGCTCGCTGCGCACCCAGCATCCGTTGAAGCACCGGCTGGTGGAGTCCGCCGAGTGCAACGTACTGCTGTGCAAAGTGGTTGGAACCGAGGACGAGACGCGACATGAGGCCGACGGCCACCTCCGGCTCATGCGGCTCCGCAAGCGGCATCGTGCGAAGGAGCACACCGAGCAACTCGCCAGTGTACATTGCCTGCTGCAGCTGCACAAGTGTCTGGGCGCTGCGCTCACCACGCGAGCCAAAGGGCACGTATAGGGTAAGGCTCACCGCGTTCAGGACGGCCGCCGCCGCCGCCGAGCCGCCTCCCCGTGCCGCCGGCGCGTTGCGGATGATGCTCAGAGGCGAGGCGGCGCCGTTTGCTCTCGGCCCGTCGAGGAGGTTGATCAAGGCGGAGAGGAGTCCCGAATGTAGCAGCTTCGCGGCGGAGGTCTCGGCGAGCTTGCTCAGCGCCTCGTGAGCGGCCTTGACGAGGGCGAGCGTTCCCGACGGCGCGAGGAGCGGTGCTCCGCCTCCATTGTCGGACATCGAGACGAGGGTGGACGCGATAGCGCGCCAGAAGGAAGGCTTCGGGATGGTGGCGAGGTGTGCGTGCTTGCGCGGAAGACGCAGGAGTAGTCGCTGCAACAGGGCGGCGAAGCCATCCGCCGCACGTGTCCACGGCATTCCAAAGCAGTCGCCCTCCGCGTCTCGCAGCGCCGTCTCCGTTGCAGCGCGACAGTCATTCTGGCCGAGGATCTCAAGCCACACGAGCGCGCGTTGAAGTGAGCCGTCGCCGCGCTCGGCCTGCAAGGTTGAGAGAGCGTGCGCAGCGCTCCCGTCGGCGCGGAGGAGCTCCGCGAGGCAGCCCGCGGCGGCACTGGCACACGCGACCGCCGTCCCACTTGGCATCTCCGACGGGTTGATGGCGTCGGCGTCGTCGTTGCTAAGCACCGGCGGCACGAGGAGGCGCGCGAGCGACGAGACGTGCGGCAAGGCGACCTGCACCGCCTCTGATCGCGTCTGCTGAATCGTCTGCTGAGCACCGTGCGCGAGCAGCAAGGCGAGCAGCAGCAGGGCCAGCAAGGGCGCGCTCTCTGCCGCCGAAGCCGAAGAAGCGCCATCCGATGACGTCGCGCATGCCCAGAGCGCCGTCTGCAGCTGCGCGTCGGTGGCGAGAGCCGCACCCAACGCCGGCTGCGAGCGGCATGAGTGTAGCAGTACGCGAAGCGTCGCGGTCGGCGCGGCCGCCAACCACGACACCGCCCGCGGGCGCAACGCGAGCAACTGTTGCCCAAGCGAGGAGCAGAGGCTGTGGCCGGCCTGACAGAGCTCCCTCACACGCTCTGAGCCCTCGGCAGTCGCCGCACGCGCCGCGATCGAATGGGGCGTGTGGACGAGGGCGGCCAGCGTCTGCAGGGTCTCCACCGTCTGTGCCTCGAGCGAGTCGCACAAGGGACGAAGGGCGGCGGCGGCCTGCATCGCACGCGCAAGTTCGAGCCGCGCCATCAGCCGGTCGTCCGCTGCCGCCTCCGCATCCTCCACCGCCTGGCCGTTGCCAGTGGCCGCCGCTGCAAACACGAGACGCGCGCACCGTAGAGTCTTGGTCTGCATCTGCGCGTCCTGCAGGAGCGTGGGAAGCAGCGGCCGAAGGGTTTGGAGAGCACCACGCAGCCACGCGGCGCCTCCATACGACGAGGAAGTGCACGCGTCCACCTCCTCCGTACCGCCAAGGGACTCGATGAGCCCAAGCACGCGTGAACACGCCGCGTCATACTCAGATGTGGGCGTGGCTGCGGCCGCTCCTTCGAGCTCGAGAGTGGATCGAACGCTCCCGTCGGTCTCTTGGGGAGTCGCGGGCTCGAGCGGTACCGGCGGTAATTGCGGCGTTGAGTTGCTCGAGGGCAGGCGGCGCTGGTGGCCGCCACCAGACGCTCCAGCACGGTCAATCTCCGGCAGCTGCAGGCGACCTACAGGGGTCGTCTCGTGAGCACGTGGTTGGGCTCCGCGCCGGCCGCCCTCCGTCCCTGAGGCAGAGAGGGCGGCCGCAGCGGCGCGCACCCCTCCCGAAGCGGCGAGTACAGCGGGCGACTGCTGCCAAAGCTGCGTGCCGTCCGGAGAGAGCGTCGGCATCCGCGCATTGTTTGTACAGCATGGTGTGAGCTGCACGCCGGCGCTGGCCGTACCGGCGGAACCTCGTATCGCCGAGGAGGAGGTGATTCTGCGGCGGACCGCGGGTGTTTGGCCCTTCTCGTGTGCAGCCGACGAGGCCGCAGCCTCGCTCACGTCCACACCCGGAGTCACCGCGGCGGCGGGCGTGTCGGGCGGTGGTCTCGCAGCGCGCTGGGCCAGCTCGGGCGAGGGAGGCTGCATCGTCGCGGTGTTCTCCTGTTCCGCAGCAGCGCCGCCCGCCCCTTCTTTTGCTCCGGCCGGACCGCGTTCGTGCGTGAGGAAGGCGACCTCATGCGACGCGGCGCCCTCGAACTCGGCGCGGGAGAAGCCGTGCTCATGATACGTGGCTGCCTGAAGGAGCGTCGAATCCGCCGGAAACATCGGGTTGTGTGGCGGCGCCGTGTGCGGCCGACCGCCACCGCTCGGCGGTAGCGGTTGCCGCATTGGTGCCGTCGGAGGCTGCACCTCCTCTGGTGAGAGCGGGCTCTGGCTCGCGTCCATGTCCGCCAGCGAGTTGCCAAGAGCGGAGGCGGAGGTTGGCGTCCGAGGCGCGGTCGGTCGCGCCGCCTTTGACGACGAGGGTGTCGGCGGCATTGCCGCAGCCGGAGCCGTGCGAGACGGCGGCTGCTCGGGAGCGGCCGTGGTGGGCTGCCGGCGTGGTGGCGTCGGCGGCTGGCGGCGGGCGAGCGGGTGCATGATGCTGCTGTTTGCCTGTGCGGCCGATGGGGCCTGAGCCCTCTCCGTCGCCACCCCGGGCGTGCGCTTCCGCGGCGCCGGTGGCTGCTGCGGCTGCTGCGCCTGGCGCGGCGGCTGCTGCTCTTGCGGCGGTGGCTCAGCCGGTTGCTGCTGCTGCGATGGAGGCGTCGGATGAGCTCCGGGCCGCCGCCGCCTCTCGCGCGCTTGCGCCTGCTCGCGTCGCGTGCCTCCGGGCGTGCGCGTCGTCCCGCCATAATCGCTTCCCCTCGCGGGCGGTGACGGCTCCTCTCGCGCCGTGCCGCCGAGCGACGACGCGAGGGCGCCCTGCCCCTGCGCCGCGTCGTCCGCCGCGCCGACGGTCGTCTCGGCCGTCTGGTTGAGCCCTCCGGCCGTCGCCGCCGGGTCCATGGCCCCATCAACCTCCTCCATTGGCCCATGCACCTTTGGCAGCACCGAGAGGAAGAGGTGCGGGTTCTCGTCGCGCAGGCGGAGCGCGTGCGCCGGCGCGCGCAGCGAGCGGCATGGCGGGTTGGCGCCCATGATGAAGGGGTGGTAGAGGAGCTGCGGCCACGCGAGCCGGTGCTCCGGCCGCTTCGTGAGCAGGCCGCTCAGGAAGGACTTGAAGGAGGGGCTCATGTCGGCCGGGTAGGCGACGTCCTGCTGGACGATGAGCGAGATGAGCGAGTAGATGTTGTTGGTGTAAAAGGGCGGCTGGCCGACGAAGAGCTCGAAGAGGATGATGCCGAGCGACCAGAGATCGGCGCGGTGGTCGTACGGCAGCTCCTGCACGAGCTCGGGCGACATGTAGAGCGGCGTGCCCTTGATCGAGGTGAGCACGGTCGTCTGCTGCGACATGGCGCGCGCGAAGCCAAAGTCGCAGAGCATGACGCGCGAGCCGGCGCCGAGGAGCACGTTCTGCGGCTTCATGTCGCGGTGCAGCACGCGGTGCGAGTGCAGGTAGTGCAGCGCCTGCACGAGCTGCCGCGCGATCGAGCGCACGACGTCCTCCGGCAGCGAGCGGTCGTCCTCGAGGATGTCGAAGAGCTCGCCCTGCGCGAACTCGGTGACGACGCAGATCTCGTTCTCGGTCTCGAAGTAGTCGAGCATCAGCACGATGTTCTCGTGCTGCAGCGTGCGCAGGATCTCAATCTCCTGCCGTAAGGCCGCGAGCTCCGCCTCCGAGCGGCCGACGGTCGGGATGAACTTGATGGCGACGACCTGGCCGCAGTAGCGCCGGCGGCCCTTGTACACCTTGCCAAACGAGCCCTCGCCCACGAGCTCGAGCACGTGGTAGTCGGCGAGGGTGGACATATGAGTGGCAGATGTGGTTGAGTGGTGTGTGGCGCGCTTTGACTCGGCGACGATGGCCGAGGCGGCAAGAGCGCGGCAAAAGTTGGCTCAAACTTCTTTTTGGGCAAAATCGCAGGAGCAAAAAAGGCGCAGGACACAAGACGTCTGGATTGAAGCTACTAAACCATGCGCGGGCCGTCGCGAACGCGCGAAACGGCGTGAAAGTCGCAAAAGATGGCAGACTCAATGGCGCTCGCGGCGCTCTCGACCAAACTAACCGACACTCTAGCCGCCGTCGAATTACAACGCGCCACCCTCGAAGAGGTCATCGTCCGCTTGGCCGACCAGGCGAAACACCTCGCGGCGGTGAGCGGCGTATTAACGGGCGCGACGCACGCTCAGGGGGCGGTGCTGCAGGAGCTTCACACGCTGCTCGACGGCAACGGCGGCGCAGCGGCCGCGCTGCAGCCGGCGGCGGCCGCCGTCGCGCAGGCGTCGCAGATGCTCAACACCGCAGCTGCGGCTTCCACAACAACGCCAAAGGCGCCGCCGCCGACCGCGCAGACAGCGCCACCGACACAGCAAGCCGCTGGCGGCTTTGGCGCCTCGTTTGAAGCGTCGTTTGACGACGCGCCCGCGCCGCCGCCGCAAAAGAAGCCGCCGCCGCCGCCGCCGCCCAAGCCGCAACCGGCCACAGCGGCCGCGGCGCCGACCGCCACCCGGCCATCGCCCGCCAAGCCGCCATCGTCGTCCTCCTCGCAATTCGGCGGGCCGCGCGTCTCGCAGCGCGCCGTCCCCATCGTCGAGCCCGACATGGACGACGAAGAGGGCGTCCAGTACGTCTCCAACCTTCGCATCCAGGGCAGCGCCGTCGTCGGCGGCACGCTCACCGCGGTCGCCGAATTTGTCGGCCAGCCGAGCGTGCAGTGGTACCGGAGCAAGGGCACCGAGAAGCCGGCCGAGATTGCGGGCGCGGCGAGCCTCGCATACACTCTCACCGCCGACGACATCGGCTGCACCGTGCGCGTCGAGTGCGTCGGCCCGTACGGCGGCGATCCCGTCTCGGCCGCCATCAAGGAGGTCGCGCCCGACCCGAGCTTTCTCGGCGAGCTGCAAAAGCTGCACGCGAAAAAGGGCGGCGAGCGCGAGATTGCCGTGCGCTCGGTGCCGGGCGACGAGCCGCGCGTGCTGCTCCTCGCAAAGGACAAGGTCAAGCTGCGCAAGAAGAAGCACACCGAGTGGAAGCACGATTACAGCGCCGGCCTCGCCGTCCACCTGAGCGCGTACGACGAGCAGGGCTTCACGATACAGCTCGAGGCGTCGGGCGCAAACAATGTCGACCTCGCGGCGGAGAGCGCCGCGGAGCGCAACCTCATCGCCTTCCTGCTGCGCCAGCTCGCGCCGGGCGCCAAGTTCACCGCGGCTCCCGCGGGCGGGCCGTCGCGCCAGGGCGCGGACGACGGCGTCTCGGAGGCGACGGGCTCCGGCGACGAGGGCGGCTTCATGGATCACATGAAGAGGGGCATGAAGGGCGAGGGTGAGGGCGAGGAGGAGGACGAGGGAATGGGAGAGGAGGAGGTCTTCAAGCCGGCGGTCGAGTTCAAGATCCGCGCGGCCAACGAGGTCGCCGCGCTGCCGTCGGCCGAGAAGCTGCGCAGCATCTCGATCGGCTTCGCCGCGCCGCCGCCGCCGGGCGGTGCCTCGCGCCGGCGAGGCGTCTCGATGGCCGCGACGGCCACCGAGGCAAAGGCGGCCGCGCCGTCGCCACGCCACGCCTCGGCGCCGCAGGCGGCGGACGCCGTCGCCGAGGTGCGCAAGGCGCGCGAGCTGCACGAGGCGGCGGAGGCGGCAAAGGCGACGGCCGCCGCCAGCACCGAGGCGGCAAAGCCGGCGGCCGCAGCGAAGCCGCAGGCGGAGATGCTCCGCAAAGTCGGAGGCCCGTCGCTCGACAGTCAATTGGAATCGGGCGAGGGCGACGAGGCCGACGAGGCCGAGCCTCCGGCCGCGTCGACGCCATCGCAGCCACCGAGCAACGGCACTGCAGCATCGGCGGCCGCCCTCTTCAATCTGCTCTGCGTCGAGTCGATCAACGCGACCTTTGACGGCACCACGCTTCGCGCCGGGAGCTTCCAGGCGCAGGGCGAGTTGCGCGTGCTCCAGCTCGGGAAGAACGAGGCGCCGCATGGCTTCAAGCTCGCCCTCGATAAGGCGGGCAACATCAAGGAGCCGCAGCCACACCCGAAGCTGATGCGCAAATTGGAAGGCGGCGCGGCGAACGCGTTTGAGGTGCGCGTGCCCGCGCGCCCCGCAGCAGAGGCCGCAAAGCCGCTCGCGCTGATGCGGTATGGTTCAAAGGCCGACTACGCGCCGATACCCCTCAAGGTGACGCCGCGATGGGCGCACATTGACGGCTGCGATCGCCTCGAGCTCCGAGTGGCCGCGCACCCAGCGCTCAAGGGTGGGCTAAAGGACGTGCGCATTGTCGTCACGATGGGGGAGGACGTGACCGCGTGCCGCTCGACGCCGGCCGGCGATTGGCAGCAGGGGACGCGCACGTT
>MDTA01226412.1_pt1 | contig 12299 bp, 8 predicted proteins | sample 811151 | NCBI WGS metagenome assembly MDTA01 (sample SAMN05326648, study PRJNA326480) | marine metagenome | isolation source: seawater | place: Indian Ocean: South | collected 2010
GAAATGGCCAGATATTTCGATGTCGTAGTCGTTGGTGCAGGCCCCATAGGCGGATACCTTTCTAGGAGGTTGAATGAACATGGTCACAGTGTACTACTTCTAGAGGAACATGATGAGATCGGCAGGCCATTCCAATGTGCCGGACTAGTTAATCCAGCAGCAATGAATACTATTGGACTACAATCATCAATTCTAACAACAATCTGGGGTGCAAATATACACAGCCCTACTGGTAATAGAGTATCGATTGGTGATCCTGAAGTACCACGAACATATTCAGTATGCAGGAAGATATTCGATGAGGCCGTTGTTATGCAATCGATAGCAACAGGCACAGAAATCATGCTTTCAACAAAACCTGTATCTGCATCAGTTGAGGACAGTTACGTAGAATTGAAAATTGATGGATCCAACGGTTCTGAGACAGTACGATGTAAGCTGCTTTGTGGGGCAGATGGTGCGCACTCTTGGGTTCGTAGGAAATTCAAAATGGGCTCACCAACAGAAACAATGATTGGTTTCCAGGTAGAAGTTACGGGATATTCTGGTGATGATGGGATGCTAGATATGTACACTGGAGCAGAAATTGCTCCTGGATTCTTCAGTTGGGCTATTCCAACGGGTCAAACAACGAGGCTTGGAACATGGACAAAGGCGAATCTGATGGGTGGAACATCTAGTGAGGAGTTCATGAGTCGATTGATGGATGATCCGAAGCTTAACGAAAGATTCGCAGGATGCTCTGAAGTTGGTAGGTTTTGCGGACCGGTGCCTAGTGGAATTGTTAGAAGGACAATGCGCGAAAGAGTAGCCCTATTCGGAGATGCAGCAGGTATTTGCAAACCCACTACTGGGGGTGGAATTGGCCCTGGATTCAAGCAAGTGGATCTTCTTGTACCACTACTAAGCATTGCTATGTCGGATAATGATTTGAATGAGCAACGTATGAAATCTATCTCATCGCAATTGAAAGAAATGAAGAGGGATCAAAGAAAAAAGAGGGCTTTGCGGGATGCTTTCCTTACTGAGATGGATGATGATGAGTTAGAGAGCATATTTTCAGTCTGGGCAAGGCCTGAAGTCACTGATCTAATCAATGAGTTCGGAGACATCGAAAATCCTATCCCCCTGGGAATAAAGATGCTCAGGGAGGTCCCCGAATTTAGGAGGCTAGCAGGTAGAGCAGCTAAGGCCATTCTATGGAGTTAACATGAGCCGTTCAATACAAAGGATCAGGTATCCGCCATTCGAACTAGGTAATATGGAACCTTCAGCAGTTCCGATCTCAGAAGTCGAAGTCGATATCGGAGACAGGCAAATTACAAATTTTAGAATCGGCTCAGAAGATAGTTGGTTTCTAGAATGGCGCGATACTAGCATGGATGATGTTGGTGTCTATGATCTGGATTGTGAAATTGGTTTCAAACCACCGTCTTTCCTAACAAGAAGCAGGTTGGGTTGGTTCATCAATCCAGACCCGCTCCATAACATCTCAAGAAAGCTAATCTTACCTACTGTTTTACTGTTAATTGCTTCTCTTTTCGTCCACGCAATAGAGCCGGGATTAGTAGAAATTGGAATTATCGACAGCACTATTGCCGGATCATTTTCCATAGGCCCATTGGAATATCCTAGACTGCTATTCTACACATTCCCCTTATTTTTGCTACCACTAGTGTTTCGTACAGTAGCAAATTTCCGTGATATGTCTAGGCAATCGATGATTAATGCTAATCCATTTATCGAACCAGAATTCTCTATCGAACATAGTCGTGTATCTCCTGAAGTCACAATCACAGGAATTGATAGTGAGATTTCACTAACTAGAGCCAGAATTCAGGTTGGTGTCGCAAGCCCAGAGAGAAGCACTGTACTATCTTCACTAGGCAGAAAGGAGAAGGGTCAACCATCTCCAGGTATGTCAACAATCCTACCTGAGAAAAGAGTGTCTGCTGGGGATGAAGTAGGTTCGGGCGTTGGTGAATCGACACCGATGCAATCAACCTCAAAGAAGACGGTCATACTTGAGCCATTCAGAATCATGAATAGTTCTCAGTGGGTGACTGACATAGAACCGGGAGTCCCATTCAAACTAACCATGCCAACTGATGAATGGCCCGGTACAGTATATTCATCCCTAATAGCAATACATTGGGAGATCATCTTTGAGTTCGAGCAAAAAGATGGGAGGAGAATTATGTGGGTTGAACCCGTAATCATCCCACAGTCTGATACTCCTACTGAAATTGCCAAAGCACCGGTTATTAGTGGAAGGGCTGAACTTTCAAATTTCTAGTTCGCTTAATGCTACTTCGAAAACTTGCAGTATATTGTAGTCTGAATCTCTTTGGGCGGGAACGAATCCACTTTCCAGGATGGTGTTCTTCAACTCGGCTACTGAAGCCATCGTCTTAGTGGTTCCAGAAGCAGAAACCACATTTTCTTCCATCATGGTGGAACCTATGTCATCGGCACCTGCGGATAGTGCGATCTGAGCAACCTCAAGACCCATAGTTGGCCAAGATGCTTGGATGTGCGGGATATTATTCATGAATATCCTAGATACTGCGACATGCCGAAGGTACTCAACGGCACCCGCTCCAAGGCCAGTAGAATTTCTACGCCGGCCTATCTTTCCGAATGCGTTGTTCTCAAGCATTACTGGCCAAGAAATGAAGGATGTGAATCCGGGATTCCCATCTGACATTGTTTTTTCCTGTAAAGACCTGATTTTGGACATATGTTCGACGCGATCGTAATAGTTCTCGCCAAACCCGAAAACATTCGTTGCAGATGTGGTCAATCCGAGTGACTGGGCTTCACTCATAACTCTAAGCCAGTTCTCAGATGAGCCCTTCCGTGGAGAGATGCCGCTCCTAACATTGTCAACAAGCATCTCTGCCCCTCCACCGGGTAGACCGTGCATTCCTGAGTCTCTAAATTTGGAAAGAACTTCCAAAGTTGACAGCCCAGAAACTTCAGATATGCCTTCTATCTCAATTGGGGAGAAGCAATCTAGTGATATGTTCGGGTGCCTCTGTGATAATTCTTCGAGTAATTCGATATACCATTCAATCGGCAAGGAAGGATTTACTCCGCCCTGCATAAGAATCCTAGTGCCACCTAGAGATTCTAACTCGTCAATGCGTTGGCTAATCTGGTCAACAGTCTGGGTATAGCTTTCATTATGACCAGGTGATCTGTAGAAAGAGCAGAAATGGCAGTTAATGGTACAGACGTTGGTGTAGTTGATGTTCCTGTCAATCAAGTATGTAACTAGATTTCCTGGGACCTGGGACCTTCTCCTCTGCATTGCTACGAACATCAACTCATTTAGTTGGGCATTTGAATAAATCTCCACGGCTTCTTCGATACTAAGCTCAGGGGGTTCTCTTTGCAATTGAGTTTCTAGGATACCTTGCCAATCTGACATTCTAGACACCTGAGCCTACAATACTCTCTATTTCTGAGATTTCCTTAGGGCATGAGCTAGATAGAACAACAGGGCCTTCTTCAGTTACTAGAACGTCATCTTCAATCCTGATCCCTATGCCCGAATATTTCTCCGGGATTTGTATATCATCTCTCCAATCAGCAAAGTAGAGGCCCGGCTCAATAGTTAGAACCATCCCTGGCTCAAGAGATTCGGGTGCACCTGGGTCTCCTTGGCGACCGCCTCCAACATCATGAACATCCAGGCCTAGGAAATGGCCGGTTCCATGCATGAAGAAATTTCTGAATGGCCCATCTAGCTTCTTTTCATCACCAAGTGCTTGTTCCAAGTCACAATCGAGTATGCCTAGGTCTATCAGACCCTGGGCGATTATCTCGGAAACTACTCGATGCATCAAAGTCCATGGTGATCCGACGCGGCAAGCATCAATTCCCGCTTTCTCTGCCTTCAGAACCAACTCGTAGATCTCCCTCTGTGGCTTTGTGAATTTACCACCAATAGGCCATGTCCTAGTGATATCGGAAGCGTATCCGTTAATTTCACAACCAGCATCTACAAGGACCAAATCTCCTTCTTTTACGATACAGTTGTTTGATTTGTAATGAAGTACGGTGGCATTACTACCGCCACCAACAATCGAAGGGAAGCTCCATGTGCTCTTTGCATTCATGAAAAATCCTTCCACAGCAGATTGTATTTCCCACTCCCCCATCCCTGGGAAGGCTTTCTCCATCGCAAATCTGTGTGCTTGGGAACCTATCGATGCTGCTTCCTGCATATGCTCTATCTCTTTGGTTGATTTAATGCGCCTCATCATGTCGATAATTGGGGTCGGGTCTGAAATCACATCAATCTCTTTGGAAATCTTGTCTACTTCCTCTGATACGCCGAGTATCGTGTAAACGTGATCGAAGTTGCCTATCATCGCCAAAATTTCATGCTCTAAATTTTCTATTGAAGATGTGGAGGTAACGGGCCATGATTTGGCGCCTTCTACACCAATTCTGATGCCCTCCCAGATTTCCTTCTTTGTATCTCTGGGGGGAACGAATAGGATAGACTCCAGATTTCCTCTTTGATTGTGGGCGACGAAAACTCCCTCGTCTTCTTCCCAGCCACACAAATATAGCATGTAGGAGTTTGGCCTGAATGGATAGCCTACATCATTGGAACGGATTTTCCTATCGTTTGTAGGTATAATGAGGATGCTTGAGTCTGGTAGTTCTCGAAACAGCATATCCTGCCGAGATTTGTACTCAGACAATTCGAAAGGCAATCCCATATATCCCCCTCGTGATTATCCCTTTTGGTCTTTCTACCATTACCCTAGGACCATTTTGGAATGTCAGACTCGTTTGCGAGTTTTCGCATATTTACAACTGCATAAGAGAGAAATATTACTGACAGGGCAAGCAAAATCAAAGATAGTGGTAGAATTGGGTCTTCTGAATCATCCTTAACCAATACTGAGATTTGAGAGGAAGCGTAGTCATCGTCAATTACTTCAATGGTGAGCAAGAAATCACCTTCCACCCCATCCGGCCAAGAGAATTCACGTGATGGGCCCTCGTATGTTGGGATGTTGTTAACCCGCCAGACGTATCTTAGGGAGTCGGCGTCATTTTGGGTATCAGTAGATCCAGATGCATCAATAATGCATGTAGAGTCCCTATTCAGGGTAAATTCGGAGTTGTCAGAAAACAGTTCGCCATCTATTGCCAGTTTAACTACAGGGGGTTTATTCTCAACATCAAGGTATCTTATTGCTGAACCGATGTTCCCAGCCTGATCAACAATTGTCAGTTTAACCTGGTAATTCCCCGATTCAATAGTTTCCAATGATAGAGTCCTCTTGTCCAAGCCCGAAACCACCATCGTACCATTTTCTGCGTATTCATTTGAATTTACCACAGACCAGATGTATGTTAGCCCCTGAATTCCCCAAGTATCATCATACGAAGAAGAGGCGTCGAATATTGCGTACCCCATCCCCTCTGGGACTGTGCTGGGGGCTTCGATAACAACAACAGGAGGATTGTTATCTACCCTAATAGTGGTACAATCATACGAGAACTGTTGATTAATTGAATTCTCAGCGAAAATTATCACATCGAACCATCCGTCTGATAGGTTTGCTAGATCAAAGTCATATCTGAAGGATGCAGACTCAGAAATCTCTGAAGGGCTGAAGAAATTAGCACTAGAGGGTATTTCCATGTATTCGATGGAGCACTTTACGCTAGGGGACTGGACGATTAAGTATGAGAAAGTAGGGGTGGATGAGTCAAAGTTGATTGATATAAATTCCAGAGTTTGGCTTTGTCCTGACCATTGAAATATGTGATCCGAGATTATTTGTGCTGTAGGCGGAAATTGATAATTTACAGAAGTGTCTGGTGAAATAAATATTGATTGAAAGAATTTTATTGAGTTGCCGTTGGACTCCTCAACAACAAATCTGGCTACACATGAACAGTGCCCTATTGAAATTGGATCTAGCTCAATCTCGAATGTCCATTCGTTCCAGACATCAAGTTCAGAATCTATAGATAAATCGTCAGAAATATCCACATAATACCTTGTTCCTGATGTGTCTAGTAACTCCCAGGTAGCTGACTTAGGTGCAATCTCATTCTGAATAGTACCTCTTATTGTAGAAAATTCTGAAATTACAGCACCATCACTAAACTCAAAATTTACGATTGGGGCTTGTCCATCACTTTGATCTTCTGCAAAAGCAACAGATTGGAATAGAGTAACGATGGATACTGATAGCAGTATCGTAGTCAATACTGTTCGGGATTTCTCATCACTCACAATCCCCGCGCTAATCCAACACTATTCAATACCATGGCCATCTGCTCTATCTGTCTGAGATACGCAACTGCCATGATAATTCGTCCAACCACAAACCAAGCGTAGCTCTGTCTATGTAGTCCCGCCCTGAACTAGCAGATAGGACGCAGTCGCAAGCTGCTGATGCCAATAATGATGCGTCATAAAGCGTCAAGCCGGAACCCAATGCAGCGGCGAGGGATGCAGCGGCGGCATCATGCATGCCAATCTGCTGTTCTGCAGTTGGGGCCATACAGGGCATGAATATGCTCTCGGTATCCTTCTGATGAAGATGCATCCCGTGAATTCCGCCCAATACTAGAATACCATCCCAAGAGTAATCTTCTAGGAGTTTAGTTGCGGCAGCATCATTTTCCAAACCCATCCTCCTAGCCAACAAAGTCATACCCCTTTTCTCGAATATAACAACAGTAGCACCCCTGCTCTTTTCGAGACCTGTGAGCTTTGGATCAACGATAACTGGTATTCCAGATTTTTTTGCTGATTGAATCAGTTGCTGTGCTCCATCGTTTGTTACTACTCCTTTGTCATAATCAGATATTACCAAAGCACAACTGTCCGGGACATTAGTGAGTGCAGTCTTTGTTAGTGATTCTGAGATCGAGGGATCGAGTTCCTCATTTGGCCCTTTATCTGCCTGTAGTAAAATCTGGCTTCTATCGAGAAGGCTTTCCCTGCTGCCGAAAAAACGAATTTTTGTCAAGGTCGTCCTTCCTTCTACCTGAATGATATCTCCTGTTGCAATTTGATTCTCCTTCAAAGACGATAATATCGAGGACCCCTCTGGATCGTCACCGATTGCAGTGTGGAATGAGACGTCCATCCCGAACGAAGTTAGTCCGATTGCTATGTGGGAAGAAGCACCGGGGGATTCTTCAGAATTTAGAATCTTAAGAACTGGGACTGGTGCAGTGGAATTTAGATTGTTAGCAAATCCGTGGTGGTACCTATCAAGCATTGTATCTCCAATCAGTGTAACTTTAGAGCCATCAATCGAATCTAGTAAGGAGGATAGTCTTCCCAGACTTTCCTGTCTGAGTGTATCTGCATCCTCACCCATATTATTCCGAGTAAGAACAGACAGATGATATTTGGGGATAGCGTCTAATTTGTCAGCCCCTTCGATTGACTATGAGGTACCGTGAGAACAGGGCCGTATACGATGGTCCTGCATACAGCAGGTTGTGGGAGAAGTCAGCCATAGGAATTACCGCAGATGGGCCCGGATTGCTACTTTCTGACTCAGAGGTAATTTTCTGCAGAAATCACAGGGGTATCGAATTTGATGGCTTGGAAGATGATCTGGATTTTTCCTCATGGCTAACTCAAAGGTTGGAACAGAATTCCAACCTACTACTCGAGGCTGCAGTCCTTGAGGCTCTCAGAGTTCCTGGAAATAAAGTCGTCTTATCCGAGAATTTTGATAGATTGAACCTCGGAATGTCTCACTCATGGGCAATGAGATGGGCATCAGACAGCCATCCAAAAAAAGGCGCGCCTGAGGCAGAGATTCTGTGGTTCGAGTCTAAGGACCTATTGGATGGCAATATTGAGAATGACGAAAGTATACTCAAAGACCTCTTGTACTGGAACGTAGAAGTACGAGAAAGGGGGAGAATACCTGAAGTCCTCGTTATCGACGAAGAGTATTCTGTTGTTACCTATAGAATCAGCGAGTCTAATCCTACTGGAGAAATGAGTGAGGTTACAGACGAGGTATTTGAGGTGATATCAAAGATGGTTTCGAGGGGCATAGAGGGAAATGGAATTTTCATCAGCTCAGTATCTAACTGGCCGCTGGAATCGATTGGCATACCTCTGCATGGGGGTAGGCAATTGGATCCTGTCGAGACCGAGGTGGTTCGTTCTAATGGCACCGATAATATGTCCATATCAGCTAGCATCCTCTATGACTTATGGATGAGGGGGCTAAATACCCGCTCGGGATTCAAATACGGTACGACATGGAGGTGCTATGCTGGTGAAATTGGAGAGGATCATGCTCCTTGGCTTGTTGTCGATCCATCGAGAGAAGGGCCAGAGGACTGGGCCGAAGCATGCCTTTCTTCGAGGCTCGCTTCGGGTGTGAATAAACACTGGCTCTATCCCATACAAGATTCCAATGGGTGGAGGTACCTCGAGATTTCTAGACCACCATCAGACTCTAGGTGGAGTAACCCAAAGAGGATCTAATTATCCACATTCATTCTTCTTGCGCTGGTAGCAGTGGAAACAGCCAATAGGAGCAGAATTGTTGAGATTGCGTTGGAAGGTACTGCTAGCCAATTAAGCGGCCCGAATGGTAGCTCTCCCTGTGAGTTTAGAATAATTGGAATTCTTTGCTCGATATTGTATGAGTCAATGAAAACAAGCTCTCCGCGGGCTATCATTCTGGGTTCAAGAAGTCCCGCCGGGTCAATAGAAATGACGATCGGATCTCCAGGATAGTATGTCCCAGAAGTAATGGGGTCTGAAATCCTAGATGCTGGGCCGTCTATTGCAATTGAGTACGATCTAGGCCCGTCTCCAAATGCATCTGGGAAGAGTTCGACGGTAGAAGCCTCATCCCATGGAATAGTGACTTCCAGAGTATCTGTTGAAAATCTATGATTGACAACATACCAGTCTATTGACACATGTGTCATTGGACTATTCAAGCAACCAATTGTGCCTGTAATCTCACCTTCGACCGAAGATTCTTGGGAGGGGGTTAGTATCTGTACAATGTATTTGCCATCACCAGTAGATTGTACTTGCGAGGAGGATGATAATTCGGAGCTTAAGGAACACCCTGGATCTGCGTTGATCTCAACTAGTGCAGACTCGTTTGGAAGTAAGACGATCGGATTTCGTGGGAGTGAGAATGTCAAATTGGGATTTCCAACGTAGTCAAACTCAATTGTTGAAGAGTCATGGGTCAGGGACGTTACGGTAATTGTCCATGGAACTAGCATGCCCCTATTGTTCCAAATCTGCATCCCAGTATGGCCAAATCGGTCACCAACCGAGAAAGTATCACCCTGAGAGCCGTAATCTCTGCCACGAAGCAAAGCATCGTTCCCGTCCGCTTCAACGATCTTTACCCAGGGCTTAGTGGGATCCGTGTTTACTAGGTTTGAGGCAATGTCGCCGAATGTGAGGTCCTGTTGCTCTACCAATATGCCATGTCCTGGCAAACCACTATCAAAACCAATATCTGATCTTAGAGTAATCCAAATGTACTCTTCCGGTGCAATCTCTATCTTCAATGGTTTCCCACCAATGGAAATAGGTTGTAAACTGAAATTTGCATCCAGTTGATTGTCTGGCATGATCGGATTAGTGGCACCAATTAATTCCAGTGTTGAAGAAGATGGCAGTGATGGTTTCCCCCCATCCCCCAACCAATTACCACTAGCCATAATGTCCCAATCACCGAGTCCATGCCATGACTTGGTAGGTGATTCGCTATGTACGTCATAAAGGTCTACGGCACCCATCTGATGCAACATTTCGTGAACTGTGACTCCCAAACCACCATGAACTGAGGCCATCGTGTAGTGCTCAAACCTGTAGTCGCCAACAATTACTGGCTCATGAAACCCTGAGAAGTGGCTCCATATTGTACTCGAAGGCCCCCCCTCTTCTTGTGGCTGACCTGAATGCAAGATAAGAAGGCGATCTATCACATAATCTCCGTTCAAATCCCAGGGGGACATGTCGCGGCCCCGGAACAAGGCTACGATTGCCTGCGTGGCAAGTTCTCTGGCACCGCCAGAACCACTGCCAGTATCCCTCTCAAAATCAGAATCAGCTCCCCAGTGAGAGTCGTCATATGGAGACTCCCAAACCTCATCAATAATTGTCGGAATTAATTGGGATTTGTTACCGCTCATTTCTGATATGTATCCCTGGGCAGATAGGTCCCCGTCGAAAATGTCACCCAAAAGAGAATTTGGAAAGTCCTTTCCCGGGAAGCTTATTCTAATGACTGGCCATTTCTCCTCACTGGATAGTCCTACTAAATCGTACTCTTGCTGATCTTGATCATCCGCGATAGTAGAAGCGATTTTGTCGTCAACCAAATCAGAATTGATGCTAACTAGAGCTGATGAAAAAATCAACATGGATACTACAACAATCCGGATTACCTGCCTCGGACCAAGTTTGTCCATGCACTTAGCCCAATACCACCGCCTTTCAAACCAATGCCATTCTGCTAGCTAGCCGAACCATTATTTGGATGCGGGTACCATGGTTCCATCCTAATTGGTGCCGTTTTGGAGACAATATCTGCTGAGAGTGCTGTGAGAGATGCGATTACTAACTTCAGGCCATCATATTCAACGGGTAGTGTGAGTATAATCAACCCAAAGGAAATGGCAACCATCCTATTCCTAAACCTAGTCTTCCCATAGTAAACCATTCCGAAAATCCTAGACAGGGCCAGCGTGGTCGTTGTAACTGACCAAACAACAAGAACCCATGTTGCACCCAGTCCGAGAGAGAATATGGCCGAGGCGTCATACCTAACTAGTACCCCCTCTGGAGTTCCATGGGATAATGAAAACTCGAGTAGTGACGGAAGCCCCCAAAACCAAATCAGCAAGATGCAAAAAGGAACAATTGTCGTAGTAAGGAAGAGAACTGCAGTGAGCCAGCTCCTCTCTCTGGGGTATAAGCCCGGCTTTGCGAATCTATATGTCATAATGGACATGAATGGAAGTATTGAAACGATGGATAGCAGAATTATCACACTCCACCTCATCTGAATCCAATCGAATGGGGCAAAGACTGAGAGATTCTCATTATTTGGACCCGCTGGAAGTGGTGAGAATTCTATCCAGAGAGAAATCAATTGGTTAGCGGTGGAAGACCAGAAAATGCATAGAATTAGGAACAATATTGCAGATCTTCTAGCGATCACATGTACTTCATTGAAGTGTACGGAATGACTTACAATTCCGGTTTCACGGACATTTTCCTCTATCACATTACATCCTTCACTTTTGGTTCTGACCTAGCTGCCAAAATCGTCCTGTAGACGCCATATGCACCCCATGCGCTGATGAAGAAAGCTGTTCCAGTAGCGAAGTCGGTGAAGTCAACGCCCTGGAAAGTTATCGGAGTATCCGAATTTGCCCAACCCACGGCCAAGTAGAATGAGATAGCAGATAAAGCAAATCTCCGGAATGCCTGAGGATATGCCAGCTCGCTGGCTAGGAAATCAGGTCCATCATCGTATTTCCTCTCAAGTATCTCCCTTTGAACAACTGCTCCGATGATGAGGGCAGTTAGGCTCGTCCAGTAGAATAGATTGCCTTGCGAGAAAACCCGATGGGACAATGCGTCCTGGCGCTCTTGCTCCAATTGCTCATCTGAGACTTCGATTAGGAAAAGCGAGTCGTAAGTTCCAACAGAAATTGTCCTAGTCTCGAGAGTGGCCCCACTCTCATCGGTGGTGATCGTTCCAGGGGAGTTTATTGAAAACGAGAGTATGTTCCAATAATCCATGTCGTCTGGAATACCTGCACCATCTACCGAATTTCCGGCAAGCCAGAATTGTACAGACCCTACGTCTTCGCTGGGGGCTTGCCAGGTAATCAGCCAAATTCCATCCGCGCTCGGATCCGAATGGGAGGCATCGTCAGAGCGCCCCTCTGCATAGCGAATTTCCTCTCCTTCGTCCCAAGTAAAGTTCCCTATAGAGTCTGAGGAAATCAAGAATCCTGCATGTGTATTGCCTTCCCCACCTGATAGAGTCAGTGAGTCGGCAACTCGTATAGTGAGTTGGTACTGCTCAGAAGGTTCGTACATTAGTGGAACTCCGGTAACCATTACGACGGCACGATCAGATGGAGCGCCGTTGTTATGACACGAGCAGCCATACTTCACAGTCAGCTCGTCATTTGAGTTGTATGCGCCCGGGCCTTTGCTCATTCCGAGAGCCGGAAGAGAAATTGCGACAACGATTACTAGGCAAGTCAAGACCCTTCTGGCAGTCACTCGC
>MDTA01171576.1_pt1 | contig 12298 bp, 6 predicted proteins | sample 811151 | NCBI WGS metagenome assembly MDTA01 (sample SAMN05326648, study PRJNA326480) | marine metagenome | isolation source: seawater | place: Indian Ocean: South | collected 2010
AGTGGAGACGCAGTAAGAGTTAAAGATAGTGGTATTACATTAGCAAAACAAGCTAATATGGCAGCCGACAGAATTCAAGGTAGAGCAAATGGTGCAGGAACAGGTGCACCTCAAGCACTAACTGCAGCACAAGTTAGAACAATCATTAATGTTGAGGATGGAGCAGACGTAACAGACACAACTAATGTAACTTCAGCAGGTGCACTAATGGATTCTGAAGTAGGTGATTTAGCATTGGTTAAAGGATTGTCAAAAGCAGGAATCTCAGGTTCATTTGGAGCAGCAAGTGCATCATTTAGTACAAGAGTAACTGCGAATGACGCGAAGTTAACTGCAAATACATCAAATGTAACTTCAGCAGGTGCATTGATGGATTCAGAAGTAACAAACCTTGCATTTGTAAAAGGATTAACAAGTGGTATTTCAGAAGGAAATGTTTTTGTAGCAACTGACTCAGTAGCAGATAATGATTTCTTAAGAATCGATGGAACTGAAGTAGAAGGTTTAACTGCAGCTGAAGTAAGAACTGCAATAAATGTTGAAAATGGTGCAGATGTAACAGATACTACTAATGTAACCGCAGCAGGTGCCTTAATGGATTCTGAGTTAACTAACTTAGCGGCAGTTAAAGCAATTGACCAAGGATTAACTACAACATCTAATGTAACATTTAATAATGTTATAGCAACAGGTAACTTAGATGTACAAGGTACAACCACAACTCTTAATACTACAAACTTAAATGTTGAAGACCAATTTATATTAGTAAATTCAGGTTCAAACTCAAAAGACGCAGGTATTATCTTTGGTGGTACAGGTGGTACTAATCAACAAGGTAAAGCACTTATTTGGGATTATTCTTTCAATAGTAACGATGGTCGTTTAGCAGTATCGACAACAGACGTTGCATGGAATAATACTACCAATTTCGCAGGTGGAACCGCTGGTTATTATGTAGCAGGTGCGTTTATAGGAAGTTCAGAAGACGCAGCAACTGCAAAAGCAGACCATAGAGGTAACATTAGAGTAGAATCAGGTGAAGTATTCATTTATGTATAAATAAATTAAAAAATTAGTTATGTCAAATCATAAACAACTTAGAAAAAGTATACAACAAAAAACCCAAGAGACAAACCTCAAGCTCACTAAACAAGAGCTTGAGGTTCTCTTATTTTTAATATCAAATGGAACCTTCAAAGGTACAGATATTGAAAGAATATACAAATTAGCAGTAAAAATACAAGTAGAACACGATAAATTAAAATAGTTATGCAAGAATATAAAGGTTTAGAAGAAAACGATTTAAAAGTTATACAAATCGCATTAAATAAACTACCAATTACAGGTGCAGAAGCACATATGATGGTAGGAATCCAACAAAAAATCCAAATGGAGTTAGACTTCTTAAAAACTCCAAAAAGAGGTAGACCAAAAAAAGGTGATACAATAATTAAAGGATAATTTTACTTTCTTTTATTTTTTCAATACTTATATAAAAGAAATAAAGTTAAATCTTGGTTGTTGGCCCTCACGGGAAGTGGGCACGAATGTGTTACCAACCGCAAATTAGGATTAGGATATGCCAAATTGGAAAAAACTAATAACATCAGGCAGTAATGCCGTACTGAATGATATCACCGCTTCGGGTGAAATACTTATACCACAATATGTTGAACACTTAAATGATACAGACACTAAATTAGGATTTAGTGCAAGTAACACTGTTGTACTTGTAACAGGTGGGTCAACAAGACTAAAAGCGAATAATAGTGGTGTCGAAGTTACGGGTCTACTTGACGCAACAAAAGAAAAACAAATCATACATACAAATGGTGAGGTACTAAAAGCAGGTATAACTAGCGCATTTGTTCCATTCGCAAATATAAACTTAATGGATGCTGATGTTCAAACAGGTTATTTCCAATATGTCGCACCTGTCGATGGATATGTAGAAAAAGTAATTGTAAGTCCACATCAAGCAGCAACAAGTGGTACTGTTGGACTAACATGGAAAAGTCAAAGTGGAAACTTAGGGTCAGAAGTAAATGGAACAATATCAGCAACCGCAGGTGTTCCAACAACCTATACTTTTGGTTCATCATATAATTTTGGTGGTGATGATAGATTAAGTTTATTAGTAGATAGAGGAGCATCAGCAAGGTCAATGGGATTTGGTTTTACAATAATATTAAGACTCGATTTTCTTAGTTAAGGGGTAAATTATGGAATTAATACACGGATTACATAAAGATACCTTACTTGAAATCAACGGTAAACTTACTCCAATAAGTAATATATCGATTGGTGATAAAGTTAAAGGTTACGATACACAAAATGGTGTCTATAGAGATAATAGAGTTGTTAGAGTCGTAACACGAGAAATAGATTCTCATTTAAAACTCAAACTTTCAGACGGAACTGAATTAAAAACTTCCATTGATATAAAAATATTTAAAGATGGTGAATGGGTTTCACCAATCGGTAATACATCATGCGCATCAAAAGATTGTAAATGTTCTCATAAATCATTTTTCAATGATATAAAAGTTATTTCCGTAGAATTAGTAGAAGAACCTATAGTAATTAGGAGTATAGAGGTAGAACCTGACCATAATTACTTTATAGGGAATCTATTAGTACATAACACGGGTCCTCAAGGTCCAACGGGTCCAAAAGGTCAAAAAGGTGAACCAGGCCCTCAAGGTCCAACAGGTCCTCAAGGTGCACAAGGTCCAGCAGGTCCACAAGGAGCACAAGGTTCTACAGGTGCTCAAGGTCCAACAGGACAAAAAGGTGCGCCTGGTTCCTCAGGTCCACAAGGAGCACAAGGAGCGGGTGGTGGTCAAGGTCCTAAAGGTCCAACAGGTCCACAAGGTCCACAAGGAGCACAAGGTGCAAAGGGTCCTCGAGGAGCACAAGGTTCAGTAGGAGCACAAGGTCCACAAGGTGCACAAGGTCCACAAGGTGCAGCGGGTCCAACAGGTGCACAAGGTCCACAAGGTGGAGCGGGTCCAACAGGTGCACAAGGTCCACAAGGTGCAACAGGTGAACAGGGTGACCAAGGTGCAGGTGGTCCACAAGGTGCACAAGGTCCACAAGGTCCACAAGGTCCACAGGGAGCAAAAGGTCCAACAGGTCCACAAGGTCCACAAGGTGCAACAGGTGATGAGGGAGCGTCATTAACAGGTCCTCAGGGAGCACAAGGTTCAACAGGTTCTTCACCTCAAGGTGCAAAAGGACCAAAAGGTCCAACAGGTCCACAGGGTGCACAAGGTGCAAGTCCAACAGGTCCAAAAGGACCAAAAGGTCCAACAGGTCCTCAAGGTGCACAAGGTTCAAGTCCTCAGGGTGCAAAAGGTCCAAAAGGTCCTCAGGGAGCACAAGGAGCAGCAGGTTCACAAGGTTCTTCACCTCAAGGTGCAAAGGGTCCAAAAGGTCCAAAAGGTCCTCAAGGTGCACAGGGTGCAAGTCCAACAGGTCCTAAAGGTCCTAAAGGTCCAACAGGTCCTCAAGGTGCACAGGGTGCAAGTCCAACAGGTCCTAAAGGTCCTAAAGGTCAAAAAGGAGCAACAGGAGCGACAGGAGCACAGGGTTCATCACCTCAAGGTGCAAAAGGTCCTAAAGGTCCAACAGGTCCTCAAGGTGCACAAGGTGCGAGTCCAACAGGTCCTAAAGGTCCTAAAGGTTCAACAGGTCCACAGGGTGCACAAGGTGCGAGTCCAACAGGTCCTAAAGGTCCAAAAGGACCAACAGGTCCACAGGGTGCACAAGGTTCAAGTCCTCAAGGTGCAAAAGGTCCACAAGGTTCTAAAGGTCAAAAGGGTGAAGTAGGAGCGTCACCTCAAGGAGCACAAGGAGCAACAGGTCCACAGGGTCCAACAGGTCCACAGGGTGCACAAGGTGCAAGTCCAAAAGGTTCAACAGGTCCTCAAGGAGCACAAGGTCCTCAAGGTGCACAGGGTGCAAGTCCTCAAGGTGCAAAAGGTCCTAAAGGTCCACAAGGAGCGACAGGTCCTCAAGGTGCACAGGGTGCAAGTCCTCAAGGTGCAAAAGGTCAAAAAGGAGCAACAGGTCCTCAAGGTGCACAAGGTTCAAGTCCACAGGGTGATAAGGGTCAAAAAGGTCAACAAGGTCCTCAAGGTCCTCAAGGTGCACAAGGTGCAAGTCCTAAAGGTCAAAAAGGAGCACAAGGTTCGACAGGTGCACAAGGTCCTCAGGGTGCACAGGGTTCATCACCTCAAGGTGCAAAAGGTCAAAAAGGAGCAACAGGTCCACAGGGTCCTCAAGGTGCACAGGGTTCATCACCTCAAGGAGCAAAAGGTCCAAAAGGTCCACAGGGTGCAACAGGTCCCCAAGGTGCACAAGGTGCAAGTCCTAAAGGTCAAAAAGGTGAATTAGGGGCACAGGGTCCTCAAGGTGCACAAGGTGCAAGTCCTCAAGGTGCAAAAGGACCAAAAGGTCAAAAAGGTGAAGTAGGAGCACAAGGTGCATCACCTCAGGGAGCACAAGGTCCTAAAGGTCCTAAAGGTCCTCAAGGTGACCAAGGAGCACAAGGTGCAAGTCCTAAAGGTCAAAAAGGTGAAATAGGAGCACAAGGTCCTCAAGGTGCACAGGGTTCGAGTCCTCAGGGTGACCAAGGAGCACAAGGTCCTCAGGGTGCACAGGGTCCTCAAGGTGCACAGGGTTCAAGTCCTCAAGGTTCTAAGGGACAAAAGGGTGAAAAAGGTTCAACAGGTCCTCAAGGAGCACAAGTAGCAGCCCCTCAAGGAGCACAGGGTCCTAAAGGTCAAAAAGGTGAAGTAGGTCCTCAAGGTGCACAAGGTGCAAGTCCTAAAGGTCAAAAGGGTGAAGTAGGAGCACAGGGTAATCAAGGAGCACAAGGTGCAAGTCCTCAAGGTTCTAAAGGTCCTAAAGGTGAGAAGGGTCAAAAAGGAACAACAGGAGCAACAGGTGCACAAGGAGCATCACCTCAAGGTTCTAAAGGTCAAAAGGGTGAAGTAGGTCCTCAAGGTGCACAAGGTGCAGCTCCACAGGGTGATAAAGGTCAAAAAGGTGAGGTAGGTCCAAAAGGTTCTACAGGTGCACAGGGAGCAAGTCCTAAAGGTGAAAAGGGTCAAAAAGGTGAAGTAGGAGCACAGGGAGCAACAGGTGCACAAGGTGCAAGTCCTCAAGGTGCAAAGGGTCCTAAAGGTCAAAAAGGTGAAGTAGGAGCACAAGGTTCGTCACCTCAGGGAGCACAAGGTCCTCAAGGTGCACAGGGTGCAGCAGGAGCACAAGGTGCAAGTCCTAAAGGACCAAAAGGTCAAAAAGGTGAAATAGGAGCACAAGGTGCAAGTCCTAAAGGACAAAAAGGTGAAAATGGTGAAATAGGAGCACAAGGAGCAACAGGTGCACAGGGTGCAGCACCTACAGGTGATAAAGGTCAAAAAGGTCAAAAAGGTGAAGTAGGAGCACAAGGTGCAAGTCCTAAAGGTCAAAAAGGTGTAACAGGTGCGAAAGGTGAATCAGCATTAGGTACAGTAATTTCACAACTAACTGCGCCTGGTGATGGGTTTATATTTTCTGAAACTGATGGATTATTAACGTTTAAAAGTGGAAGTTTCACAGGTATAGTCTTAATGTATACAAGTGGAAGTGATTCTTAATATAAAAAGGTAAAAAATGTACGGTGGTTTTGTAACTTCTTCATTAGTCACAACCCAACTATCGGGGACAACTGACAATATAACTAATATCGTTTCAGGTTCTTCACTGATTGGTGTTAATATTAGCGGTTATACTCAATCTTCTAATGAAGATTTTCCTTTAACGTGGACAGGTAGTTTTGTTGGAAACGATACATCGTGGTTAGAATTATCTGAAGGTAATCAAGTAGTCAAACTTACAAATCCACAAGTAGACCAAACAATTTATACTTTAGAAACCGATTCAGGTAGTTTATCAGTGGGTGCAGACCAACCACTTTTAACAGTAGGATGGGAAGACAGTAATGGTGATGGTATTAGAGAGTGGAACGCCGCATTTAAAACCGTAGATGAGATATCACCAACAGCAGATTATTTAATAAAATATCATTTCGATACAAACACTTGGGAGTATTGTTTAATAACCAATGGTTGGATTGAGTCAGGATATGGAAAAACAAAAGAATTAGATTTAGAACCATCTGATATGTACTTAGTCAATGGATTTGTAGTACATAACTTTAAAAATGGTGGGGTTCCACCCGAAGGTGGTGGTAGTGGTGGTGGAGACTTCGACTTTTCACCAGGCCCTCAAGGAGCAAAAGGTGCAAAAGGTCAAAAAGGTGCAACAGGTCCAACAGGTGGTGGTTGTGGTGGTGGATTAGGTGACCCTGGCCACGCAGGTGGGCCAGGTCCACAAGGTGCAACAGGTCCTAAAGGTGCAGCAGGTGAAAGAGGTGACTCAGGAAGTGGTGGTGGGCCAGGTTCACAAGGAGCACAAGGTGCAGCAGGTCCAACAGGTGGAACAGGTAATAAAGGTATAGCAGGAGTACAGGGTGCAACAGGTGTAACAGGTCCAAAAGGATATACAGGTTCATCAGGTGGAACAGGTGCAACAGGTAATCAAGGTCCAAAAGGTCCACAAGGTCCAAAGGGAAATCAAGGTCCAAAAGGTCCACAAGGTCCAAAAGGAAATCAAGGTCCAAAAGGTAAAAAAGGTTCAAAAGGTTCAAAAGGTCCTGCAGGTCCAAAAGGAAATCAAGGTAATAAAGGTACAAAGGGTTCAACAGGTCCACAGGGTGATAAAGGAACAAAAGGAACAAAAGGAGCAAAAGGTTCACAACCTTCATCAGCACCAACAGGTCCAAAAGGTCACACGGGTCCAGCAGGTCCAAAAGGTGCAACAGGTCCAACAGGTGACCAAGGTGGTCAAGGTCCAACAGGCGCGGCAGGTGCAACAGGTGATACAGGTCCAACAGGTGACCAAGGTGGTCAAGGTCCAACAGGTAACGCGGGTCAAAAAGGTTCAACAGGTCCAACAGGTGACCAAGGTTCAATAGGCGCATCAGGACAACATGGTGCAGCAGGTGCAACAGGTCCAACAGGTCCAACAGGTGACCAAGGTGACCAAGGTTCAACAGGTGCGGCAGGTGCAACAGGTGATACAGGTCCACAAGGTGACCAAGGTGGTCAAGGTCCAACAGGTGCGGCAGGTAATACAGGTCCAACAGGTCCACAAGGTGCAAAAGGTGACTCGGGTGCAGGTGGTGGTACAGGTAACGCAGGTGCAACAGGTCCTCAGGGTGCAACAGGTGACCAAGGTAATCAAGGTCCAACGGGTGCAGCAGGTGATACAGGCGATACAGGTCCACAAGGTGACCAAGGTTCTACAGGTGCACAAGGTTCCGCAGGTGCAACAGGTCCTCAAGGTGGAACGGGTGACCAAGGTAATCAAGGTCCAACGGGTGCAGCAGGTGATACAGGTGACACAGGTGACCAAGGTTCAAAAGGTCAAAAAGGTCAAAAGGGTGTAGCAGGTGAAACGGGTCCACAAGGTGCACAGGGTGCGACAGGTAATAAAGGTTCAGGTGGTGGAACAGGTGCAGCAGGTAATAAAGGTTCAACAGGTAACACAGGTTCATCAGGAGCAACAGGAGTAGCGGGTTCAGCAGGTGCAAAAGGTTCAACAGGTCCTCAAGGTGACCAAGGTGCACAAGGTGGTCAAGGTCCAACAGGTGCGGCAGGTGACCAAGGTCCTCAAGGTGGAGCAGGTGACCAAGGTTCGACAGGTGCACAAGGTGCATCGGGTGACGAAGGTCCAAAAGGACAAAAAGGTGAATTAGGAGCAAAAGGTTCATCAGGTGGACAAGGTGCCGCAGGTAATAAAGGTCAAAAAGGTCAAACAGGTTCAGGTGGTGGACAAGGTAATACAGGTGCAACAGGTGCCGCAGGTAATAAAGGTCAAAAAGGTGGAGCAGGTGACCAAGGAGCGAAAGGACCACAAGGGGCACAAGGTGCAGCAGGTAATAAAGGTGCAACGGGTCCAACAGGTGACCAAGGTGCACAAGGTATAACAGGTGAAGAGGGTGACGCAGGTAATAAAGGTCAAAAAGGTCAAAAAGGTGCAGTCGTTCACTTTGATGGTGCAACAGGTGCAGCAGGTGATAAAGGTGCAACAGGTTCTAAAGGTCAAAAAGGTCAAAAGGGTGTAGCAGGTGAAGAAGGTGACACAGGTGACACAGGTGCAACAGGTGTAACAGGTGATGAAGGTTCAGGTGGTGGACAAGGTGCAGCTGGAAATAAAGGTGACAAAGGTAGTGTAGGTTCATCAGGTGCAACAGGAGTAGCAGGTAATGCAGGTGCAAAAGGTGAAAGAGGTGACGCTGGAGCAACAGGTAACAAAGGTAACAGGGGTGCAACAGGTGCAGCCGGTGACGAAGGTCCAAAAGGTCAAAAAGGTGAGGTAGGTCCTTCGGCAAGTCAAGGAGCACAGGGTGCAGCAGGTAATTTAGGTCCCAAAGGAGTACAGGGTAGTAAAGGTGAAAAAGGTATAACAGGCGAAGAGGGTGACGCAGGTAATAAAGGTCAAAAAGGTCAAAAAGGTGAAACAGGTGGAACAGGTTCAATAGGTTCGTCAGGAAATGTAGGTTCAATAGGTGATACAGGTCAAAAAGGTCAAAAAGGTGTAGTAGGTACTTCAGGTGCACAAGGTTCAGCGGGTGCAACAGGTCCACAAGGTACTCAGGGTGATACAGGAGCAACGGGTGCACAAGGAGCGTCAGGTGATGAAGGTCCAAAAGGTCAAAAAGGTCAAAAAGGTGAACAGCCGGGTTCATCAGGTGGTGGTGGTCACGCAGGTGATAAAGGACAAAAAGGTCAAATGGGTTCAGGTGGTGGAACAGGTGCAGTAGGTGACACGGGTGACGCGGGTAATAAAGGTGCAACAGGTTCTAAAGGTCAAAAAGGTGGAGTAGGAGCAACGGGTGAAGAAGGTGATACAGGTGACGAAGGTAATACAGGTTCAATAGGTGCACAAGGTTCAGCGGGTGCAACAGGTGATACAGGACCAAAAGGTCAAAAAGGTGGTGGTGGTGATACAGGTGACGCCGGAAATAAAGGTGATAAAGGACAAAAAGGACAAAAGGGTGCAACAGGTGATGACGGTTCAACAGGTGACGCGGGTAATAAAGGTTCTAAAGGTTCTAAAGGTCCAACAGGTTCAGGTGGTGGAACAGGTGACGCAGGTAACAAAGGTCAAAAAGGTGAAACGGGTGCTAAAGGACTGAAAGGTAATATTTTATCAGGTGGTGGATATTTTGAAATAACAACTAAAGGTAGATTGACATTTAAACAAAATGGTTGGACATCAGGTGACCCTGTATACTATATCAGAACTGTAAATAGTGGTAGTTTTGTATAACATTTATTAAAATAATTTTCATATTTATATAAAAGATTAAAAAAAAGTTATGAACGGTAATTTCTCATTTGATAGAAACACACACAGACAAGACGTAAGTTTTATTGACTATTATTGGTTTAAGGGAGCGTTTACTCCACAAGAATTAGTTAATATAGAACAAATGACAAGCGCACTTCAATTTGAAGACGCAGTTACGGGTGAGGGTGAAAACTCTAAAGTGTCTGACTACAGAAAATCAAGAATAAAATGGTGTCCACAAAATCAAGAGTGGGCATGGGTATATAGTAAACTTCACGATTATATAAAAGAAGCAAATGATATAATGTGGAAGTTTGATTTATCTTCAATGAATGAATCAATCCAATATACAGAATATTATGGAACACAAGAAGGTGGATATGAATGGCACATGGATTGTGGTGAAGAGATACAAGCACAAAGAAAAATATCTGTAACAGTTCAACTTTCAGATTCACATGAGTATGAAGGTGGTGATTTAGAGTTCAATTTAGGTAAACAAATGGTAGCACCAAGGTCTCAAGGAGCAGCAGTTATATTTCCATCATTTTATTTACATAGAGTAACTCCTGTAACAAAGGGTGTAAGAAAATCTTTTGTTTTATGGGTAGGTGGTGAACCATATAGATAATTTAATATGAAAACAAGTTTACCCACAGCATTAATATATGGTTGGGATAGGTTTGGTGAAATTAGATTAGAATCAGATGTCTATCACGAAGAAAATCTTTATGAAAAAGTTATTCTTTATTCATATGATTCATCTAATGATTTTAAAAAACATTTTGCAAAACATAGACCCGATATCATTGTTGTAATTGGTGAACTTGAAAATAATATTTTACAAATGGGTCATCATACGATGGTATCAAGTAAAATATGGACATATGATAATATTCCACATGATAATATTTTAGCTAATGATGTAGTTTGTCAATCAACATTTTGGGCGTGTAAATCACAAAAAGAAGTATATGGGAATAAAGATAAACCAATACTATCTGTATTTACTCCAACTTATATAACAAATGAGAGAATATTTAGAACATATGAAAGTTTGGTAAATCAAACTTATGAAAATTGGGAGTGGGTTGTTATAGATGATTCACCACCAAATGAAAATAAAACTTGGGAATATCTTGAAGATATTGCAAGTCAAGATTATAGAGTTCATATACATAAAATGACACCAACATCAGGTGGTAATGTTGGTGAAGTAAAACATAGAGCAGCTATGTTGTGTAATGGTGAGTGGTTGTTTGAATTAGACCACGATGATTGGTTAATTTCAACTTGTTTAGAAGATGTATTTAACGCAAGTAAGAAACACCCTGATTCAGGATTTATATATACAGACGTAACCGAAATTAACAAAGATGAATCACCAAGACAATATGGTATGGTAGGTGATGATTGGTATGCTAATCCAAAAAATAAGTTTGCATGGGCATACGCAGGACATACTTGGGAAACGAGAGATGGTCAGAAATGGTTAGTTCATCATTATCCTGAAATAAATCCTAAAACAATCAGATTTAATATTGGTATGCCAAATCATTGTAGAATTTGGAATAGAGATACTTATCATAAAGTAAGAGGACATAGTAGAAATATATCAGTAGCAGATGATTATGAATTAATTGTAAAAACATTTTTAGAAACTAAATTTATACATCTTAAAAAAATGTTATATGTACAATATAATAATGGTGATTCTACAGTTGATAATAATGTAATTGATATTAATCGTAGAGCAAGATTGATTAGAGATTATTACGACCCAATGATTCATAAAAGAATAGAAGACTTAGGTGGGTTTGATTGGAGTTGGGATGAAAAAGAAGGTCGTTGTTATCAATTACAAGATTGGATGGACAGAACAAGATATTACGATAAAGAAGAAGTTTTAAATTATATAGTAGAGTAAGAATATGAAAATACTAATTTATGTAGGTTATCAAAAAGAGTCAGTTAACAAAGAATATTGGTTAAGTAAAGGAATGGGTGGTTCTGAATATTGTGTTATGAAACTTTCAGAACAATTCGCAAATAATGGACACGATGTAACAATAACAGGTGGAATTACTGACCAAGATGTTGACGGTGTCAAGTATAGAAGTATAGAAAGTTTTATTAATAGTGGTGAAAACTATTTTGATATTGTAATATCTACAAACTATATACACTATATTCAAATGTTAGATGATTTTGGAATAGATTATGGAAAATCTTATTTTTGGATTCATAATGAAGAATTCTACACTTGGTATAATGGTGTAGAATTACCGAATGAAGGATTAGATTATCTAAATCATGATAAATTAGATAAGATAATAGCAGTATCAGAATGGCAAAAAAATGTATTAGTTGAAAAATATGGTTTAGAACCATCTAAAGTTAGTGTAATAGGAAACGCAATAAGTCCAAGTGATTTTGATGATATTAATCAAGAAAAATATAAGAATAAAGTAATTTATACATCATCACCTGATAGAGGATTGGCACAATTACTCGATATATGGCCTAAACTTAAAAAAATTAATCCTGAATTAACTTTATGGATAGCAGCACCACCTTATACAAAAGATTGGGATTTTTCTCTATTAGATACTTTACCACTTGACGTAAGATGGTTAGGTCATTTACCACCAAGTGAACTATATAAACAAATAAAATCTTCAGAGTATTGGATTTATCCATCAACATATCCTGAAACTTATTGTATAACAGCACTTGAAATGATGATGGGTAGGGTTAAACTAATATCAACTGATACAGCAAATTTAAAAACTTTATTAGACGGAAAATGTGGTTTAATTAGGTCAGATTTATCTGAACCTTTAATGAAAGAAACAATAATATCTTCATATGTATTTTTAAGAGATAATGAAAA
>MDTA01170530.1_pt1 | contig 12295 bp, 10 predicted proteins | sample 811151 | NCBI WGS metagenome assembly MDTA01 (sample SAMN05326648, study PRJNA326480) | marine metagenome | isolation source: seawater | place: Indian Ocean: South | collected 2010
CAAATTAGAAGTTTAATTAAAGAGAATATAGATTCAAAATTTAAACCAATTTAAATTTTTTTTTCATGATCAAAAAATTTAATTTTAATAAATTAATAATTGGCACAGCTAATTTTGGACAAAAATATGGATTAAAAAATAAAAAGATAAATCAAAAAGAAATATTTAGAATATTAAATTATTCTCATCAAATTGGAATCAGAACAATAGATACGGCAAACAGTTATGGCAATAGTGAAAAAATACTTGGGAAAACAAAATTAAAAAAGTGGAAAGTAATATCTAAAATATCGAATTTGCCAAAAAATAAAAAAAAAATTCACAAATACATTAATAACTCAATCCGAAAATCTCTTAAAAAATTAAAAGTTAAGAAAATTTATGGTTTACTTATTCATAATTCTGACGATTTGATAGGAAAAAACGGTAACGAAATTTATGAAAATTTAATTAAATTAAAACAAGCAGGTTTAATTAGTAAAATAGGCGTATCAATTTATAATTTTAATCACATCAACATTTTAATTAAAAGATATAAACTAGATATCATTCAACTACCATTTAACATTATAGATAAAAGATTAATAAAAAAAAGATTGATTCAAAAATTGCAAAAAAGAAAAATTGAAATTCACACAAGATCTATTTTTTTAAAAGGTCTTCTTTTAAAAGAAAAATTACCAAAAAAATTTAAAAAATGGAATTATATTTGGACTAAAATTAAAAAATTTAATGAATTAAATTCAATAAATAATTTATCGATGTGTTTGCAGTTTATAAAAAATTATTCAAAAATTGATAATTTTGTAATTGGAATTGATGATATCAATCAATTAAAAATGATAGTTAATGAATTTAATTCAAAAAAAAAAATCAAACTTCCCAATATTCATTGTAAAAATGAAGAATTAATTAATCCCTCAAAATGGTAAAAAAAAAAATTATTGCAATAATTCAAGCAAGAATTGGTTCGATAAGATTACCAAATAAAGCACTGCTAAAATTTGGAAATGAAACAGTTTTATCATTTCTTGTTAAAAGATTATCTAAATCCAAACTAATTGATAAGATTATTATCGCAATACCAAAAAATAATAAGAATATAGAATTAAAAAAATATATAAATGGAAAAAAATACAATCTTTTTGAAGGAAGTGAAAATGATGTATTAAGTAGATATTTTAATGCAGCAAAAAAAAATAAAGCGGATACTATTATAAGAATTACTGCAGACTGCCCTTTTCATGATCCAGTACTGATTGATAATGCAATTAGCTTATTTGTGAAAAAAAAATTAGATTTTCTTACCAATTTTAATCCACCAACCTTTCCAGATGGATATGATTTTTCAATTATAAAATACAACATTTTAAAAAAAGCTTATGACAATGCTTTTACAAAATTTGATAGAGAGCATGTGGTTCCATATATTATTAGATCAAAAAAAATCAAAAAATTTAATATTAAAAGTAACGTAAACTTATCAAATATTAGACTTACTTTAGATGAGTATCCAGATTATGAATTTATGAATAAATTAATAAAAAAATTAAAAAAAAATTTTAAACATGATGATATAATTAAACTTTATAAAAAAGATAAAAAATTATTTGAGTACAACATACATATTAAAAGAGATATTGGGTCAAAAATTTCAAAAGGTCAAAAATTATGGATCAAAGCAAAGAATATCATACCGAGTGGCAACATGTTGTTTTCAAAAAATTCAGACCGTTTTCTCCCTAACAAATGGCCAAGCTATTTTTCTAAAGCAAAAGGAATAGATATTTGGGATTTGGAGGGAAAAAAGTATAAAGATTTATCCTTGATGGGTGTTGGAACAAATATTTTAGGATATTCAAATAAAATAGTTGATACCTCAGTTATAAATTCAATTCAAAAAGGAAATATGACTACATTAAATTGTCCTGAAGAAGTTTCATTAGCGGAGAAACTTATTGAACTTCATCCTTGGGCTAAAATGGCAAAATTTACAAGAACTGGTGGTGAAGCAAATGCTGTCGCTATAAGAATAGCTAGAGCTTACTCAAAAAAAGATGGGGTTGCAATTTGTGGTTATCATGGTTGGCATGATTGGTATTTAGCAGCAAATATTAGTGATAAAAAAAAACTTAATAATCACCTTATTAAAAACTTAAACATTAGTGGTGTTCCAAAATCACTCAAAAATTCAGTTTATCCATTTAGATATAATAACTTTGATGAACTAAAAAAATTGATAAAGGATAAAAAAAATATTGGTACAATAAAAATGGAAGTTTACAGAAATATTAAACCAAAAAAAAATTTTTTGAAGAATATAAGAAAGTTGTGTGACAAAAAAAACTTAATTCTTATATTTGATGAATGTACTTCTGGATTCAGAGAAAATCTTGGAGGTATTCATAAATTATTTGGTGTAAATCCTGATATAGCCATTTTTGGAAAAGCTCTTGGAAATGGTTATCCAATAAATGCTATTATTGGAAAAGAAAAAATTATGAAATCTGCTAACTTAAGTTTCATAAGTAGTACTTTTTGGACAGAAAGATTGGGGCCAGTTGCAGCATTAAAAACTATCGAAATTATGGAAAAAAATAAAACTTGGTTAACAATTTCACAAAATGGTAAATATTTAAAAAAAAAATGGTTAGGTTTGATTAAAAAATATAAATTAAAAGCAGAAGTATCGGGTTTGGACTCCATGCCAAAATTTACATTTAGATCAAAATATAGATTAATTTATAAAACTTTTATGACACAAGAAATGTTAAAAAAAGGATATTTAATAGATGAAGCTATGTACTTATCAATCTATCATAATAAAGTTATTTTAGATAAATATTTAATTCACTTTGAAAAAATAATTAAGAAAATAAAAAAAATAAATGATATTTCAAAAATTAAAAAGCTTTGTGATGATACAATTGCTATAGATAATTTTACAAGATTGAATTGAATGAAAATATTGATATTAGGAGCAAGTGGTTTCCTTGGATCCTATTTAAAAGATTATTTTAAAAAAAAAAAAATTAAATTTATCTCTTGTGGGAGAAATACAAAAAATAAACTGAGAATAAAAAATTATAACAAAAAAATTTTATCTAATATTATCTTAAAATATAATCCAAATGTCGTCATAAATTTAGTTGCTATTACTAATGTTGATAAATGTGAAAAAAATAAAAATTTAGCTAAAAAAATCAATACAAATATTTCAAAGAGTTTATACGAAATTAAAAACGAACATAAATTAAAGATTAATTTTATCTATATATCTACAGATCAAATTTATAACAGAGTTAAAAAAAGTGATGAAAAAAATGTAATTTTAAACAATTACTATAGCAGGAGTAAATTTAATGCTGAAAAATATATTATTAAATCTAATGGATGTGTATTGAGAACTAATTTTTTTGGAATTTCAAATAATAAAAGTAGTTTGGTAGATTGGATAATTAATTCTGTTAATGCAAAAAAAGAAATAAAAGTATTTAAAAATATATATTTTTCTCCTATTTATATAAAAACTTTATGTAAATACATTTCTTTTTTCTGCAAAAATTTTGAAAATGGAGTTTATAATTTAGGTTCAAAAAACTGTATATCGAAATCAGATTTTGCTTTTTATATAATCAAAAAGATTGGTCTTAATAATAAATTTTTGATTAACTCAAATTATTCAAAAAATTTATTAATTGCTAAAAGACCATTAAATATGTGCATGAATTCTTTAAAATTTGAAAGAAAATTTAAAGTAAAAATTAGAAGTTGCTATCATGAAATTAATTTAATGATAAAAGATCTTAAAAATGGAAAAAGAAATTATACTTGGAATTAACTGGGAACAAAACTCTACAGTATCTTTAATGATAGATGGAGAGATAGTATCATGTGTAAGCGAAGAAAGATTTAGTAGAGTAAAAAACGATGAAAGATACCCAAAGAAAGCTATAGATTGGATTTTAAAAGAAAATCAAATTAGAAAAAAAGATATTACTAAGGTATGTCTAATTTCTACTGCATGGACACCTAGCTATTCTCTAATAAGACACTACACAAATTTTTCTATAAAAAATTATATTGAAGAGCAAAAAAAAATTTGGTTTGAAAGAATTTATAAAAAGAAAAAAGTATCTCACCTTAAAATATTTAAAAATAAAATAGATTTTAATCAGTATCCAGGAAAAAAATATTGGAAAAATATATACAGAAAAATGACGAAAGAAGTTGATCACGCTAGTAATAAAAATCTTATTGGATTTGGGCAAAGAATTAGATCAGAAATTATATTTAAGCATTTAGGAGTTCGAACTGATAATTTAGAATTTATCGATCATTCAACAGGTCATGCAGCATACGCTTATTTTTCAAAAAGAAGAAGAGAAAATTCTTTAGTAATCACATTGGATGCTTTTGGTGATTTTATAAATTATTCAGCATCTATATTTTTTGTAAATAAAAAAAAAATAAAACAAAAAACTATTATAAAAGGTGGAAATTTTATTATTGGGAGATTGTATAGATATATTACTTTAATTCTTGGATTAAAACCAAACGAACACGAATACAAGGTGATGGGTTTAGCACCTTACTGTAAAAAAGAATATTTCAAACCTATTGAAAATATCTTTAAATCATTTCAAGATGTTAAAAAATTTAAATTTAAAGACAAAAAAAAGCCGAAAGATCTATATTTTGATATTAAGAAAAAATTAGATGGCTTTAGATTTGACGCTATAGCTGGAGCACTACAATCATATACTGAATATCTAATTTGTAAGTGGATAAAATCAATGGTCATAAAATTTAAGATAAAGAAAATATGTTATGCTGGTGGGGTTGCAATGAATGTAAAAGCAAATTTAAATATAACAAATTTGTACAGGAATATTGATTTATTCGTTCCTCCATCACCTGATGACTCATCTCAGGCCATGGGAGCTTGTTATGGCTATTATTTAACAAAAAATAAAAATTTGAATAAATTAAAACCACTAAGTAATGCTTACTTAGGGCCATCTAACAAATTAGATGAAAGACATATTAAAAAAATTAATCTTTTAAAAACGAAAAAAAAATACAAGATAATTTATAAGAATATTAATACTGAGGCAGCTAAACAATTAGCCACCAACAAAGTTTTGGGTAGATTTTGTGGTAAAGCTGAATTTGGTGCTCGATCCCTTGGAAATAGATCAATATTAGCTTCACCTTTAAATAATTCAATAAAGATTAAGATTAACGAAAATGTAAAAAATAGAGATTTTTGGATGCCCTTTGCTGCGTCAATACCTGAAAAAAATGCTAAAAAATATTTTTATATTAAATCTCAGATTGAAAATTATAATTATATGACAAATTGCTTAAATACTACCAAATTAGGAAAAAAAAAACTTAAGGCTGCTCTTCATCCATATGATCAAACCTGCAGACCCCATATTATATCAAAAAACCAAAACAAAGATTATGAGGACTTAATAAATAAATTTGGAAATATTACAGGTGCATATGCTTTATTAAATACTTCATTTAATCTTCATGGATACCCAATTGTAAATTCTCCAGATCAAGCAATAAATATACTAGAAAAATCTAATTTGGATGGTTTACTATTTGAAAAATTACTAATTTTAAAAAATTAACCCAAAAATGAAAATTAAAATAAATAAGAGAATAATTAGCCAAAAAAGTTCTACTTACTTTATTGCTGATATCGCTGCAAACCATGATGGCGATTTAAAAAGAGCAAAAAAATTAATTAAATTATGTGCGAAAAATGGGGCAAATGCTGCAAAATTTCAACATTTTAAAGCTGAAACAATCGTTTTGGATGAGGGCTTTAAAAAAATTGGTAAAATTAGTCATCAAAAAAAATGGAAAAAAAGCGTTTTTGAAGTTTATAAAGAAGCAAGCATTAACCCCGAATGGACCAAGATTTTACACAAAGAGTGTAAAAAACATAATATAGATTTTTTAACAGCACCATATGATCTAGAGTATGTGGATGAAGTAAATAGATATATTCCAGCTTATAAAATTGGCTCTGGTGACATTACTTGGAAAGAAATTATAATTAAAATTGCAAAAAAAAATAAACCAGTTTTGATTGCGTGTGGAGCTTCAACGCTTAAGGAAACTGTTAATGCGGTTAATGCGATCCTCAGATTTAATAAAAAAGTTATTTTAATGCAATGTAATACTAATTATACAAATGAGCTAACAAACTTAAACTTTATTAACCTTAAGTCTCTCAATAAATTTAAGAAAATATTTAAAAATAAAGTATTGTTAGGTTTAAGTGATCATACTCCTGGTCATGCCTCAGTTTTAGGTGCAATAGCAATGGGTGCAAGAGTGATAGAAAAACATTTTACAGACGATAACAGTAGATTGGGTCCAGATCATAAATTCTCGATGAATCCAAAAACATGGTCAGAAATGGTTGTTGCATCAAGACAACTTGAAAAATGTTTTGGCGATGGAGAAAAAAAAATAGAAAAAAATGAGCAACAATCCGTTATCGTGCAAAGAAGAGGTGTTTGGACAAAGAAAAAATTGAGAAAAGGGGAAAAATTAAGATACGAAGATATCAAATTTTTAAGACCATGCCCAAAGAACTCTATTTCACCATTTGATATTGAAAAATATATCGGAAAAAAAATAAAAAAAAATTTAAATAAAAACGATTTAATTACAAAAAAATGTATAATTTTGTAATATTAATCCCATCCTTTAATGAAGAAAAAACTCTAAATATAATTTTAAAAAAATTAAAAACTTATAAAGTAATTGTTGTTGATGATTGCTCTTTCGATAATACTAATAAACTTAAAAATAAATATAAAAGAGTTAAGTTTATATATAATAAACAAAATTTAGGTTATGAGTCCAGTTTGCTCAAAGGTTTCCGGTATATAAAAAATAAAGATTTTGATTATGTTTTAACTCTTGATGCAGATGGTGAACACTCCATATCAAATATTAATAAATTTTTTAATTACTGTAATAAATTTTCTCCAGATCTTATAGTTGGAAATCGTACTAGAAAAAATAGATTTTCTGAAAAAACTATTTCTTTGTTATTTAATTTAAGATATAAAATTTTAGATCCTTTAAGTGGATTTAAAATATATAATATTAAAAAGCTTTCACAAATTTTAAAAAATTATAAAAAAAAAAAATGTTTTCTTGTAGATATTCTCTATTTATTCATAAAAAGAAAAATGAATATTTTATCAATAAATATAAAATCGAACTCTATGCCAAAAAGAAAATCTAATCTAGGTGGATCATTTTTTGTAAATTTAAAAATATTCAAATGTTTAATTTACTTGATATAATAATTTTAAAATATTAATTTAATTTATGAAATTCTGTACAAACTGTGTAATTCCTGAAACTGCCGAGTCACATTCTTTTGATAAGAATGACAAATGCTCAGTATGTAATCAGATAGAAATTAAAAGAGAAAAAATTAATTGGGAAGAAAGAAATAAGGACTTTAATTTTTTGATTAAAAAATATAAAGGGAAACAATTATATGACTGTATAGTACCATTCTCAGGTGGAAAAGATTCTGTTTTTGCATTATGGCATGTGGTTAAAATTAGAAAGCTGAATCCTTTAGTTGTTAGATTTGATCATAATTTTCTAAGAGACCAAGTTATAAAAAATACTGAAAAAGTAATAAAAAAATTAGGTGTTGATTTTATTAATTTTAAGCCAAATTTTGAAGTGGTAAAAAAACTGATGTTAGAAAGTTTGTATCGCAGAGGAGATTTTTGTTGGCATTGCCATGTTGGCATAGCTGCTTTTCCTGTTAAAATTGCAATTGAAAAAAAAATTCCTCTTATCCTTTATGGAGAACCCTCAGCTGAGTATAGTTCGTTTTATTCTTATGATGATTTAGAAGAACTAAATGTGGAAAAATTTAATAAAACTGTAAACTTAGGCATTAATGCTGAAGATATACTTGGAATGGTAAATACAAGATTTCCCAGAGAGAAAATAAGTTTGAGAGATTTGGAACCGTATATTTTTCCAACACAAAAAGAATTGAGAGAAAATAAAATTAAAGCTTGTTATTTAGGAAATTACATACCTTGGGATGTTAGGAAACAAGTGGAAATTATAAAAAAAGAGTTAGATTGGAAAGGCGATGAAGTTGAGGGTATACCAGAAAATTATGATTATGAAAAAATTGAATGTTTTATGCAGGGTGTTAGAGACTACATAAGGTATATCAAAAGAGGATTTGGTAGAACTTCTCATTTAGTTTCTATAGATATAAGAAATAATAGACTGTCAAGAGAACAGGGAATAGAACTAGTAAAAAAATATGATGGAAAAAGACCAAACTCACTAGATTATTTTTTAAAGATAATGAAACTTAAAGAAGATGATTTTTATGATATTGTTTTTGATCATGTGGTAAGTCCGCACAAACCAGAAAGTAAAGAAGAATTAAAATCAAAAAAGTCGAACAGAGTTCCTAAAGATTTTGAAAATTGGCTAAACACAAATAATTTTTAAAGTGAAAATTGGCATAATAGATTATAATAATTGTAATTTATATTCTATTTATGAAACAATAAAAGCTATACGCAGCAATGTTTCTGTTATTGAATCTGCTAAAGATATAAAAAATTATGACAGACTAATCATACCAGGAGTTGGGTCAGCTAACTCAGCTTTAAAATTTTTAAAAGAAAATGGTTTTACTGATGAAATTAGAGAACACGATAGAAATGGAAAACATATTTTAGGTATTTGCCTAGGAATGCAGCTCTTTTTCTCAACGCTCCATGAACATGGTCAGGCTAATGGCTTTGGTTTTTTTAAATCTAATGTAGTTCCTATAAAAAATATTTATAATTTAACTACTAACATTGGATGGAGGAAAATAATTAATACTAATTCACATAAAAATTTCTTAAAAATTAAAGAAAATTCTCATTTTTATTTTTGTCATTCTTATTATGCAGAAATAATTAATGAAGATGAAGAATTTGTACTATCAGAGTTAAAAAAAATACCTGGTGTTCCGTCTATCATCAATAAAGATAACATTGTTGGTTTTCAATTTCACCCAGAGAAGAGTCAAAGAAATGGAATTAAATTATTAGAAAATTATTTTGAAAAATACGATGGATAATATCAGGATTATTCCTTCACTTCTTCTGTACGAAGATAGACTAGTAAAAGGAGTAAAATTCATTAATCATATTGATAGTGGAGATCCTATCAAAACTTGTGTGGCATATGACAGTCAAATCGCTGATGAAATAATTTTAATAGATTTAAAAGCTTACAAAAATAACTTAACTCCGAACTATAGTTTATTAAAAAAAATTTGTTCCGAAGCAAATACCCCGATAACTTTTGGTGGTAATATAAAAAATGAGGATGAAGCAATCAAATCAATATATTATGGAGCTGATAAAATAATCATAAATAACAATCTAGATAACACCAATTTAATTAAAAATTTAAGTAGAAAAATTGGTAATCAGGCAATAGTAGCTGGTTTAGATATCTTTAAAGATAATGGTGAATATAAATTATATAAAAGAGGTAAAATATTGAATTACAATCCATTAAAAAAAGTTGAAGAGATTTTATCTTTAGATATTGGTGAATTAAAAATTACTTTTGTAAATAATGAGGGTACAAAAATGGGTTTTGATGTAAAATATGCCTCTAAAATTCTAAAAATTTCAAATAAGCCGATTATATTTGAGGGTGGTTTTGGAAGTCTTAGTGATATAGAAAAAGCCTTTGACAATGGAATTTCATCAATTGCATTAGGATCGATGATAACTTTCTCAGACAATAATATATTCAAAATTAAGCAATATTTGGAAAATAAAGGATACAATATAAGATTAAGAAACTAATTTAATTAATTTTATTATATTGCTTTTCAAAAAAATTAAAATTTCTCGATGATTGTTGCATTAATAATTTCCCTAAAGCGATTTCTTTAGTCGACGCAGAAATTACTTTTAATTCATCACGTAAATAATTTAGTTTTTTTTTATCATATGATAATTCATACAATGAGTCTTTTACAAAATCGCTAATTGGCTCTTTGTCTTTAGATAGCCATGATGGTAAATCAAAATCAATTTTTAAATTATATTTTTTGTTATGATTAAAATTTTCAATAAATATTTTATCTATCATAAAAATATTGGTTAGCCACTTTTCAGATGCTGTAGATATTTTTTTAAAATATGAGTCTTGATTGATTTTAAATTCTTCGTTGATTAACTGAAATATTGTTGGTATTATTGTATTAATTTCTAGTAGTGCTTTTGCAGTATATTTACCAAGCAAATTATCACCAATGTCTCCTTTTTGAAGTAATTCATAATTTTTTTCATTAGAGTAATACGCCCTTGTTTCAGATTCACTGTCAAATAATTCATTTAATGATTCTTTACAAAATTCATTAAAAATATCTTTAATTTTTCCTTTGAATTCATCTTTCTGTATCAAATCAGTTAATTTTTTTGATAAATCAAACCACCCTATTTTAAATTCTTTTGCTAATTTATATATTGGGAAAAATGACTGATGAGAAATTAGTCTTAAAATAAAACTATAATTTCTACATTCCAAATAATCTTTGAAGCTCATATGGCTTGTTGAAACACAAATTTTTTCAGTTTCTATAATAATTTTACCATTGTATTTACCAAAAGATTTGGGCAAAATCCTATATTTAGGTGTCATTTCATTTTTTTTAATTGCTAAATCTTTTCCAAGTTCAGCTCCACATAACATCATGAGAGTGTAAACGTTTGGGGAAACATTATTATCTAACAAGAAGTTTACACCTTCAAAAAATGTTTCTTTAGTTTCTCCTGGTAATGGAATTATAAGTTCCGAGCTAACATTTTTGTCTCTTTTTCTAATTTCTTCCACATACTCAAGATACTGTTTTATTGTCCAATTTTTTCTTTTTATATCTGTTAAAGTTATAGGATTTAATGACTGCATAGACAATCCAACGTTAACTCTATTTTTCAGCTTATCGTTTATTTTAAGTAAATTTTCCCTATTACTTTTTGGAGTCAAACATTGAATATATTGAGGCCAATCATATTTATTCATCACTTCTAAAATGTGATCTGCCAACTCAACATCTTTTTCAAATATTCCCCAATTGGAGTCGAAAATATCAATTGTTTTTGTACCATTTTTAATTTTTGACATTTTTTCTCCAACATACCAAAACTCCTCCATTAATCTTTTAACGCTAAATGCAGTGATCTTACTTTCGTCCAGACCCTGGTCACAAAATGTACAGAGAAAAGGACATCCTCTAGCAGTTTCAAAAGCAGGTATAAGACTCCCATCTAGAAACTTATCGAGTATACCTGAAGTATATGGTGAGGGAATTTCATCCCGACCAGCAGTTTTGACCGATCCTTTCATACCAATTCTTGCTATATAATCTCCAACTAGAAGTTTTTTTTTATCTAATGAAATACTTGCAAAACCTTTTATTGGAAGATCAGTACTCTTTAGTTCATTTACTAAAAGATTTTTTTCAATGAATCTCTCAATAATTTCAATCATTGAAACTTCCCCATCAGTATACGAAAAGTAATCTACACACGGTCGGTTAATTAAAAATTCAAAACACTTGTCATAAGTTTTATCAAAATCTGTATTTTCAATTTTTCTTGCACCTGTTCCTGCTGGAAATTCAGGTCCTCCTAAAACGCAAAGTGTATTTGGGTTATGTTTTTTTGCCTCAGAACAAATAAAATTTGAAATCTGACTATTCCAAACATAATTTGAGCTAGCTAAAATATCTGGTTTAAAATTTACTATTTCAAACAGGATTTTATCTGGATCAATTTCTAAAATTATTTCAAGCTTAACATTTTTGATTTTTTTTTTATATATGAAGCTATGTAGCCTATTCCAATTGGAATACTTGTAACATGAGATCCTATTGTAGAGTGTCTTGGATCACATAATAATATTTTCAGTTTTTTCATTTATATTGGGCTTTACTATATATCTGTAAAATAAATGATTTCTATATTAAAATTATATCTTTTAAGGTAATTTCCTTGAAAACTCTGTTATTACTAATAAACTAATATCATGCTGAAAGTTGGTGGGAAATCAGTGTGAAATTCATTGGCTGTTCCTGCAACCGTATAGTCGGAGCGCCACCCAGTAAAGTCCGCTGTTGAATGAAGGCCAGGAAAAGTCTAGTTCTACAATTTAAATTAACATCGGCATTAAAATATAATTTAGGTTAAAACCTAAA
>MDTA01037350.1_pt1 | contig 12294 bp, 7 predicted proteins | sample 811151 | NCBI WGS metagenome assembly MDTA01 (sample SAMN05326648, study PRJNA326480) | marine metagenome | isolation source: seawater | place: Indian Ocean: South | collected 2010
ACCGTGTACCTGGACCGGTGAAGTCAGATCCTGCCCGGCAATTGCCGGGACAATGCCGTTGCCAGGATAATACGGCGAGGTGGTGGGTATCCGACGGCCCTGTATTCTCGGCCAAGGCCGTTCGCGCGTGATGTCGCTCCACGAATGGAAGAACTGCACGGAAGCTGTGTGGTTCTCGCCCAAGCGTTTTGATAATTTCGAGGCGACCGTTTCCTGCTCCTCCTCCGACATGATGATCCAGTTGATGCCCGTGAGCGTGTAGATGCAGCTGCCGTTGCCAACGGCGTGGATGTCCTCCGAGCTCAACTGACTGGACATTGCAGGGCAGTCGGGGTACGGACTGGCGCCGGTGCCCGTCGCGATCTGTCCCGAAGCCAGCGGATTGTTGCGCTGCCTGACGTTCCCGGGGAACGCTTCCTGGCGGCCGCCAAACGTGGGATCGCCACCGGGTTCGGCGATTCGACCGACATTGCCGCCCCACGGGCCCTCAGTGTAGCTTCGATCACCGGGCCTCAGGGCGTCGCGTTGTCGTTTCGACGCCGCCACGTAGAAATTGTAACCGTCAGCGTCAAGATCACCGACGCCGAAAATCGCAGAGAACTTGTTCAGGCCACCGCCGTCACCCTCGGTGGGATTTGTCGTCGTCGCGTTCAGACCGAGGCCCTCGTACTCTTCATACATCTTGAAGTTGATAACGCCGGCAATTGCATCTGAGCCGTAAATGGATGAAGCGCCATCGGGCAGGACATCCACGCTGGAAATTGCCGCCTGCGGCAACACGTTGAGGTTGGTGGCAATACCCGCGAACGGGTCGCGCACCACGCGCTTGCCGTCCAGCAGGGTCAATGTCGATTGTCCGCCCAGTGAGCGCAGGTTCGCGAAGTTGGCAAAACTCGGATTGAACAGGTTCAGAGTGTTGGAGGTAACTTCCCTCGCCTGAATCGACGTGATCGTATCCAGGATCTCGACGGCATTACTTACCCCACGATCGATCAATTCCTGGTCGTCGAGCGTCACGACGATGTTCGAACTTGTCTCGCGCTTGATCAGCGAGCCCGTAACGACAACTTCTTCGAGTCCCTCGTCGTTCTGTGCCGTAGCCGGTTGGGCGAGCATCATGAGGCTCGCCAATATCAGCGGCAGATATAGAAAATTTTGCTGCTCTGAAGTCGGGCGACGAATCAGTTTTGTCATGGTGAACTTCCCCTTATTAATTGAAATTATTGACGTCGGTACATTGCGGCAAGCGAGCTATACTTTATTTATTGGCTGCATTAAGTAACTCCTGCACTTCATGAGTATATCGCTGTCTAATGCCGCTGCTTCTTGCTTTTTAGGCACGAATCTATGATTTATCGGGAACGGGTTGCTTGTGTTTCCGCTGAAAAGCGACTGATATCGCTCCATCCAATAAATTCGTACATAAGCAAGGCGACTCAAATAAAAGCGTACCTCAATGTGCCGGTCGAGTTCTTACCAATAATGCAGTAACCAATGCCATAGCGGCATGGGCAATTTCGACGTCGGAAACAAGGTACGTCAGTCGGCGGCAGGCATCCTGGCCTTGGCTGAACTCGCTGCCTCGGCAATCAGCCAGTCGCGCAATGCCTCGACGGCGGGGGGAGTCGGCCTATGCTCCGGGATGGCTAAGTAGTAGCCAGAATCGGACTCGAGCACAGATTGGCTAGCGATCACGAGTTTGCCCGTCCGCAATTCCTCTTCGATGAACAGATCGGGGATCAGCGCCGCCCCGAGCCCAGCCGCCGCAGCTTCCGTCAGCATCGAGAACTGATCGTACATTCGGCCGCAAACGGCGTTCTCCGTGGGCAGGGACAATTGCTCGCACCAGTCCAGCCAGGCCGCGCGCCTCAGCGACATGTGCAGCAGCGGTGCCGCAGCGAGGTCCTTGTCCGATCGGATCTGGTGCTCCTGCTTGAAAGCCGGGCTGCAAACAGCAACCATGTGCTCGTCAAACAGGTGACACATCGTCGCGTCCGGCCAGTCGGGTTTGCCAAAATGAATTGCCAGGTCGAATGGCTCGGCGTCGAAATCGAACGGATCAAACTTCGACGTAAAGCTGATCAACGCACGCCGATTCTTCGCGTAGTAGTCCGGCAGGCGCGGAATCAGCCACCTCGAGCAGAAGGTGGGTAATGTTGCCATCTCGATGAGCTGCACTCCATCCGCGTGGGCCGATACCCGCGCACAGGATGCACTCAGGCTGGCGAGAACCGGGCGCACCTCCTCAAGGAAGATTTGACCGGTCTGCGTCAGGACGATGCGCTGCCGTATCAGGTCGAAAAGTCCCGCGCCGAGGTATTCCTCCAGACCGCGAACCTGGCGGCTGATCGCACTTTGTGCTAAATGCAGCTCCTCCGACGCGAGCGTGAAGCTGCCGAGCCGAGCCGCCGATTCGAAGGCCTGAAGCGCTGTAATTGATGGTAGTCTTCGCTTAAATTGCATGAACTCATACTTGTTTGATGCTGTTATTAGTTGACTAATAACTCTATTATGGAGTGGTTTCAAGAGGCACACCTACCTACCAAGGTCATTATATGGGCAAGATTTACGAAAAAATTACCGACCGCCTCGCTGAGTTCATTGAGGCGCAGCACATGTTTTTCGTCGCGACAGCGCCGAAGAAAGAGGACGGTCTCGTCAATGTCTCGCCCAAGGGCTATGACAGTTTCCGGATTCTCGGACCGCGCCAGGTTGGCTACCTCGACATGACCGGCAGCGGCGTCGAGACAATCGCCCACATCAAGGAGAACGGCCGCCTGACGATTATGTTTGTCGCTTTCGAAGGTCGCGCTCTGATTCTCCGCCTGTACGGCAATGCCAAAGTCTTTGAGCGCGGCGACGACGGCTACGACGAATTGCTGGCCAAATTCCCGGAGCTGCCTGGGACGCGTTCGATCATCGTTTCAGACCTGTTCCGGATTGCCGACTCCTGCGGCTGGTCGATTCCTTTCTACGAATACCAGAAAGAACGTCCGCAACTGATCCGCTATGCCGAGTCTTTCGACGAGGAAGGTCTGCTACAGAAACATCGGGATAACTGTTCGGAGAGCCTTGACGGGCTAGTCGGCGTTAAACCCGATCTGTAGACGATCGCTGCAATCCCGCCAGAACATATTCTGGAGTAACTAATGTACGCAATGCGATTGTTCATCGTGCTGGGCACGGCTGTTCTCGCAGCCTGTGGTCACGACGCCGAATCTGAAAACGACGGTAACAAGACGCCGCCCAATATCATCGTCATTTTTGCCGACGATGCGGGCGTCGAGGCTTTCGAACCCTACGGCGGATTGTCGTACGAGACGCCGAAGATTGCCGAGCTTGCCGATCGGGGAGTCAAATTCACGCGGGCCTTCAGCCAGCCGTTGTGCACACCGTCGCGTGTGCAACTCCTGACCGGTAAGCACAACTATCGCAACTACGAGGCGTTCGGCTGGCTTGATCCGGACGAGCAGACGTTTGCGCAAACGCTGCAAAGGGCCGGCTACAGGACAGCGGTGGCTGGGAAGTGGCAGTTGTCCACACCAGATTACCCCCCCTTTGAATACGATGCTGCGCGCGCCGCACCGAATGTAACGCCCGACGTAATACGTGAAGACTACGGCTTCGATCAATACTCGCTGTGGCAATTGAATCACGTTGGTGAACAGAACAAGGGGCCGCGTTACTGGGCCGCGAAACTCGAAGTCGACGGTCGTGACCTGACGCTCGCCGACGATGGCTATGGCCCCGACCATCACCTGAATTATCTCGTCGACTTCATGCGGCGGCGCGTGGATCAGTCCGAACCGTTTCTCGCCTATTTCCCCACTGCTTTGCCGCACGCTCCGTGGGTACCGACGCCACACACGGCCACCGGCCCTACCAACGACAGCATGCGTTCAACGGAGAACTTTGGTGCCAACATCGAGTATCTGGACTTTCTCGTCGGACAACTGACGGCTGCGGTCGATGAACTCGGCATTGCCGACAACACGTACATCATCTTTACAAGTGATAATGGTACGGCAAGGAGCATCACATCACAGACCAACGCTGGGCCAGTAAAAGGTGACAAAGCCGGTCTGACCGTGCCCGGCACCCACGTCCCGCTCATCATCGCCGGGCCGTCCGTTGATCCCGGTTCACGAGACGATCGGCCGGTCGGACTGGCTGACGTTACGGCGACCATCGTGGCACTGGCCGGTGCTGATGCAGAGACCCTCGACGGCCAGTCGCTGATTCCTGTTGCGGGCACTACGGAAGCGGATCGGCTGTACTCGTGGTACGACCCCAAAGGCCGACCGTTCACGCCCGGCGCCGTGGCGATGTCTACCACGCAGCGCGTCTATGACGACGGCCGCGTAACGGCGATTGAGGCGCAGGAACCGTGTTGCATACTGCGAGAGGTCGCGACGGAGGACGCGCCCGATCCTGAGCTGGAAGCGCTGCTCGACCGTCATGCGCAAAGCAGCGCCAGACCCAACGTGCTTTTGATCTTCACCGACGACCAGGGCTATGCCGACGTCGGGGCCTACGGCTCCACATTCATCGACACGCCCAACATCGATCGCCTCGCCGCGGAAGGCGTGCGCTTTACGCAGTTCTACGCGGCGGCCGCGGTTTGCACACCGTCACGCGCGGGATTGCTGACGGGCAAGACACCGGACAAAGCCGGGGTCACTACCAACATTCACATCAACGCCGGACCGGATCGCGGTCTGCAGCTCGAAGAAGTCACGATCGCCGAAGTATTGTCCGATAACGGCTATCGCACCGCGGCGATCGGGAAGTGGCACCTGAGCGGTGAGATGAGCACGACGCCGAACTACCAGGGATTCGACCACGCGTTCGGTCACCTGGACGGAGTTATCGACAACTACTCACATACGAACAACTACCGCAGCGATCCGATTCATGACCTGTATCGCAACGGTGAAGAGATCTTTGAGGATGGGCGCTTTTTTGCCGATCTCATGGTGGAGGAGACTCTCGAGTTCATCGATCGTGACGATGCGCGGCCATTTTTCATCTATTTCGCACTGAATTCGCCGCACTATCCGTACCAGGGCGACCCCGAATGGCTGGCCGCCTACAGCGAGCGCGGGCTCGAGCGTCGGCAGGTCGAATACGGCGCGTTCGTCAGTACAATGGATGCACGCATCGGCGCGCTACTGGATGCGTTGCAACAGCGCGGCGTGCTGGACGACACGATTGTGATCTTTCAGAGCGACCACGGCTTTTCCACCGAAGAGCGTGCGCTGTATGGCGGCGGAAGCGCCGGCATCTATCGCGGCGCGAAATTCTCGCAGTTTGAAGGCGGTCTGCGTGTACCCGGGATCATCCGCTGGCCCGGGAAGATCCCGGCGGGCGAGGTCCGCGATCAGTTCGCGGTCAGCCAGGACTGGTTCCCGACGATCCTGGAGTACGCAGGTATCGACTACGACGTCAGCGCGCTCGATGGTAACAGCCTGGTGCCGCTCATCAGCGATGCGTCGGAGTCCACCGCGCACGACACTTTCGTCTGGCACCAGTTTGATTACTGGAGCACAAAACTCCATAGATACGCTGTCCGGGAGGGCGACTGGAAGTTGTTGTTGAATCCGCGGGACACCTCGCCGCTACCCGACGGCAAGGCGCTTGTCGAGACTCTCGAGGGGACTTTTCTCTACAATCTGGCCGACGATCCCGGCGAGACCAACAATGTTCACGAGCAACACCCTGATATCGTGAACAGACTGCTCGGCATCCGCGATGAGTACGTCGCCGAGCTCGAGGCAATGGGGCGATTCGACTCCCCGTCTGAATGAATGTAATGGTAAAAGTCCGCCGACGCCGGCGGCTCGGCACCTTTATGGCGGTGCTGCTCTTGGCGGCCTGTGCGCACGAAGATCTGAACGACGAACGCCCCAACATATTGATCATCGTTGCGGACGACATTGGTTTCTCCGACGTCGGTTCGTTCGGCGGCGAGATTCCGACGCCAAACCTCGACAAACTGGCGGCCGACGGCCTGCGCTTCCGGCAGTTCTACAACAATGCAAAATGCAGCCCGACGCGCGCGAGCCTTCTGTCCGGGCAGGACTACCACGATACGGGCACCCAGCTTGTAACCGGACCGAACCTCGGTCAGATCCTCAGCGACGCCGGCTACCGGACCTACGCTGTCGGCAAATGGCATCTCCAGGGCAACCCGGTCGATCGGGGTTTCGATCGCTATTTTGGCCACCTCGGCGGCGCGACCGACTATTTCATAGGAGACGATTCGTTTCGCCTCGACGGCGAACCCTGGAATGTACCGTCCGGATTCTATGCGACGCCGGCCTATGCCGATTTCGCCATCGAGTTCCTGCAGGAAGGCCATACGCGCGACCCGCACCGGCCGTTCTTCATGTACCTCGCACACTCCGCGCCCCACTGGCCGCTCCAGGCTTTGCCCGCGGACATCGACCTGTTCGCGGATGCGTATGCAGATGGCTGGGATGTCCTGCACGATCGGCGAGTCCGGGCAATGCGGGCGAGCGGCATTCTCGATCCGGATTGGCCGATTCCTGCCAGGCCGACCGCCCTGCCCGCCTGGGAATCCCTGTCACCGAAAGGCAAAGTGTCCGAGGCGCAACGAATGACGGTCTATGCGGCGATGGTGCATCGTCTCGACGCGGAGACGGGCCGCGTGTTGCAGGCGATCGAGGACCTCGGTGAACTCGACAACACGCTCGTCATCTTTCTCTCAGACAACGGTGCAAGCCCGCTCGAATTGACTCGCGAGGGCGTACTGGGCGAGGCCGGTTCCGATTTCAGCACGGGGCTCGGCTGGGCCTGGCTAAACAGCGCGCCGTTCCGCTATTACAAGCGGACCCAGCACAACGGGGGTATCGCGTCACCGACCATAGTTCACTGGCCGGCGGGCATCGAAACCTCTCTGACAGGCGCGATTGCCGATCAGGCACAACACGTTATCGATATCGTGCCGACGGTACTCGAACTAACGGGCGCTCCATACCCGGGTGATTACGCCGATCAAGGCATGGCGCAACCGGCCGGCGTGAGCTTCGCCGGCGCACTTCGGGGCGACGCACGGGGGCAAAGCGACCGATCGCTGTACTTCCAGTTCCACGATCACTGGGCCGTTATCCGAGGCAATATGAAGCTCGTGGTCGCGTGGAGCCGGCCGATGGAGTTATACGATCTCGCCGCCGATCGGGCCGAAACGACGAACCTGGTCGAGGACCACGCCGAACTGGCACGCGCGATGTACAAGGAATGGCTGGAGTGGGCCGAGTCCCGCAACGTCGTGCTGAAACCGACCAGGAATCATCCGCACGAGCCGGAGTATGTTCCCTACGCTAGTCCCGCAACGAACTCAGGTACGTCTCCCAACTGATCGTGTCGTTATGGGAGTGCGTGAAGCCGACGCTGCGCCTCGGTCAATTGGAAGCGGTCGTCAAAGCGACCTGACATCTCATGCGTCATTTCATTTTTCCTCGCGTTTTCGCCGATCGATGACCGTGTCGGTAAACGGCGGTTTCTCAAAGTGCAGCCCGTCGCCCTGCAGGCGCGGGTCACCCGCCAACTCGAGCTCTTTAATCAGACGCTCGGCCAGCGACTTCCGTATCGCGGCGTAGTCCGGATTCGCCGCCAGGTTACGAATCTGATCCGGATCACTTGCCAGGTCATACAGCTCTTCCGCGGGTCGGTGCAGCAGTTCGCGACGGTAGTAAACCTGCCCTGCGGGATCGTCTTTGTGTTTCAGGATCCAGTCTTTGGTCGGGCTACCGTCGAAGTCCGCAAATCGAGGCCCGTCGGCAACGCCCTGGGGCGAGCCCATGGGCCACCGATCCGGCGCGAAATTGCGGATGTACAGGTAGTCCTCAGTGCGCAGCGCACGTTGCGGGTACGGCAACAGTCCGGGACGGGCGGAAACAAAGTGCCGTTCCCGGCCAGTAATGACTTGCGTACGATCGGCCTCTATCTGACCGCTGTCTTTGGACAGCAAATGCGGCAAAAGCGAGCGCCCGTCTGCGCCGTCGAGAGGCGGCGCTCCCGCGATCTCGATCAGCGTTGGCGCGATGTCGACCAGCGAAACGAAATCGTCGACAACCCTGCCCGGTGTGCCACCCGGTACGCGAACGATCAGCGCGACGCCTGTGCCGCCATCGTAGAGCGTCGCCTTGCCGTGCGGAAATCCAGGCATGCCGTGGTCACCACTAAGAACGATCAGCGTTCGGTCGAGCTGGCCGCGGGATTCGAGCTCGTCAATCAGTACTCCGACATAGGCATCCAGTGCCTGAACCTCTCCGAGGTAGTCGGCAACGTCCTGGCGTATATCGGCGACGTCCGGCAGGTACGCCGGCATCTGCCCTTGCAGTGCTGACGGATCGATGCTCCAAAGTGTCTGCGCCGAACCTTCGGTCCAGGTACGGTGCGTGTTGCTCGGCCCGAACAGGTAGTGCCACGATTCGTCTTCATCGACATCATCGAGAAAATCGGCAAAGTTACCGCGTACACCATCGAGGACCTCGGCGCTCGCCTCTGTAAGGCCGATGCCCTCCTTCATCCGCCGCGATACGTAATGAGAGAATTTCACGTTGCGTTCGGAAAACCCCTGGTAGGCATACTCCTGGCCACCGAAAGGCGCATCGGCCGGATGGCCGGGTCGCCAGACCTTGTAGGACTTGCCAATGCGGTATCCGGCATCGCGCAGTGCGAACGGGTAAGACGGCACGCTGCCGTCCCAGACAGCCGTTTTCAGGATGGCGCCGCGCCCGGTGTTAAAGAAATGACGACCACTCATCAACGCGGAGCGGGACGGCGTGCAAGACGGTGCACTGGCGAACGCGTGGCGAAAGACCGCACCCTCGCGCGCAACACGATCAATGTTCGGTGTGTGCAGAATCCCATTGATGCCGGGCCGTGCGTCGATATCGGCGTACGCGCCAGCGTAGCGTCCCCAGTCGTCGGCGAAAACAAACAGAATGTTCCAGCGCGGCGCATCGGCCGGCGCATCCTGTTGCTCGGGCGAACAGGCGACAACCGTCAACACTGCGAGCAGCAGCGCAGCGAGGGTCGACAGGAATCTGTGCGGCACGTCCGTCAATCAAGGATCTTTACGCGAATGTCCTTGTAATGCACCTCGCTGCCGGGGTCGTGCGCCTGCAGCGCAAACGTGCCGGAGTCGATGCGCCGGCCCGGCCGTGCCCAGCCTTCAGGTTGCGTCCAGATAATCTGTGTCTTGCCATTGATGCGGGTCTCAACGGTGAAATCCCGAACAATAATCGTGTACTCGAACCATTCCCCGGTTTTTGCGGGCGACTCATCGACGAACACATGGGAAACATCCCGGGTGTACCTCAGGACGAAATCCGGATCGTTCTCACGCTGAACGCGGAGGTCGGCTACGTCATACAAGCTGCCCGTCAGTATCGCACCGCCCCCGCCGTTGTTGACCTGGACTTCGAAGCCCTTCTCGGGCCAGTCCTCGTCCTGGTACTCAGTATGAAAGTAGATGCCCGAGTTGGCGTTGGGAAAAGTTTTCACCATCGCTCGAAATTCGAAGTTGCGAAAATCGGCATTGGCGACAGGGCCTGAATAGAACAGGTGCGTTCGCCGACCCTTCACCTTGATTACACCGTCTTCGACCACGATCGAGTTCGGGTTCTCGACGTTGACAGTCCAGCCGTCGAAGTCTTTGCCATTGAACAATTCGTGCCATTCGCTGTCATCGGCGATGACATGAGCCGAATTGCAGGCGACCAGCAGGGCTGCCAGTAGTGCGCAGGCATTTGTAAATCTGGATTTAAATCTGGATTGTAGGGTCATCGCTCTACTCCTCTTTATTTGTTTTAAGTCCGAAAAATCCGACCTCGGCCGGGTTGTCCGCGGTGACAGGTGCAAGTGCCTGCGGCGCCGCGTCGGCAATCAACAGGATTTCTTCGCCAGCGGCGAGCTCGAGGATTGCCTCGTTATTGCCGATCAATCGAATTCCCGGGACTTTTCCGGCTGCTGACAGCAGCTGATTCAAGCCCCCGGCACGAACACGGGTGGGCTCTCCCGCGAGACTCCTGACCTGCAGGCGAACGAGCTTTCCTGCCCGGCGCTCGGCACCGACAAGAAATGCACCTTCGGCCCGCAGACCCGAGAATACGGCGGCGTCCCAATGCGGTGGCAATGCCGGGAATACGCGCAGCGTGCCGCCCCAGCTCTGCAACAGCATATCGTTCAGGCTGGTGGCGCCCGTCAATGACACTTCCTGCGTCAGGCTCTGTACCGCGTGTTCGAAGTAATGGGTATTGCCCCGCGATATTCGGCCGCCGGCGTAGGCATCCACGAATGCATCCAGGTATTCGTAAGCCTGTTCGCCATCACCAACCGCCGCGTACATCGATGCGGCCGCCGTGAACGAGTAGCCGGATATCGGGTCCCGGCTCTGCGTCGCCCGGATGTCCCCCGCAAAGCTCAGCCAATGATCGACCGACCTGCGGATCCTGTCGCGCCCGCCCGGCTGATCGGTATTGACAGAGTAGAACGGATAGATCATTAGCAATTGTGAGTAGTGGCGGTGCGCGTCTTCGAGCCGTTTGTCCGCACCGATCAGGAAGCCCTCGTCGGGATGGTACGGATAATCGATCAGCTGTGAATCGATGTCCCGCCAGGTTTGCAGCTGCGCAGGCGTGACATCGGCACGATCCGGCGCATGTTGTAGCAGAACGCCGAGCGCCCATCGTAACGGTGCCAGATCGTAGTTCGCATCGGCCGCATACGCATACTCAGGTGAATAGGTCACGGGCAGGTGCAGCTTGCCGTCGTCCCCTTCGCGCAATATATGCTCGTAGAGCCGCACCCCTTTGACGAGCCACGGATAAAGAATTTCGTCCAGTAGCTTCGAATCCATCGAGTAGCGATACGTCAGCCAGACGTTGTGGCACAGCCACAGGAAGTTCGCGAACGTCGCCCGGTGGAAGACCGTCGGCGTCGGGTAGTCCTTCTTGAACGTCTCTGAAATTTCCTCGTAGAGCAGGACCGAGCTCGGCCCCGGGCCGGGCGGAATAAAATCGGGGGTCGTTCGGGCGGTCAGGGCATACGCGCCCTCGTAGGGCCCGGCCATCTCCGCGAATCGCTGCTGGTTTTGCTGCATCGCCCGCACGAGGGGCTCGGCGAGTTCCACAGCGTTTCCCGTGTTCAGCAACCAGTATGCGATCTGGATGTTGAGGTTGTGCCAGGCGGCCGGCCAGGGCGTTTTCGGATCGAACCAGGTCGCCTGCAGGTCGACGAGATTGCCGCCGACGCGCGTGCCACTGCGGATCTTGTAGTACTGGATGTAGTAGAACGATTCGAGTTTTTTGTCAGGGATCGATACAAAGCTCCGCGACATGAATTCATTCCAGACAGCAACGTGATCGCGGCGGCGCTTTTCGTAACCACGCTTGCTGGCCTGTTGCAGGGTTCGGACAGCCTCCTTGCGCGTATCGATGCCTTGCTCTCGATCATAGGCAATCGTCGCGTTGTAGATGATCGAGTCACCTATCGATCTGCCATCCCAGCCAACCGTTATACCGCCGGCAGGTGAGCCGCGTTCGTCGTAGCGAAGGCTGAAAAGATGCCGGCCATTACAGGTCTGGATCTTTGGCGGCGCCGTTTCGAACGGGCCCAGATCGTACGGCGGCATCGCCCGCGTGCGTGTTGGCTGCGGATCGGTCTCTCCCTCGAAGCGCCAGCTCGTGGCGGCGCCGTCCTTTGGACGAACGCGTACGCTCAGCACCTCATGCTCCGCTTCGATGAAGGCCTCGATGTCGATGGTGCCATTTTTGGTCTGGAGAGAGCCGGTCATGACGCCATCATAAATACTCACGCGAAACGGAATCGCCGGACGGGATTCGATAGCCGAAACCGTTTCAAGAACAAAACGACCGATCGGTTTACGGTGTGGGAAAACATGCTCCGAGAGGCTATAGACATCGGATCGACCGAGCAGAAAAACCAGCCTGTTCGGCGCTTCGACGTACACCAGCGCGCCCATCACGCCGTTGCCGATCATCAGGCCATCGTGAAGCGCGAGTGGCAACCGCGTATAGACCATGTCATGGTCGGCAAGGTAATCACCCATATCGACGACCGTAGCGGTGTCGAGCGTGACGGCGTCGCGATAGTCCGCAGCCACAGGCCCGACGGCCAACGTCAGCACGACGAGCCAGATGCCCGGAAAGTAGTAACTCTTCATTATTGTTTTACGCTGTTGTAGAGCTGCGGAATACCCGACCGACCGCGCCCTGAAAATTCATATATCAATCTTTATATTTA
>MDTA01213672.1_pt1 | contig 12294 bp, 13 predicted proteins | sample 811151 | NCBI WGS metagenome assembly MDTA01 (sample SAMN05326648, study PRJNA326480) | marine metagenome | isolation source: seawater | place: Indian Ocean: South | collected 2010
ATTCACCATCACCACAATTTATTAAATCTTCATATGTATAACTATTTTTTTGTTTCATTACAGAAGTTAACAATTACTTGTTTTTTTATCAATATTCTATATATAATTACATTTAAATGTTAAATAAAAATAAGCTTTTTATCCAAAAACTGAGATCATCAGGTCTAAGACCAACCAGACAAAGAGTAGAAATTAGCAAATTTTTATTTAGTAGAAAAAAAACTTTTCATTTTACCGTTGACGATTTGAATAAACTAATTAACTCAAAAAGAAATAAGAAAATTTCTCTAGCAACTCTATATAACACAGTTCATGCATTAAAAAGTGCAGGTCATCTACAAGAATTTTCTTTAGAAAATAATATTTCATATTATGATACCAATATATCTTCTCATCACCACTTCTATGACTCTGGAAAATTAATTGATATAAAGAGAAAAGATATTAATTTTAAAAAATTACCTGTTCCTCCATCGGGAAAAAGAATAAAAAACGTTGAAGTTGTAATAAAGTTAGAAAACGTAAAATAAAAAAACTTCTCAAAAGTGTTGACAGCTACTTTAGAATAATTATAAAGTAATTATAGTATGAGTGTTGAATTTAAAAAAAATGGAAATGGTAAATGCCCCGTAATGCATGGTGGCGTTACTAAAGCAGGTGAGTCAAATACTTCAAGGCTTTGGCCAAATAGCATTAACTTAGATATTTTACATCAGCACGACACGAAAACAAATCCTCTTCCAAAATTTAATTATAAAAAAGAGGTAAAAAAACTGAATTTTAATGCACTCAAAAAAGATTTATTAAAATTAATGACAGAAAGCCAGGAGTGGTGGCCAGCTGATTTAGGAACTTATAGTGGCTTGATGGTTAGGTTAACCTGGCACCAAGTTGGAACTTATAGAGAATTTGACGGAAGACCTAATGTTGGATCTCATAGATTTTCACCTCAGGACTCATGGCCGGATAACACAAATTTAGATAAAGCAAGACGTCTTCTTTGGCCTATTAAGAAAAAATATGGAAACAGATTAAGCTGGTCAGACCTTATGGTCTTAGCTGGAACTATGGCTTATGAACATGCTGGATTTAAGACTTTTGGTTTTTCGTTTGGCAGAGAAGATATTTGGGAACCTGAGAAGGACGTTTATTGGGGATCAGAAACAGTACCTTTAGCAGTAAACAGATACAGTGATCCTCAAGATAGATCTTCTTTAGAGGCTCCACTTGCAGCATCCCATTTTCAACTAGTCTACGTAAATCCTCAAGGAGTTGATGGAAAACCAGATCCAGTTAAAACTGCTATGGATGTAAGAGAAACTTTTGGCCGAATGGGAATGAATGATATTGAAACTGCTGCACTTACAATTGGAGGTCATTCTATTGGTAGAGCGCACGGAAATGGAGATCCCACTAATTTAGGACCTGAACCTGCGGGAGCTGATATTCATGAACAAGGCTTCGGATGGAATCAAAAAAATGGAACCGGTGTAAATCAAATAACTTCTGGATTAGAAGGAGCATGGACCACAAATCCAGATAAATGGGATCATCAGTATCTAGACCTATTACTAAACTATAAATGGGAAAGTAAAAAAAGTCCGGCTGGAGCCTGGCAATGGGAACCAGTTGACCTCGAGGAAGAAAAAAAACCAGTTGATTTAGGTGACCCAACTAAAAAAGCCAGACTGATGTTTACTGATGCAGATATGGCGATGGCAATGGATCCAGAGTATAGAAAAATCTCAGAAAGATTTTATAAAGAACCAAAGTTTTTTGAAGACTCTTTTGCGCGAGCTTGGTTTAAATTGACACACAGAACTATGGGCAGTAAACAAAACTACATCGGTCCATGGGCTCCCAAAGAAGACTTACTTTGGCAGGGTAATGTTCCATCACATAAAAAGAAATACAACATTAACAAAGTAAAGAAAATGATTTCGTCTACAAGTTTGTCTATAAGTGATTTAATTACTACTGCCTGGGACAGTGCTAGGACATATAGGAGAACAGATAAAAGGGGTGGAGCTAATGGTGCAAGAATTAGGTTAGCACCAATGAAAGAATGGGAAGCAAACGAACCACAAAAACTATCAAAAGTTTTAAAAGTACTTGAAAATATTGCAAAAAAAACAGGTGCTAGCATCGCAGATACAATTATTCTGGCGGGGAATGTCGGGCTTGAAAAAGCAATTAAGAAAGCTGGGTCAAAAATCAAAGTTCCATTTAATCCTGGAAGAGGCGACGCGTCTCAAGAGCAAACAGAATTAAAAAGTTTTAAATGGCTTGAGCCTTTGCATGATGGTTTTAGAAATTACGTAAAAACCGACTATTCTGTAATGCCAGAAGAGCTTTTATTAGAACGTGCATCTTTAATGGGATTAACAGCACAAGAAATGACTTGCTTGGTTGGTGGTATGAGGGTATTAGGCACAAATCATGAGTCTGCAAAAGGCAAAGGAGAATTTACAAAAAAAGTTGGAGTATTATCGAATGATTTTTTTATTAACCTTGTAGACATGAAGTATATTTGGAAGCCGACGGGTAAAAACTCTTATGATATAATTGATCGTAAAACAAACAAAGTACACTATACAGCTTCCAGGGCTGATCTTGTTTTTGGCTCAAACTCAATTTTAAGATCTTACGCAGAAGTTTATGCTCAAGACGATAATAAAGAGAAATTTATTGAAGATTTCGTTAAAATCTGGACAAAAATTATGAACGCAGACAGACAAAATCAAATAAAACTGAATTAAAATGACAGAATTTACATCAGGTATATTTGAAGTTTCAAAAAAGATTTACTTAAATAACAGAGGCTCGCTTCTTAGAACACTTGTTTATACCATTGGACATTTCATAATAGCCATAACAGTTTTAATGTTGATTTCGAATGTATCTTTTATAATCGCTTTAACTGATGCAATTGTTGAACCATTAGCAAATGCAATTTGGTATTTTGTTTTAGATAAATTTTGGTCATCTAAAATTTCAAAACGTTAAAGTCTTCCCCATAAACTTTCACTTTTTACCCATCCAATAAAATTTGTCACTTTAACTTTACACCATTCATTTCTACATTTTGTAATTAAAAGCAGTCTTCCTTTTTTTAATTTAGCAACCGGTTTTGAAAAAATTGTTGGTTTACTAAAGATAATAACATTATCATCAATTGTAATTGCAGCTTTTTTCTTAGATAATTGAGATATATGTATCCACCCAGTGTTATTCTCATGATCTCTAATTTTTCTAAAATTTTCCATCCGGTCTTGTACAAGCACAGGCAAATTTTTTTTCTTATAAAATATTTTAATCGGGTAATCAAAAGATGGTCCTTGTCTCAGATTTACCTTGTCATTTCGTAGAGTAAGAAAATATTCCTCATCGGATTTGACCTCTACTATAATAGTAAAAAAAATTAAAATTAAAAAAAATCTTAGCATTTATTAATACAATTTTTATTAATATTTAGTTTTATTTTTCTAAAATTCATCTTTAAACTGTCAAAAATTATCATTTCGGAGCACATGCCACGATTTGGTTTTAAAATAGAGTTTATGACCTCCGAGGCTTGCATAGAGCCTAGAATACCAGCCACAGGGGGTAATATACCACTATACTCGCAATCATTTACATAATCAGGAAATTCAGGCATAAAGCATCTAAAACATGGAGTTTTGTTTTTAAAATTGAACTTAAACAAGTGACCTTTAAATTTACTTATTGCAGCAGAAATAAGAATTTTTTTCATTTTTAAAGAACAATCATTAATCAAATACCTTGTTTTAAAATTATCAGTACCATCACAAATAATATCAAATTTTTTAAATATCTTCTGAATATTTTGACTATTAATCTTGGTATTAAATTTCTCAATTTCAATATTTTTACTAATTTTGTTTATAAATTTCTTTGCTTGATTTACTTTAAATTTACCAATATCAGAGGCATTAAATAAGATTTGCCTATTCAAATTTGAAACTTCAACTCTATCATTATCTACAATACCTATTTTTCCCACACCTGTGTTGGCCAGATAGACTAATAGAGGACATCCTAAGCCTCCAAGTCCAACAATCAAGACTTTGGAATTTAAAATTTTTTTTTGTCCTATAATTCCAATTTTTTTTAATATGATTTGCCTTGAGAATCTTTTTAAATCTAATTTATTTATTTTCATTCTACTTTATACCTGTAGAACCAAACCCACCTTTGCCTCTATCTGTACCCTCTAAACTTTTTACTTCTTCAATTTCCGCAATTTCTACAGGACATACTACCATTTGTGCTACTCGCATTCCATTTTTCACTTCAAAATTGTCATTTCCTAAATTGATGAGTATTATCTTTAATTCACCTCTATAGTCAGAGTCTATTGTTCCAGGAGAATTAAGTACGGTCAAATTATTCTTTGCAGCGAGACCAGATCTAGGTCTTATTTGTATTTCATAATTTTTTGGAATTGAACAAGCCAAACCTGTTGGTATTATTGCTTTTTCTTTAGGTTTGATTAAAATATTCTCTTCGGTTAACGCTGAAATGTCCAATCCAGACGCTCCACTACTTTCATATTTTGGAATCATTGCATTTTTAGACAGTTTTTTAATTAAAATTTTTACCATTCAATAAAAATTTGCTTAAAATTTGCTGGGCAATTTTTGCAGCAATTATATTTTTTTTCGCTTTTTTAAAATGTATTTTTTTTCCTTTCGAGTCAATTACGGTAACACTATTGAAATTTTTGTTAAAACCTATATCTTTTTTTGAAACGTCATTAGCTACTATCATATCACAATTTTTATTTTTTAATTTATCTTCAGAGTTTTTTAAAAGGTTTTCAGTCTCTGCTGAAAAACCTACCACAATTCCTGGCCTACTCCGGTTATTCTTACCAAGAAAATTTAAAATATCATGATTTTTTTCAAGTAATAAATTGTCAAATTTTATCTTGTCTTTTTTGATCTTTTTTTTCACAAAATTTTTTGGTTTATAATCTGAAACTGCCGCTGCACACACAGCTATGTCAACAGGTAAAAGTTTTTTAACACTTTCCAACATTTCAGACGCAGTTTTTACTTTAATAATTTTTAGATCCAAGATATCTTTAAAATCAATAGGACCTGACACTAAAGTAGTATTTACACCTGCTTTACTTAAAGCTTTGGCAATTTCTAAACCTTGTTTTCCACTAGACTCGTTTGAAATAAACCTTACCGGATCAATATATTCTCTTGTAGGTCCTGTAGTTACTAATGCATTTAATTTTTTTTTAATAACTAAATCTTTATTTTTAAAATAATTTTCAATAAAAGAAAAAATTTGTCGGGGGGATGACATTTTACCATCACCATATTCTCCACATGCCATTTTTCCTTTTTCAGGTCCTATAAAATTATATCCATAATTATTTAAAATTTTTAAATTTTTTTGTGTAGCAGGATGAATCCACATTCTTACATTCATCGCAGGCACAAGAAAAATTTCTTTATCAGCTGCTAACAAAACAGTCGTAGCTAAATCATCTGCTTTTCCCTCGCAGAGTCTACTCATGAAATTAGCTGTTGTTGGTGTAACAATTATAGCATCTGCCCATCTAGATAAAGAAATATGGTCTATGTCTCCATCAGACTCATTTTGAAAAAGATTTTCAAAAGGTTTTGAACCGGTTAAAGTTTTCAAAGACAAGGAGGTAACAAATTCTTTACCGCTTTTTGTTAAAATTGTTTTTATTTCATAATTCTTTTTTTTAAATAAACGAATTAAATCCAAAGATTTATAAGCGGATATACCACCGCCAATAATTATGAGAATTTTTTTTGTTTTTCTGGTCATAAAATTATTAAAATACTAAAAAAACAACAATTACAACACCTAAAAAAGATATGATGAGATTATTTCTGAAACCCTTTATTTTCATTTTTTCTGCCTCTAGTGAATTATTTTTGTTTTCAGTTAGACCCATTCTTCCCTGTATGATTAATTTTAAGGCTCTATCTGCTTGATCCATAAATTTTGGCAAATCAGGTATACGTTTTACTATTTCAGTTGAAGTTGATATAGCTTTATCAATAGAAACTTTTGGACTTTTAACATTTTTAAGCCAATTTTCCAAAGTCGGTTTTGAAACTTCCCAAATATTTGTCTCCGGATACAATTTTCTTGCAACACCCTCAACAACAACCATCGTTTTTTGCAATAAAATGAGCTGAGGTTGTGTTGCCATATTAAATTTTTCTGTAATTTCAAATAATTGTGCAAGAAGATTTCCTCCAGAAATATCTTTAATCGACTGACCAAATATTGGTTCACCAACTGATCTCAAAGCTTGTGCGAACTCCTCTTTAGACGCGTTGCTCGGAACTAAACCAGCTTCAAAATGAACTTCAGCAACTTTTGTATAATCTCTTTGAATAAAACCATATAAAATTTCTGCTAAATATCTTTTGTTTTCCTCATCTAATCTTCCCATTATTCCAAAATCTACTGGAATTATGTTTCCTTTTTTATCTACAAACAAATTACCTTGATGCATATCCCCGTGAAAAAACCCATCCCGAACTGCTTGTTTTAAGAAATGTTTTATAAGATTTTCAGCCAAATTTTTAAGATTTATACCTTCTTTGATAAGTTTATCTTGTTCTCTAATCGAAACTCCATCAACTTTATCAAGAGTTAAAACTTTTTTTGAGGTATATGGCCAATAAATTTTTGGAACAATAAAACCACTGTCGTACTTTGTATTTTCAAATAGTTCATTAGCAGCTGCTGCTTCAAATCTTAAATCCATCTCAATATTTGTTATTTCTCTCAATAAATGAACAACCTCAACAAGCTTTAATCTTTTCGTTCTTGAAATAGAATTTTCTATTATGTATGCCATCAACATCAATGCATCTAATTCCTCATTAAAAATTTTTTCAATATTCGGCCTTAAAATTTTAATAGCAACATTTTTTTCTGTGTTATCAATCATTATTTTAGCATAATGCACCTGGGCTATCGAAGCGGCTGCTATCGGTTCACTTAGATTTGAAATGTTTTTAAATTGTTTTTCTCCTATTTCTTTTATCAAGATTTTCTTAGCAGCTTCTAAACCAAAAGGTTCAAGCTTATCTTGTAATTTTTCTAAATCGTCCGCTAATTCTTTACCAATAATGTCTGGTCTGGTGGCAAGAAATTGCCCTAATTTAATAAAGGTTGTGCCCATACTTTCAAGAGCATCACATAATTTTTCACCAGGCCTTTTATTCTCGTTCAAAACTCTTTTACCAGATCCAATTGACAATAAACCCATGAATAAGTTTGCAAATAAAGGAACATCATAAATTTTGTTTATAGTGTCCAATGCACCCGAAGTTGCAATTTTTCTTCCAATTTTGAAAAGGATAAAAAGACGTTTAAACATTAATCAATTTTCCACCCCATGTGTATAGCAGCCACTCCATTTGATAAGTTCCTATACTCAACATTTGAAAACCCATTTCTTTTCATCAATTCTTGTAAATGTTTTTGATCATGGAATCTTTTTATACTTTCTGTAAGATATTTGTATGGCTTTTCTGAGCCTACGATTAATTTTCCAATTTTTGGGATAATTTTAGAATACTGTTTATAAATGCTTTTTAAAATTTCGTTTTCTACTTTTGAAAATTCTAAACAATAAAACCTTCCTCCCACTTTCAGAACTCTGTGAGCTTCTCTTAGAGCTTTTTCTAAATTTGAAACATTCCTTAAACCAAAACTTATTATATATAGGTCAAACTTATTTTCATCAAAAGGCAAGTTTTCAGCATAAGCTTTAAACCAAGAAATATTTTTATATTTCTTCAATTTTTCTTTTCCCGCAAGTAACATTTCATGATTAGGTTCAACACATGAAATCTCATTCATATTATTATTCTTCACAGAACAAAGCTTTGCCAAATCACCAGTTCCTGATGCTACATCAATTATTTTATCGTTAACAGACGGTTTCATCCAATAGATTAAATTTTTCTTCCAAGATCTATGAACACCAAGTGACAAAATATCATTCATCAAGTCATATTTTTTGTGAACGTCAGTAAATATGGAGTTGACTAGTTTATTTTTTTCTACATTATTGAAATCCATAACTAAATTATATGCCAGAATTACCAGAAGTTGAAGTTATTAAAAGGTCTCTTAAAAGGAATATTATTAAAACAACAATCAAAAAGGTTAAAATTAATAACATTAATCTGAGATATGCTTTAAAAAAAAGAGATTTTACATGCTTAGAAAATATAAAAATAAAATCAATTGAAAGAAGATCGAAGTATATACTGATAAATTTTCAAAACGGCTTTTCCTTAATTATCCATCTAGGTATGACTGGCAAATTTTTTCTAAAAGACAGATTTATGCGCTTCCACCGAACAAGTTTTTATTATCCTGATAGAAATTCAAATAATAAGCACGACCATATTATATTTGAATTAGACAACAAATCTAAACTTATCTACAATGACGTTAGGCGCTTTGGTTTTATTAAAGTTATTAAAACAAAAAAGATTAATGAAAATCAACATTTAAAATTCCTTGGGCCAGAGCCCTTATCTAGTGAATTCAATATAAAATACTTCAAACAAAAAGTAAAAAACACAATTAGAAATATAAAAGATATATTAATGGATCAGAAATTTGTTGCTGGACTAGGTAATATTTACGTCAATGAAATTCTTTTTCAGAGCAAAGTAAGACCCAAAAGGAAAGCAAAGAGTTTAAACATAAAATCAATAGAAAGAATAATCAAAAATACTCAAGAAATTCTAAATCAATCAATTAAATTTGGCGGATCTTCCATAAGAGATTTTTCTGATGGAGAGGGTAAAAAAGGAGCGTATCAACAAAAATTTATGGTATATGGAAGGAGCAAAGAACAGTGCTTGAGTAGAGATTGCAGGTCTACTATTCAAAAAGAGATTATTTCACAAAGATCAACATTTTATTGTAAAAGTTGCCAAAAATAATAAGTTGACCCTTAATATTCAGGCATATATATCTTTCTTATGCCAAACACGAAATCAGCTAAAAGAAGAGTTAGAAGAGTAAAGCAACAAACTCGAACTAATCAAATAAGAAAAAGTAAATATAAAAAAGCAATTAAGGACATAGAAAAATTAATAAAATCAGGCAATAAGGAAAAAACGAGAAAATTCTTTCCAAAGTTTCAATCAATTCTAATGCAGGTTGCTAAATCCGGAATTATAAGCAGAAAAACTGCATCAAGAAAAATTTCAAGAATAAGCAAAAAATTAAAATAAATTTTAGATTTAATTATCAATCTTGAGTTGATAATTTTTTTTCCACATTACACAATATAGTTTTAAATTAAAAAAAATACATATGTTTCTGTTTAAAGTTGTAATTTTTTTACTAAACAATTTTTAATTTAAAACTTTTCTCTTCTTACGCTAGCCTTACAACCTAAGTCAAAATATTTTTGAATTTAAAAAAAAAAAATCTTGCAAATTTTTTTAATAAAATGTTTAAAGGACATTCAAGATAACTTTAATTACATGGAAAAAAAAATTAATCAAAAAAATATATTTATTACAGAAGAGGAAAAAACTCTCGAGTGGAATGATGTACAGCTATCTTTAGAAAAGAATTTTGGTTCAGAAATATATAAAAGTTGGCTTAAAAATATTGTTTTAATTAAAGAATATAATGACTATTTAATTTTAGGAGTTCCAACAAGGTTTTTCAGGGACTGGATAGTCTCGAGATATCTCGACAAAATGCTTGAGCTTTTAAAAAGCTTCAAATTGAGCATAAACAGGGTTGAATTTAAAATTACCGAAGAGTTAAAAGTAAAACAAAACGAAGAATTTAAGGATGATATCGATAGCGTTACTCCGATCAAGGACTCTATTTTAAACTATAATAGACTTAACCCAAATTTAAATTTTGATAAATTTATTAAAGGATCGAGTAATGAGGTAGCCTTATCATACTCAAAAAAAGTATGTGAGCAATCAAACAGGTATAATCCTCTTTATATTTATGGGGGTGTGGGACTTGGAAAAACACATTTATTAAATGCAATTGGTTTAAAGTTTCAAGAACATTTCAACGTGATGTTTATCTCTGCAGAGAGATTCATGTACCATTTTATTAAATCAATTAAAAAAAATGATATGGTAAACTTTAAAGATTTTTTTAGAAAATCATCAATATTTATAATTGATGATATTCAGTTTATAAGAGGGAAAGAGAGCTTACAGGAAGAATTTTTTCATACATTTAATAGTTTAATTGAAAAAGGGTCTCAAATAATAATATCTGCAGACAGGCCTCCTAATAAGTTAGATAGAGTTCAAGAGAGAATAAAATCAAGACTATCTGGCGGCTTAATTGTCGATATCGACTTTCCTGACTTAGATCTTAAGAAGAAAATTATTCAGCAGAGAATAGATGATATTCGTATCCAGTTTAAAGAGGAAATTAAATTAAGCGATGAGGTTATTAACTATATAGCCACTGAGAGCAAAACAAATATTAGAGAATTGATCGGGGCATTAAATAGAATTTTGGCGTTCAGTAGGATGCATAAAAGAGAACTTACAATAGTTGATTGCAAAAATATTTTGAAAGATGTTTTCAATCAAATTAAATTAATTACAATAGACAAAATACAAAATACCGTGTCGACCTTTTTTAATATACAGTTAAGTGAAATGCTATCCCAAAGAAGATCAAGACCATTGGCAAGGCCAAGGCAGGTTGCGATGTATTTATCAAAAAAACTTACTACAAGATCCTTACCTGAAATAGGGAGACGTTTTGCAAATAGAGACCACACAACTGTTATACATGCTGTAAAGACAATAGATAGACTCTCAGAAAAAGATGATGAAATGAAAAAAAATATTGAACAAATTAAAGGAATATTGTTTGAAAGTTAGATCACGATGCAATTTTCAGTAAAAAGAGATGTTCTTCTTAAATCACTAACGTTTGTCCAAGGGGTTGTTGAAAAAAAAAATACACTTCCAATTTTATCTAATGTTCTCCTAATACTTAATGAGGGAAAGTTAAAAATAGTTGCAACTGATATGGATATAGTTTTTTATGATGAAATTTCTGATGTAAAAGTTGAGAAAGAGGGTAGCACCACAACCTCTGCAAGCGTTTTATACGATATTTTGAGAAAGATTACGAATAATTCTTCTGTATCTTTTAATCTCTCAAATGATAATAAATTGAGTATTAAAGCTGACAATGCAGACTTCAATCTACTATGTTTAGCTCCAGATAATTTTCCATCTTTCCCTGAGGAATTTTCTAGCGATATTATCTCTATTAACAGAGATCAATTTCTGTCACTCCTTAATAAAACAAGAATTTCAATTTCAAACGATGACACTAGACATTATTTAAACGGAGTTTTTTTACATATTACCTCAGGCAATCAACAAAATTTTTTGACAGGGGTTTCCACTGATAGTCATAGACTTTCATCGTGTGGGCTCAAAATAGATTCTTTAAATAATTTTCCTTCTATTATTCTTCCAAAAAAAACTGTTTATCAATTATGTTCTCTTCTTGCTGAAAACAGTAAAGATGTAAAAGTTCAAACAAGTGAAAATAGGATTCAATTTATTTTTGGAAACACAAAATTGATTTCAAAAGTTATTGATGGTAAGTTTCCCGACTACAAAAAAGTTGTTCCAACAGATAATAAAAAAGCTCTTGTTGTACCTACAAAAGAATTCATAAATTCTGTTGAGAGAGTTACAACAGTCTCTAGTGACAAAAAAGAAGGTGTAAAACTAAACGTTTCCAAAAACTGTGTAAAATTATCTGTAACAAGTGCGAATTCAGGTGACGGTAAAGAGATTATAAAAGCCGACTACAATGATGATGAAATTACAATAAGCTTTAACTCAAAATACTTAATTGATATTGCATCGCAAATTGAAGACGAGAGATTGAAAATCAATTTTAAAGATCCAGTTTCTCCTGTTTTGATCGAAGATTATTCAGATAAAAATAGTTATTATGTAATAATGCCAATGAAAATCTAAAAAATAATTTTTTTGATCTAAAACTGTTGTAGACCAACGATTTTACAAGGCTAATATTTAGCCTTGTTTTATATTATCAAAAAAAAATGTTATACTTTCAAATCTTTAATTATTAAAAAATGTCAAATAAAATAGAAAAAAAAAATAGACAGTCCTATGGGGCTGAATCCATCAAAGTATTAAAAGGGTTAGAAGCTGTCAGAAAAAGACCCGGTATGTACATAGGTGACACTGATGACGG
>MDTA01133955.1_pt1 | contig 12291 bp, 12 predicted proteins | sample 811151 | NCBI WGS metagenome assembly MDTA01 (sample SAMN05326648, study PRJNA326480) | marine metagenome | isolation source: seawater | place: Indian Ocean: South | collected 2010
ATGTTTATTTTTTTAGGATGAACGAGGGATTTTATGTAGAGCATAGCCCAAATTTTTGCGTACCAAGATTTTCAGCTGATATTTCTAAAAGGTTATATTGTGGACAGTCAGTAACAATGCTGAATTTGCAAATTGCATATTATTTAGGGTTTAAAGAAATCTATCTAATTGGTATGGATTTTTCATATAAAATTCCAGAATCCGCATCTGTAAATGGAAATGATATTGTTTCAAACGAAGATGATATAAATCATTTTCATCCAGATTATTTTGGAAAAGGTAAGACCTGGCATGATCCACATTTAGACAGAGTTTTAAATTCATATAAAATGATGAAAGTAATATTCGAGGCTGATGGAAGAAAAATTATAAATGCTTCTGTTGAAGGCAATTTAGAAGTTTTCAATCGAATTGAATATGAATCACTTTTTTAAGGTAATTAAATTACCTAGCTGATTTAAACAGTATCTATGAAATTGGTAACAATATGCATCGCGGCTTACAATGCAGAAAAATACATTGATAAAGCTATGGAATCAGCTCTTAATCAAACATATCAAAACATTGAAATTTTGGTTTGTGATGATTGCTCTACTGATAAAACTCTTGAAATTTTGAAGTCTTATAAAGATAAGAGAATTAATCTATTAGTAAATAATAAAAATCTAGGATATTTGCAAACTTTCAACAAGCTTCTTTCTTTATCGCAAGGTGAATTCCTTTGTTTTATTGATGCCGATGATTTTATAGATAAAAGAAAAGTATCTCTCCAATTAAACTTTTTAATAAATAATCCCGAAATTTCTTTAGTTGGCACTGGAGTATGTCGAATTGATGAATCTGGGAATGTTGTAAGTAAAGAGAATTTTCCAGAAACAGATGAAAACATAAAAAATTATTTGGAACTAAATTCAAACGTTTGCTTCATTGGTTCAAGCGTTATGATCCGGAAAAAGGTCAAAAATACAATTGGAGGTTATCGCGAATATTTCATGGGGTGCCCTGCTGAAGATTATGATTGGCTTAGAAGAATATCTGATAAATTTAAATGTGCAAATTTAAAGGAAAATTTATATTTTTATAGATTTGCTGAAGGATCTCTATCAAGAATTGTTCATTATGATGTTAAATCAAGACATGCTGCCGAGATTGCAAAATTTTTATCTGACCAGCGTAAAATACATGAGGTAGATTCTTTGACAAATAAAAGCTTAGTTGGTTTGAAAGAATTTGTTGAGTCAATCAATAAAGAATATAAAAAATCTCCTGGACTGCTATATAGAAGAACTGCTTTTGAAAATGTTTTAAATAATAATTTTCTTATCGCAATGAGAGACTTAAAAATTTCACTTTCGAAAGAAAGGTTAAACTTATCTTTTATAAAAACTTGCATAATGATTTTTATAGTTTTAATTTTTCCAAACTCATTTTTACTAAAAACAAAAAGTTTATTTGGACTAAAAAATATTTCAGACAAATTGATTTGAGAGTTTTATTTTTTTGCAATAGATGAATATTTTAATAACCGGAGGCGCTGGTTTTATAGGTTCAGCACTGATACGGCACATCATCAAAACCTCTAATGATAAAATTTTAAATGTCGATAAGTTAACTTATGCAGGTAATCTTAATTCACTCAAAGAAGTTAAAGATAATCCTCGATACAGTTTTGCTAAAATTGATATTTGTGACCAAACTAAACTACATGGAGCATTATTTGCATTTAAACCAGATGTAATAATGCATCTTGCAGCTGAAACACATGTTGATAGATCAATAGACTACTCAGAAAGTTTCATAAAAACTAATATCTTGGGAACCTATAATCTTTTAGAATGTTCCAGAGAGTATTATTTTTCTATTTCGAACTCGAAAAAATTCAATTTTAAATTTCATCATATTTCAACTGATGAAGTCTATGGTGCTCTGGAAAATAAAAGCAAATTTTTTAATGAAGAATCTTCTTATAAACCCTCAAGTCCTTATTCAGCTTCGAAAGCTTCTGCAGATCATTTAGTTAAATCATGGTTTAAAACCTATGGTCTTCCAGTAATTATTACAAATTGTTCAAATAATTATGGTCCATATCAATTTCCAGAAAAATTAATACCTTCGACAATTCTCAATCTACTTAACAACAAAAATCTTCAGGTATATGGAGATGGCAGCCATATCAGAGATTGGCTTTATGTAGAAGATCATGTTGAAGCTCTATATAAGGTTGTTAAAGATGGGAAAATTGGCGAAAGTTACTGTATAAGTGGCCATAACCAAAAGACAAATATAGAGGTAGTAAAAAAGATATGCTCTATTTGTAATGAGTTGGTTCCAAATTTAAATGGAAAACCATATGAGTCATCGATAACTTTCGTAGCTGATCGGCCTGGCCATGACGCAAGGTATGCAGTTGATGCAAAGAAATTAGAGTGCAAACTCAACTGGAAACCAAAAGAAACTTTTGATTCAGGTTTAAAAAAAACAATTAAATGGTATTTGGAAAATAAAGAATGGTGGACAATGGTATTAGATGGTTCTCATAAGTTGGAACGTTTAGGAACATCTTTAGGCGATAACCATAATTTTGATAACGGAAATAAAGGGTGAAAGGTATAGTGATGGCTGGAGGTCTTGGACAAAGACTCTATCCACTCACAAAAGGTATCTCAAAGCATTTACTCCCTGTTTACGATAAACCAATGATTTATTATCCTTTATCGGTCTTGATGCTTGCAGGAATAAGAGATATTTTAATTATCACTAACCCAAGTGATGAAGATAATTACAAAAGATTGTTAGGAGATGGCAGTCAATTTGGTATTTACTTATCTTATCTTGTTCAAAAAAAACCAGAAGGCCTAGCTCAAGCTTTTTTAATTGGAGAAGAATTTATAGGAAATTATAGTGTTGGGTTTGTTCTCGGAGACAATATATTTTATGGTCAGGGCTTCACACCAACTCTAAAAAAAATGAAGGATAAAATCTCTGGAGCAACTATATTCGGCTATAGTGTCAAAGATCCTAGAAGTTATGGAGTAGCTGAGATTAGTAAAGATAATAAAGTAATTTCAATTGAAGAAAAACCAAATGATCCAAAATCCAACCTTGCAATTACGGGCCTTTATTTTTATGACAATAATGTAGTAGAGATAGCAAAAAATGTTGTTCCCTCAAAAAGAGGTGAATTTGAAATTACTTCTATAAATAATGAATATTTAAAAAGGGGTAAGTTAAACATTGAATTATTAGGAAGAGGTTTCGCTTGGCTCGATACTGGGACAATTGATAACTTGATGGAAGCTAGTCAATATGTAGAGACAATAGAAAAACGACAAGGTTATAAGATTGCATGTTTAGAGGAAATTGCATTTAACCAAGGCTGGTTAAATGCAGAACAGATAAAAAAAATTGTAAAACCTATTTCAAAAAGTAGTTACAGCAAGTATTTACTAAATTTTCTAAATAAAAATTAATACCAAAGTGAAACATAAGACCATTAAATCTCAAATTGAAGGAGTAACGCTTCACGAATTACCTTTATTCAGCGATTGTAGGGGGTTTTTGACAGTAGGTGAATTTGAGAGGGAAATTCCCTTTCCTGTAAAGAGATATTTTGTCATTTTTGGAGTCCCTCAAGATAAAATTCGTGGCAATCATGCTCATAAATACTGTCACGAATTCCTAGTATGTTTGAAAGGGAGTTTTTATATCTCTGTTGATGATGGAAAAAAGATAGAAGAATACAAGTTAGATAGCTCTAATAAAGGGATTTATATTCCGCCTAAAATCTGGACAAAACAATATAAATACTCTCCTGATTCAGTACTAATAGTTTTTGCCTCTCATTATTATGATCAGGAAGGTTATATTACTGACTATAAAGCTTTTAAGAAAATCAAAGGATAAATGATGGTTTCATTTCTAAATGTAAAAAAAATTAATAACCAATATCAAAATGACCTTAAGAGCGCATGCGACAGAGTAATAGATTCCGGCAATTATGTTTTAGGTAAAGAAGTTAGAGAATTTGAAGATAAATTTTCTGATTACTGTGGAACAAAACACTGTATAGGAGTAGCTAATGGTTTTGATGCACTGAATTTAACTTTAAGAGCCTGGAAAGAATTAGGCAAGTTAACTGAAGGAGATGAAGTCATCATTCAAGCAAATACTTATATTGCTTCAGTCTTATCTATAACCGAAAACAATCTTAAACCCATCTTGCTTGAACCAAATGAACTCACATTTAATTTAGATCCAATAACCATTGAAAAAGCAATTAATAAAAGGACAAAAGCAATCTTACCAGTTCATTTATATGGACGAATGTCTCCAATGCCAGAAATAATGAAAATTGCAAATAAGTATAATCTATTAGTTTTAGAGGACTGCGCTCAGGCGCATGGAGCAGAAATTCAAGGAAAGAAAGCAGGAAGCTGGGGACATGCAGGCGCTTTTAGTTTTTATCCAGGTAAAAACCTAGGTGCCTTAGGAGATGCAGGTTCGGTTGTAACTGACTCATCAGATCTTTCGAATACAATTCGAGCAATTAGTAACTATGGCTCACAAAAAAAGTATGAAAACTATTTTCAAGGAATAAACAGCAGGCTAGATGAGATTCAAGCAGCGATGTTGAACGTCAAGTTAAAATATATTGAGAAAGAAATAAAGAAAAGGCGAAAGATCGCAGAAACATATATTAATAAAATCAATAATTCCTATGTCACAAAACCAGAAGGATTTTTAGGCCTTGATAATGTCTGGCATCTATTTGTCATTCGCACCAAGTATAGAAAGCAACTACAAGATTGGTTAATTACAAAAGAAATTGGAACTTTAATTCATTATCCAATACCCCCTCATAAACAAAAAGCATTTGTAAAACTAAAATTTAAGCCTCTCCCATTAACTGAGCGTTTGCACAAAGAAGTACTCTCGCTTCCCATGGATCCAACCTTGCTAAAAAAAGATATAGATCTCGTAATAGATGCCATAAACTTTTTTCAACCCTAATTAGAAAGATAGTGTTATGAAAGAAAGATATTTTTTAAGGATAATTTTGCAATTAAAAAGATCATTTATTTTTTTTCACGAAAAATTAATCTATATCAATAATTTTCCCTATAAATTTGCAACCAAGGCTTATCTAAAAAAGTTACATAATTGTTTTGAATATTTATAAAGTATCTTTTCTTTCTATTTCTTTTACAGCAGTAAAAGTTATAAGCCTATTTGCAATAAGCAAATTTGTTGCAGTTGTTGGAGGGCCATCTGCACTTACTGTTCTTGGAAATTTTCAAAACTATTCAGCAATAATTCATATTCTTTCTGGGGCAATGTACAAAACTGGAGTGGTTAAATATATTGCAGAATTAAAATCAGATAACGATCAAGAAGGTTTTTTAAACAATTTTATTTTAATTGCTGTTGCACAGTCATTATTAATTACGTTTCTTCTCTTATTTTTCATAGATGAGTTAACAAATTTGATTTTTTTTAGCAGTCAATACAAATTCATAGTTGCTCTACTTTTATTTTCATTACCTTTTGTAGTTTTTTCTATTTTAGGTATCTCTTTTTTAAATGGAGTAGGCAGAATAAATGATTTTGTTTTAGCAAATATTTTTGCTTCTTTGACAAATTTGATACTTGTTCTAGTACTCGGAATTTTCTTCGGTGTTACTGGGATATATATTGCATTTGCTACTTATTACATAGTAGTTTCTTTTTTTGCATTTAGGTTGCTCAATAAGCAAATTAAGAAATTCTCATTTAAAATTCAATTCGAAACAGATCTAGTAAAGAAATTATTTATTTTTTCTATAATTACGATATCTTCAATCTGCATTAGTAATTTTACTCTGATAACTATAAGAGAAATATTGAGTTCTTCCTCTTTACCAGAAAACTATTCAGGCTATTGGCAAGGAGTATGGAACTTATCTCAAATTATAATGTCTTTCATTACAATTCTGCTCTCTACTTACCTACTTCCAGTTGTATCAAAAAGCAATTGTTTTAAGGAAATAAATATAGAAATTTTAAAAACTCTGAGGCTAATAATCCCCTTATCCGTTTTTTTTAGCACTTTCATATTTTTCTTACGAGAACCGATAATTTTAATTTTATTTACAAAAGAGTTTCTACCAATGGCAGATTTATTTTTTTGGCAATTTGCTGGAAATGTTATTAAGTCAATAGCTTGGATTTTTGGTTTTGTATTTGTAGCAAAAGGTTTAGTTAAAATTTCTGTGATCACAGAGGTTGTTACATCTCTATTTTTTATATTCTCTTGCCTTCTTTTGGTAACTCTAAAAATTGAAAGTGCTCCAACTTTTTCTTATTTTTTAACTTCATCTTTTCATTTAATTATTATGTTTTATTTATATTTTAAGATTTCAATTAAATGAAATATCCAAAAATTTCCATTGTTATACCTTTGTATGAAGTATTTGATTTTTTATCTGAAACAATTTCAAGCTGTTTAAGTCAGGATTATCCAGGGGAGATAGAAATCATATTAATCGATGACTGCTCGCCTACCTCGCCCAAATTTATAATTGAAGCATTTACTAAAAAAAATGATTGTATTAAATTCATCCAAAATGAAATAAATCAAGGTGTTATTAAAACCCTAAATAATGCCTTGTCTTTTCTATCGGGAGAGTTTGTTATCTTCTTAGGACAAGATGATAATCTATCTCCAACGCATGTTAGGTCAATGCATCAATCAATAACTAAACATGATGCTGCTATGGTTTGGTGTAATTCGATAGTAATAGATAATCAGGGTAAATTTGTTAGAAAATCTTATAATGACTTGCTCCAAAGAATAAAGACTATGTTCGCTAGTTTTTTTATTTCAAAATCAAACTTTATTTCCAGCACAGGTTTAATGATAGATGTTTCAGTTCTTAAAAAAGTAGGGGGATATCCCGAAGAGTTTAAAAATATGGGAGAGTGGTTGCTTTGGATTGAGATAATTTTCAATTATAAAATCAGTTATAACCAAACTGTAAAAGCTCTTTATAGAAGACACGATAAAAATATTACAAAATATATTGATAAAGATTTTTTACCTGATGAAGTAAATTTATACTACTCCTACTGCAAGGATCTCATAGACTTTCAAAAACAAAAAAAAAGTTTCTTACATAGAACGCTTTATTTTTGTTTCGACATCTTTTGGAGTTTATTTAGAAAATGATTCAAACTTTAAAACATTTATATCGAAAGATAACTTATAGATATTCATTAGATGAAGTCAATTTAAGAAATACCGATTGTATAAGAATTTATTGGTGGAGAGACAAATTAAATTTTGGTGACAATTTAAATAAGGATTTAATATCTAAACTTTCCGGAAAGTCAGTTGTTTGGTCGAGAAATAATTCTAATATCCAATTTTATACAGGTGCAGGCTCAATAATTCAGCTAATTAATGATAACGCAATAGTGTGGGGTTCGGGTTTGATTAGTGGCAAATCTAGACCAGTATTTCCACCAAAAGCAATATTAGCTGTGCGGGGCCCTCTTACCCGTCAAAGATTGGAAAGTTTGGGGATAGCTACCCCGGCTATTTACGGAGATCCAGCCTTACTTTTGCCGAAGTTTTATCAAACTAAATCTAAAAAGAAATATAAGATAGGAATTATCCCTCATTTTATTGACAAACATTATCTTGATTTGCGAAAACAACTGCCTGAAACAATGAATATTATTGACATTCAAGAAAAAGATATTCAGTTATTCATTGACAGGGTAAATGAATGCGAATACATTCTTTCAAGTTCTTTACATGGAATGATAATTGCTGATGCTTTCAAAATACCATCTGCAAGAGTAATTTTTACTGGAAATCCTATTGGGGGTGATTTTAAATTTCATGATTATTGTCTTTCTGTGGATAGAAAAGTTTTTAAGGCTGTTGACTTATCAAGGAAAACATTAGACGAAAGTCTTCTTAACCTTAAATACGAGTTAGGAAATATAAACTCCGAGGCCCTTTTGGAGTCCTGTCCTTTTTATATTGAAAATTTATAATGTCAAAAGTTTCAGTTTTAATACCTACTTATAATTGCGCGCAATACCTAGATCAATGTATACAAAGTGTACTTAATCAATCCTTCGATGACTTTGAGTTGCTCATATGCGATGACTTTTCAGAAGATAGAACTCTTTCCATATTAAAATTCTATCAAGATAAAGATCCAAGAATTAAAATTCTTAGTAATTCAAGCAATCTAGGAAAAATAAAGACAATAAATAGATTGCTAAATTTAAGCAAAGGTAAATACTTAACTATTTTAGATTCAGATGACTTTATATCAAAAGAAAAACTTAAGTCGCAAATTAATTTTTTAGATACCAATCCTGACTATAGTTTTGTTGCCTCTAGTTTTAAAAGAATTTCTCAACAAGGACTTGTAACTTCTTCAGAACTTTTAAATTATGATAATCATAAAATAAAGGATAGAATCTTAAGATCAGAGACTATGCCAATTTGCTGTGGCACAGTTATGTGTAGAACAAAATACGCCAAATTAATTGGTGGATATGATATTTTTTTCCAAGACTCTAACGGAGAGGACGTATATTTTGTGTCTAGGCTCTTAGATTTTGGCTTGGGAAAGTCTACTTCAGATTACCTTTATTTTTATAGGTATAGAGAAGAATCATTAACTCGCAGAATATTTATAACACCAAAGGCAAGACATATTCATGAGATCATATCTTTTCTTTTTTCTCAACGTTTGGCTAATAATGGTAAAGATTCATTGAACTCTTCCCTATCAGGATTAGATGATTTAATAAACCATTATGAATCTAGATATCTCAGAGACAAAGGTTTAATGAAGAGAAAAATAGCAATAGACTTTGCGATAAACAAAGACTATAGAGGTGCTATGAATTTTGCTCTTTCAGGATTTTCTTTCAGAAACTTTATATCTTCAGTCAAAACTTTGGTTTTTGTAATTATCATTATCCTTTTACCAAGGATTTTCCTATTATTTTTAAAAGATTTTTTAAATTTTAAAAATATTTCCAAAAAATTGGAAAAAAATTAATGAAGTTTTACAGACGTAAACTAGTAATACATTTTCTCTTAAAAATTTTTTATTAAGTTGAAATGAAGAAACAAAATTTTGCTAAGTGGATAATTATCTTTAGTTATTTTTTAATTCCACTTTTTTCTTTCAGTTATAAGTTTTTTGTAACTACAGTTATCACAAAGTGGATTTATGACTTTGTAATTCTTTTTCTATTTTTTCCATTTATTGCTTCTTTTTTGCAAAGTGAAAAAAACAGCATTACTAAAACTGCAACGCCTTTTTTAACAGTATGTATTTTGATGGGCTTAATTCTTTTTCTAAACTTTTTTCTAAAAGTATTCGATACATCATACTTAGACCAATTTTACGTTTTTCCATTTTTACTTGAGTTTAAATTACCTTTCTATTTATTATTAATTGGTTTGGCTTATAAAGTTCTCCCACCAATTCAAATTTCTTATTTCGTTGTTTCAGCAAGAGTATTTTCTGCTTTATTATTTATCGATGTTTTAGCTCGGTTTCTGATTTTCGGAGAATTTGTAAGGCCAAGTGTAGTTAGTGAGTCAAATTACGACGGCGTTTTGATTTTGGTAGGTTTAATCGCACTTTTTTCCAGCGAACGAACAAAGGATTTTTCAAGAGATTATATTATATTCTTCATAGCTATAGGATTAACGCTATCAAGAACATGTATAGCAACTTTTATAATATTATCCTTCATTCATTTTCTAAAACCCTCTCAAATTAGAATGAGATATCTTCTCTTCCTTTCTGTAGCTTCTGCAGCAGGTATATTTATAGTCTTGTATAGACTCGCTGGAATAGAAGATTTTTCAACAATTGATCGTATTGTTATGTGGAGTAGTTTCATTGACTTAATTAGCACCAGCTCTTGGCAAAATATTCTTCTAGGATATTTTCCAGGATTTCCAGTAAAGGAAACTGACGCTGCTATGCAATGGTTTATCAGAAATCAATCTGAACAAGTAGGAGCTGAAGGTCTTCATTCTTATAACTTTCATTCTTTTTGGTTAAGAATTTCAACTACGTACGGATTAGTATTTTCGACTATAGTTTTAGCGTACTTTATTAAATTCTCTTTTAAAGGAAGACCTTATCTTTATTTTTCAATACTTATTATTTTAGTGGGAGTTTCGATGGGTACATTTTATCTCAGCGTTAATGTTTTAATATTATCTATGTATTATTTAACTCTTATTTCTAGAGATGATTATAAAAAATTAAGGAAATCTTCAAGATTCAGATCAAAATTAGATTATGAATTCACTAGATAGAAAAATTATTAGCGGGTTAGATTTTCATAAAATTCTTAAGCAAGCCGCCTCGTCGTCATCAAGCAAGATAATAACCTTTGTTAATCCTTTTTCTTATGAAAAGTTGAGAATTAGTAATCATTTAATAGCTAAATTAGATTATGTCTTTTCGGATGGAAGCTTATTATGTTTTTTTAATAATTTGTTTAAAAAAAGAAAAATTACACGCGCAAGTTTTGATTATTCTTCCGTTGCGAACGAGGTATTAAATTTTGCTGAAACACAAAAGAGAAAAGTAGCTCTTATTGGTGCAACTGAAGAAGAAATTCAATCAGCCGTAAAGGCTCTTATTTCAAGACACAAAAATTTGAATATCGTTTTTTCAAGGAATGGCTATTTCAACAATAGCGAAGAAAAAAATGAAGCACTAACTAATATTTCAATTTCCAAAGCCGATTTAGTTATAATAGGGATGGGATCACCTTTGCAGGAGGAATTTTCGATTTTAATTAAAGAGAGTATAAAAGAAAGATTGCTAATATTTACTTGTGGAGGCTTTCTTTCTCAAACATCTAAAAATATTAACTATTATCACCCAATAATCATCACTCTAGGTCTGAGATGGTTACAAAGGTTATTCCTACATAAACACGTAAGACAAAAATTTTTTAAATATTATCCAAAATTTATAATTAATTATTTAAGAACTAACATCTATAAAAATTAAAATTTTTCTTGAGTTTTTTTAAAAAAAGAAAATACCTGGTCGGAAATTATTATTGTTATTTCCCAAAAATCATAAAAAAATTGTATTATTCAACCACTCACAAAATTAATAACTTAATTGTCATCTAGAATTAAACCTAATTTTCTTTGCAATCAATATTAGATTATGAAAAGTTTAAAAAAAGTAGTCATACCGGTTGCTGGGTTAGGAATAAGAATGCTTCCGGCTACAAAAGAAATTCCTAAGGAAATGCTTCCTTTAAATGGTATACCAATTATTCAATACATTGTAAAAGAAGCTATCGATTCTGGTTTTTCCGAAATCATATTTGTTACTCATAAAAGTAAAGAGACTGTAAGTAATTATTTTAAAAAAAACTTGAAATTAGAATTAATTTTAGAAAAAAAATCTCAAAAATCTCTATTAAAAGAAATGAACGATATTTCAAAGCTTGGAACTAAAATAGTAAGTGTTTTACAAGACAAACCTAATGGACTAGGACATGCAATACTTTGTGCAAAATCCCTCATCGCTGGAGAACCTTTTGCAGTAATGCTCCCGGATATGATTTTGGATTATAAAAACAAAAAGAGCAGCCTGGCTATGATGAAAAAGAATTTTGATATTTCAGGCGAATCATCAATTCTTTTAGGGAAAGTAAAAAAATCTGAAGTTCAAAATTATGGAATTGCTAAGTTGAAAAATACACGCCCGAAAAATAATTTCTTTTTTTTAGAAGATATGGTGGAAAAACCTGAGCCAAAAAAGGCTCCTTCAAATCTATTTGCCGTGGGTAGATATATTTTTGATAATGAAATTTTAAGTTTTCTTTCAGAAGAAAAACCTGATAAAACTGGAGAAATACAATTAACAGGGGCAATATCGAATTTTTTGAAATCATCAAACCCCTTAAAGGGACGTATTTGTGATGAAGACCTTTATGATTGTGGAAATAAATCAGGATATTTAATTGCAAATTTAAATTTTTCTTTAAAAGATAAAATTACTAAAAAAGAAGTCTTAAAATACTTAAAAAAATAATTTGTTACATAAACTAAAAAATTTCCTTTTAAAAAGAAATCCTATTTTTTTTATAGATTCTGAATCAAAACTTGATGAGGTACTAAAAGAATTATCACTAAAAAAAATTATAGCGATTGATACAGAATTCGATTGGAGAAATACTTATTTTCCGAAACTTTCCTTGATTCAAATATCAACAAATAAAAAAATATTTTTA
>MDTA01045576.1_pt1 | contig 12289 bp, 12 predicted proteins | sample 811151 | NCBI WGS metagenome assembly MDTA01 (sample SAMN05326648, study PRJNA326480) | marine metagenome | isolation source: seawater | place: Indian Ocean: South | collected 2010
AATTATAAATTCAAAAGACAATTTCGATACTCAAATGCAAGAGTATGCAAGTATCATACAATATAAAAAAAAATTCTTAATGTTTTATAATGGAAATAAATTTGGCGAAAAAGGCATTGGATTAGCTGTTCTTAAGACAAAAAAAAAATAAAAATTTTATAAAGTTAAGATCACTAAATGAAAATAAGAAATCTAGGCATTTACTTTAAAAATTTTTCAACTAAAAATAAAAAAGCAAAATGCTTGACTTACGATAATGTAAGTTTTAATTATGGTCAGGTAGACGAAATATCAGATAAAATTGCTTTTTTTTTAAAAAAAAAGGGATTAAAAGAGTTTGATCGAATTTCAATTGAGTCTAAAAAAGATTTATTCTCCTTTTCAATGGTAATTGCATGTTTAAAATTGGGAGTAACTTATAATTTCTTTGATATAAATGATGCAAAAAATAGAGTTGAACATATTTTAAAGGTTGTAAAACCTAAGATAATTTTTTTTTATCAAAGTAATTTTCAAAGCAATACCTATAAAATTCAAATCGATAATAAATTTAAAAAAAAAATATTGTCAAATAAGTTAAAAACGAAAATAAAATATTTAAATAACAAAAATTATAACGCATATATAATGTTTACCTCTGGTTCCACTGGGGCACCAAAAGGTGTTGTGATCAGTCATAAAAATTTAACTTATTTTATTAAATGGGTAAAAGTAACATTTAAAATAAATATGAAAACTATTTCGTCTAATCTCAATCCTTTGCACTTTGATAATTCAGTATTTGATATCTACGGATCTCTATTTAATGGAGCATCGCTTATACCAATTGAAAAAAATGAATTATTTGATCCTAAAAGTCTAATGAAAAAATTATATAAAAAAAACTGTGATACTTGGTTTAGCGTACCTTCGCTTTTAGATTTAATACTGAAATTAGGAAAAAAAAATTTATTCAAAAAAAATAAATTTAGGAATTTGATTTTTGGTGGAGAACGATTCCCAATTCAGTCTGTAAAAAAGATATTTCCATATTTAAAAAAAACTCGAGTGTTTAATGTTTCAGGTCCAACTGAATGTACATGTATGTGTTCGGCTTATAAAGTTAAAAAAAATGATTTAAAAAATGATGATATTTATGTAGGAAAAATAAACAATTATTTTAAATACAAGATTATAAATGAACGGTTACAAAAAGATAAAATGGGAGAACTCTACCTTGAAGGTCCAGCTGTATCTTCGGGCTACTATAAAGATACATTTAAAACAAAAAAAAATTTTTACAAATTAGATAATTTTTTTGGTTACAAAACTGGAGATATCGTTCAAGAAAATAAATCAAAATTAATAAAAATAATTGGCAGGAATGATAATCAAATAAAATTTTTAGGTCACAGGATAGAACTTGAAGAGATAGAAAAAGTATTTATTAAAGTCTTTAAAATTAAAAATTGTATAGCTAAATTAAAAGATAAAGACATATTTCCCTACAAAAAAATTGTTATTTTCACAGATAAAAAATTTAAAAATTTTTCTATGATAAAAAAAAAGATTAATAAAAATCTACCAAGTTACATGGTACCGGAGGAATTTATTTATGTAAAAAAATTTGTTTATAACAATAACGGTAAACTGGATAGAGTTAAATATTAAAATGGAAGTAGCAATTATGCAGCCAACTTATTTTCCCTGGATCGGATATTTCTCTCTTATTAAAAGAGTAGATAAATTTATTTTTTTGGATAATGTTCAATTTTCAAGAAGATCTTGGCAGCAAAGAAATAAGATTGCAGACCAAAATAAAATTTTGTGGCTAAGCGTGCCAGTCATAAAAAAAAACTTGTATAATCAAAAAATTTCAGAGGTAAAAGTTTTTGACCAAAATTTTAAAAAAAAACATTTAAATATGATTAAACATTGCTACTCAAAAACAAAATATTTTAAGAATATTTTTCCGATTATCGAAAATATATTTAATAAAGACTTCGATAATCTGTCCGACTGGAATCAATATATAATTAATAAAATTTGTGAATATTTAGAAATCAAAACACATATTGTAACAGCAAGTAAACTAAATTCATCTGGCAAAAAAGATGAACTACTATCAAATATTTGTAGAGAATTAAAAGCAGAGAAATATATAGCTGTTTATGGCTCAGAAGAATATATTTCAAATTCAAATAAATTTAAAAAAAATAATATAAAAGTTGAATATTTTGATTTCAAAGAGATAAAGTATTCTAGAGGAAAAAATGACTATATTTCAAAACTTTCTATTATAGATCTGCTTTTTTTTCATGGTGAAAAAAGTTTAAATTATATTTAAATGAAAAAACCTAAAATAGGAATATCGATATTTGGCCAAGGCCATTTAGCAATTAATCTAATAAGATTTGTTAATAATTCTAAAAAATTTAATTTAAAAAATATAATTTGCAATAAAAATGAAAGTATTTTTGATAAATCATTGGAAGATTGGTGTAGGTATAAAAAAATTAAGTTTTCTAAATCTTTTAATAGCCTTAAGTCTGGAAAAAGAGATATTGGAATTTCAATATTATACGATAAAAAAATACCAAAAAGAATAATTAAAAAATTTGGACTAATATTTAATTGTCATTATTCGGTATTACCAAAATTCAGAGGAATAAATCCTGTACACTGGGCTATTAAGAACAAGGATGAAATTGGACTAACTTTACATAAAATTGAACCAACTATAGATACAGGAAAAATACTCAAACAGTTTAAGACAAAAAAGACATTTAACAATGCTTTCTCAGCTACAAGTTTTTTAAATCAAAAAGCTTTTGTTATGATTAAAAATTTTCTTGATAGGGGAATAAAAAAAAAAGAATATTTTAGTTTGTCTCAAACTGAGGTTTCGAAGAATAAAAATTACTTTGGAAAAAAAGATAAATTTAAGTTAGGTAAACATATAGCCTTTTTTCAAAAAAAGAGCAGATATAATTTTTATGATGGAACTAATTCAAAAATATCGACCCTGATAATTTCGAATGAAGATGAAAATAAAAATTTTAAGCTGCCTAAAAACGGAAAGGTGTTCAAATTAAAGATTGGTAAAAAAAAAAATTTTTTTAACGATAATCTAAAAGTAGTATCTAAAAAAAACTACAAAGAATTAGTATTCATAGCTGAAAAGTTATTAAGAAATAACGTTTATTTTGACATTACTCATGTTCATACAAAAGTTAATAAAAAACTTGCGTCACTAATTAAAAGGTTAAGTAAAAAGATTGTTTATACAACTTCCTATGATTAAACAAAAAATTGTATTTTTCACAGAAGCTGATGAAAAAATTGGTTTAGGACATTTGAATAGGATTTATAATTTATCAAACTATTTAAGCAAAAAAACTTTTTTTTCACCTATTCTTGTAACAAATAAAAATAACTTTGTACAAAAAATTAATAGTAAGAGAGGTATTAAAATAATAAGTATTAATAAAAGTTCAAAAAAAAAAATTTTAGAAATTTTGAAAAAAAATAATTCAAAAATATTAATTACGGATATTTCTTACGAAAAATATTTAAAAAAAAACTCAAGTTTTTTGAAAAACTTCTTTTCATTTTTTAAAAAAAGAAATATTTGCACCATATCTTTTGACGACCCCTTTCAAAATATTTTTAGCGATTACTCTATTATTCCTTATAATATTAAAAATTTTAGAAATATAAAAAGATTCAAGTCTTTAAATAATAAAAAAATATTTACAGGAATAAAATATTTACCGATCGAGCCTATAATTACAAAATCTAACAAAAAAAAAAATAAAATAAATATTTTAATTTTGTTAAGCTCTTTTCCTAAAGTACAAGTTTTAGTTAAAGTAATGAATATTTTCAAAAGTCTAAATCTCAATAATAATTTTTCTTTTATGATAAAATGTAAAAAAATTAAAAATCTTGAAAATATTTTTTTGAAAAATTATTCAAAATTAAATATCAAAGTTTTCAATCAATTTATAAGTAATAAGATTCTTTTTAACTGGTCAGACTTTGTATTATTCGGTAGCGGTATGACTAAATATGAAGTAATGGCTTCAAAAAAACCAGGTATAATGATTCATACTTTAAAAAGACACAACGATCATTTAATTTTGAATTTTATAAAAAAATACTTTAAAATTGTAAATCATAATATATTGTCTAAAAAGTCAGCACGCAGAATATTTGAAGAGTGCCTGAATAAAAAAAAACAATTCAATATGATAAAAAAATTGAAAAAAATTGATTTTTCAAAAAATATGCAAAACATTTACGAGATAATTCAAAGTGTTAATAAAAGTGTGACTAAAAATGGAATTCAAAGAAATACATAAATTTAAAGTTGGTAAAGAAGTTTTCGAACCTTTTAAAAAAGTTCTTATTATTGCTGAAATAGGATCAAACCATGATGGAAATTTAAAGAAGGCTTACAAATTAATAGATGTTGCAAAAAATGCGGGATGTGATGCAGTAAAATTTCAATTATTTACAGCAGACAAATTAATTCAGAGAAAATTTAAAGGTTGGAAAATTTTAAAGAAACTTGAGATTGAATTTGAATTTATTAAAAAAGTAAAAAAATATGCAAAAAAGAAGAAAATTTTATTTGGCGTTTCTCCATTCGATAATACTTCCACAATTTTTCTTACGAAAATTGGAATAGACTTTTTCAAAATCGCATCAACTGAAATTGAAGATTTGGAGCTGTTGAAAATAATCTCAAAAACAAAAAAACCGTTAATTATTTCATCAGGTGCAGCCAATTTAACGGAGATAAGCAATGCAATTAATTATTCAAGAAAAAGATTAAAAAATCTTGCGTTACTTCACTGTGTTTCTATCTACCCACCAAAAATATCTCAACTGAATTTAAATATGATGAGCTCATTAAGAAATGCATTTCACATTCCAGTTGGTTTTTCTGATCACTCAACTAGTTATAATATTCCTGCGATAGCAGCAACGCTAGGTGCCTGCGTGATAGAAAAACACATAACCCTTAATAATAAAAGTAAAGGACCCGATCATCCTTTTGCCATGAATCCAAGCCAATTAAAACTTATGGTAAAAAATATTAGAGAGGTAGAGATAAGTCTGGGGAGTAAAGTAAAACAACCAATTATTAAAAATGAGAAGGTAGGAGTAGCAAGAAGAATCGTTGCATCTAAAAATTTAAAAATTAACCAAAAATTGACCATCAAAGATTTAATTATTAAAAGAGCTGATCCAAAAGGGGTAGAGCCTAAAGATTTGGAAAAAATAATTAACTTAAGATTAAGAAAAAAAATAAATAAAGATCAGATTATAAAATGGCAAGACTTCAAGTAGCTTTATAAAGTGAAGAACTACAAAAAATATAATTCCATTGTTAATTTCTATAATAACACAATTAAGAAATACGGTACAACCAATAAAGGCTTAGCATGGGAGTCAAAAAAAAAAAATGATTTGAGATATTTTTCAATTTTTAAAGTTATCAATAAAAAAAAAATATCAAAAATTAATATTCTCGATTTTGGTTGCGGAATTTCTGGTATATATGATTTTTTAAAAAAAAAAAAATTATCTTTCAATTATACTGGGCTTGATACTTCTCAAAAAGCTATCGATTTCTGTAAGAAAAAATATAAAAAAAATAAGTACATTAGAATTAACATTTTAAAAGAAAAAAAAAGTATAGGAAAATTCGATATAATTATTATGAATGGCATTTTTACGATTAGAAACAGAATGAGTGAGAGACAAATGTACGACTATATAATGCTAATCTTGCAAAAATTGAAAAGAAGCGCGAATGGTAAAATTATTATTAATTTTTTTATTGAAAATCCAGAATGGAAAAATGAGAAAAATTTTTACCCAAATTATAAAAAATTAACAAATTTAATTAAAGAAAAAATTACAAAGAAAATAAGAATAATTAAACTTGAAAAAATCTTTGAAAATATATTAGTTTTAGATCTTCAATGAATAAAAAAATTAAAATCAAAAATATTGTCATTGTACCTGCAAGAATAGGGAGCAAAAGAATAAAACAAAAAAATATTAAAAAGTTTTTCGGTAAGCCCATTATTTACTGGACATTAAGAAGTTTAAAGAATTTTAAAATTTTTGATAAGATATACATATCAACTGATAGTGAAAAAATAATTAATATAGTTAAAAAATTTGGTTTTAAAGACTTTATTTTGAGAAATAAAACATTATCAAATGATTATGCTAGTACACAATCAGTAATAATTGATGCTCTCAAAAAGATTTCGTTAAAAAACAATTATGATAATATTTTTTGCGTATATCCTTGTAATCCATTTTTACAAAAAAAGGATCTCAAAAAAGCTATTAATGTTATTAGCAAGAATAAAGAGTCTTTTATATTGCCAATAGTCAAATACAGTCATCCAATCGAAAAAGCTTTTTATTACAAAGATAGTAAATTTATTTCTAGATATATAAAAAATTCGAGAACCACTAGAACTCAAGACTATAAAGAAAAGTTTCATGATACTGGGACTTTTTATTTAGCAAAAAAAAAGATTTGGGAACAAAAGCAACAGAACAAAATGATTGGTATTAAAACGTCCTGGTTGAATGGTATTGATATCGATAATGTTGAGGACTGGAATAAAGCAGAGCTCATTTTTAAAATTTTTAAGAAAAAATTTAAATTTCATCAATGAAGTACAATCTCATTACTTATTTTCACAAAAAAAAAATAAATGAAGAAAATTTATTATATTACGGCCCAATCAATAAAGAAGTTTACGAATATGGGAAATTTTCACAAAATTTTAAATTACCATCTGACATTTTACAAAATGATAAAAAAAAAGAATTATACCTCAAATGTGAAGAGACATATAAAAAATTAATTAAAAATTTAGCACGAGAATTGAATTATATACACAGTTCGAAACTTGAAGTAAAAATATGGGAAATAATTTTTGGAAGATGGATAAAAGATTTTATATATATTTGTTATAGAAACTATAATTCAATTCAAATTATTTTAAAAAAATACAATATAGAAAAAGTTTATTGTTTGTCTTCCAACATAGAGGATAGCGTTACTAATAATTGGTTAGACCTTATTAATGCAAATTCATCAATAAGTTGGAATAATCAATTAAATTATAAAATTATTGAATCTTTGCTTCCAAAAAATAAAATTGATTTATCTGAAAAAATAATCAGGAAAAAAAAGATGGTGAAATCAAAGAAATTATTACAATCTAGAGTTTTAGAATTTTACAATAATATTACTAAAAGATTTAAAGTTGAAGATAAGTTTTTTTTCTATCAGTCTGGATTGGATTTTATTTCTGAAAAAAAAATTGAGTTGGCTCTTAATCAGCTGCCATCTTATTGGAATTTTCCCGAATATACATTTTTTAAAAAAATTGATGCTCAAATGAGAAATAAATTAAATTTAGATTTTAATGAAGAAAATTCTTTTGAAGTTTTTTTAAAAAAAATTCTAAAGGATTATTTACCTTTATTTATTCTAGAAAGTTTTGATGATATGAGGCATGTAATAAAAAAATTAAATTTTCCAAAGAAAATTAAGTTTTTATTAACAGGTACAGGATTTACAAATGAGTTATTTAATATTTTTTTGGCGAATAGTTTACTCAAAAAAAAAAAATATATTCTTGTTCAGCACGGGAATGCCTATAAGACACATTATGAAAACGATTTTTTAACGGAAACTCAGACATGTGATTATTTTATGACTTGGGGCATCAAAGAAAAAGAGAACGAAATTCAAATATTTAACATAAAAACAATTCGAAAAAAAAAAACATTTAATAAGAATGGAAACTTTTCAGTTATTAGTCATATAATGAGCACTAGACCGCTACCTTTTAATAGTTTTTTTTACCAAGAAAAAATTTTTAAGGATACAATTCTTTTTTTAGAGAAATTACCAATTGAATTTAAAAATAAAACTTATTTCAGACTTTTTCCTAACGAAAAATTTAATTCAATTTTAAAAAAAGAAATTTTAAATAAAAATATTAATTTATACCCAGAAAATATATCTTTTGAAAAAATCAAAAATAGAACAAAACTATTTATGTTCAATTATGACTCAACTGGGTTCTATGAAAATCTAAGTTTGAATATACCAACAATTTTTTTTTCAAAAGATCCATATTATGATTTAAAAAACGAGTATAAAGAAATCTATGAAAATTTGGAAAATGTAAAAATTATAAACAAAAACGAAAAGGTACTAAGTGCTCATTTAAATAATATTTGGAATGACCCGTTAAAATGGTGGCACAATGAAAAAACTCAGAAAGCTATTAATATTTTTAATGAAAATCTAAATATACCAAGTGAAGGAAAATTGGGTAAAATTATAAACGAGCTAAAAAAATTGGAAAAAAATATATTGTAAACATATGAACAAAATTAACCTTAAAAATGAGTTAATATATTGTTTCAGAAAACAAAAAAATCAAATTCGTTTTTATAGACCAAGTATTTTTTGGGAAGAAGCTTGTAATAAAATTTTTAAAAGAGCAATTAAAACCAATTTTTCAAATTTTAGAGCAGATAAATTAAATATGAACTATTTTATTCCATCTTATAGATATTTAAATTATTTGAATAAAATTAATCTAAAAAAAGTAAATAAATTGTTTTCATTAAATAAAAAAAACAAAAAATTACTTCACTCCTTTGTCAGCGGATATCAGAATGCTGTTGCAGATTATAGAACTTTTATAGCCTCAACAGAAAAGCAAGACAGATTAAATTTGAGAAATTTTAGTGAAAGTAACTTTGGTTCACCTAAAGAACAGTACTCATTTGATGGAAAAAAATATAGTAAATCATCTCTTAACTACTTGCTAGGCCTATCTTTTCTTCAGTCAAATTTAGATAAAAAGTTCAATCCTAAAATTATTCTAGAAATTGGTGGTGGCTATGGGACACTTGGAGAAATTTTAAAAAAAAGCAATTTGAAAAACTTCAAGTATATTAACGTAGATGTAGCCCCAATTATATTCTTTTCAAAATTGTATTTATCAAAAGTATTTAATATTAAAAAAATTAAAAGCTTTAAGCAATTTGATAGATGGAAAACAATTAGTGTGACCAAACTTAATAAAATAAATTTCTTTTGTCCATGGCAATTAAAAAAATTAAAAGGTAAAATTTCGCTGTTTGTTAATTTTATATCATTCCAAGAAATGGAACCTGATATTGTAAAAAATTATTTAGACTTTGTTATTAATCTAAAACCTCAGTTTATTTTGTTAAGAAATCTTAGAGAAGGCAAAAATTTAAAATCAGGATTGAAGAGAAGTTATGTAAAAAAACCTGTTACAACTAAATTTTACTTAAATACATTAAGAAAATTCTATAAATTAAATAAAAGTGATGCTTTTACTTTTGGAGAAAAAAAAATTGATGGTTTTCACTCAGAGATATTATTATTCAAAAGAATATAATTATGAAAAATTTATTAAAAAACTATACCTTTGTGGTTGCAGTCAGAAAAGGCAGTCAAAGAGTAAAAAATAAAAATATTAGAAAATTCGGTAAAAGCAGTCTCTTGGAGATTAAATTGAGGCAAATCAGACGAATTTCTAAAAGTGCGAAAATTTTATTAAGCTCTGATTGTCCTAAATCTCTCAAGATGGGAAAAAAATATAAAGCAATGACTGATAATAGGGAAAAAAAATTTTGCGATAACAAAATACCAATGCCTTTAGTTTACAAATATTTAGCAAAAAGAGTTAAAACAAAGTTTGTATGCTATCTTCACGTAACATCACCATTTCTTAAGGATAAAACCTTAATTAAGGCTCTTAAAATTTTTTCTAAAAAAAATAAAAAGTTTGATTCTGTAGTAACAATAACAAACGTTAAAGAATATTTATGGAAAAAGAATAAAGCAATAAACTATAACCCTAATAAACATCCTAGATCTCAAGATCTAAAAGGTGTGATCGCTCTAAATTTTGCTGTAAATATTGTTAGTACAAAATTTATGAGACAAAGGGGCAGAATCACTAGTGACAATTTTTATCCAATAGAATTAAATTTTCCAGAAAATATTGATATCGATAATAAGTGGCAGTTTATGTTTGGAGATTATTTAAAAAGAAAAATTAAATCGATTTAATTAAGATGATTAAATTGACAGATCTCCAATTAGATAAAAACGATGATAGTAATAATATCTATCTTAAATTAAAAGAATTCATAGATAATTACTGTAATCAACATCATAATCAAATTTTAATAAAAAAATTTTCAAAGATATTGAATATATCTGAAAGTGCTATAAATCTTAAGTTTAAAAGATGCTTATATAACAACTTTGATCCACCTTTAAGAAAATTTAAAAAAAATTTTAAAGTAATAAGGTTATTAAAAAATTTTTTACTTTTTACTTGCATTACTATTTTTGTAAAAATATTTGGGAAAAAAAAATTCAAAAAAAAATATTATGATTTAATGATAGATGAAGTTGATAACTTGAGGCAATTAAATAAGTTTAATAAATTACTTAATAAATTTGACAAAGTTCTTGTATCCACAAAAAATAAAGAGGTTTTTAAACAATGTAAAAATAGAAAAATAGATGTTATTAAAAATAATAGAATTTTACCAAGTAAAAATTATTTAGAAAATAATTTCTTCAATTTGATTTTCTTTTTTTTTAAAATCTTAAAATTATCTATGAAAGCTAAAGAAAATTATTTTGATATATATTTTATAATTTTGCTTTCTTTGATTAAAAATGAGTCTTTTTTTTATCAAGTTTATCCCAAAATTATTTTACAAGATAGATTTTATATTAATTGTTCAATAAAAAACTTTGTTTTTAAAAAAAATGGTGGAAAAAAAACTATTTGTTGTCAATATCATATAGCTGAGTCAGGAATATGTTTTTACGCAGATTTTGATATATTATTTTCTTTTGGTGAAGAGCAAAATTCAATTAAAAAATTGAAAACTTTTGGAAGCAACGTTGAAAAAAGTATACCCGTAGGTTCTTTACAAATGGAGAGTGAATATTATAATTTTAAAGAGTATAAGCAAAATTTGGAAGACACTGACCTACTGATTATAGGCATTAACCCTTCTCATGCAATGCAAATTTCTAAAAAAGTTTTTGATAGTTACTATATTTTTTTAAATTGGATTGTAAAATTTGAGAGTCTAAACCCTCACATAAGGATTACGTACAAACATCACACAAACTATAAAGGTGATAAAATCGAAAATGAAATCTTTAAAAACTCAAAAATTAAAATTTTAAAAGCTGGAAATACCTATCAATACTTGAAAAAATGTAAATTTGTAATTTCGAATTGTTCATCTATGATTTTAGAAGCATTAAGTATTGAAAAAAATTGTTTTTATGTAGACCCAAATAATAGTTTAAGCACATATTTCTCATATCATGAATTTGATAAAAATTTAGTTTTAGACAATTACAATGATTTTAATCAAAAAATGTTATCATCCATGAAAAATGGTAGTCAAAATAAAGTTAATCAAGATAGAATATGCCTAAATAGTAAAAATGTAAGCGAAAATATTTATAAAAACATCAAAGATTTGCTCGAAAAATTCTAATTATTTTCTTTACCTTTACATAAAAAGCTACTAATGTTCAATAATTGAACAATGAAAAAAAATCAGGATCATTTTAATATTTTAAGGTTTATTGTTAATAAACCTGGTTCAAGCCAAAGACAGCTAGCTAACTATTTGGGCTTTAGTCTTGGCAAACTTAATTACTGTCTTAGAGAACTAAAGAAAAAAGGATTAATAAAAATAGACAATTTTAAGAGTAATCCTAAAAAGTTAAACTATGCATATATTTTAACCCCTAAAGGCATCGCTGAAAAAACAAGTTTAACAATTAATTTTATGAAAAGAAAAATGCAAGAATACGAAGAACTTAAATCAGAAATAGACAAAAAAAATGATAAATTATAATTCTATTTTAATTACAGGTGGAACTGGTTCATTTGGGAGAGCATTTGTGAAACATTTGATCAGTAGTAAAAAAAAATTCAAAAGAATTGTTATCTTTAGTAGAGATGAGTGGAAACAATCAGAAATGCAAAAAGAATTTCCACAGTCTAAATATGAATTTTTAAGATATTTTATTGGGGACGTAAGAGATCTTTACAGACTTAAAAGAGCTTTTCAAGGAATAGAAGTAGTGGTTCATGCAGCTGCACTTAAGCAAGTGCCATCAGCAGAATATAACCCAACAGAATATATTATGACAAACATAGTTGGAGCT